>Ga0066256_1001560_pt1 | contig 19591 bp, 19 predicted proteins | sample ThiBio_1000_biof_FD_87107 | JGI IMG/M metagenome (GOLD analysis project Ga0066256, IMG submission 87107) | Wastewater bioreactor microbial communities from Cape Town, South Africa - Thiocy_expt_1000_biof (version 2) | ecosystem: Engineered > Bioreactor > Thiocyanate-remediating >... | reverse complement strand
GGTGCCGCGGCGGGCCGGGGATCTCCGGATCCGCTGTGAGTGCGATGCGCATCATTCGCGAGAAATTAGTGGGCCGAGCCCGCGCGCGAAGCGCTTGCGGGAAGCTCCATTCAGTCCGAGGCGCTCGGCAAAATGCTGAGCCTGGCGCGCGGCGCGCCAGCCTATGATGCGCTTAAGCCGATGAAAACCCGGCGGGCCGTCCGGCGCGAGATCGGCGCCGCCTAGCTCGGCAATGCGCGCACGAATCCTAACCTGCAGGTCGTCGTGGCCCGGATAGTAGGTGTACTCGAAGTTCTGCAGGACATTGGCGCACGCACGGCGCGTACGCGGGCTGTCCTCAGCCGCAAGCAAATGCTGCGTGCCGAGCATGATCGAAAGAAAAGCGGATTCGACGGCCTTTCGGCTTTTGCGGCCGGACAAATTCGAAATCATCTATCAATGTCAGCCGCTCATCCCACCCACCAAGTTGCGAGGGCAATCCGCGAGGCATGAGAAACATGCCTGGCTGCATCATCGGTCGCGCATCGGCCCATTCCTGCACGAGCCAATCAACGCCGGATCCGTCACGGTAGCTGCGCCTGCTCGGAAACGCGGCCTCGGACGGCGAGGTGTAGAAGCGATCCCACTGGCTCATGGCAATGCAACGCGGCGCTCCGACAATCGCCGCGTAGAGACTTGCGATGTGCTCTCGGCCAACAAGATCGTCGGCATCAAGGAACAGCACGAAGTCCCCAGTGCTGGCAGCCAGTGCCCGATTGCGCGCGGCGGCCGCGCCTGCGTTCCTCTGCTCAAGTATACCGACGCCGCGCGGAGCGTACCGCTGCGCGACTGCAACGGATCGGTCCGTCGAACCGTCATCGACGACGATGATCTCCAGGTTCGGCCAGGTTTGCGCGAGCACGCTCTCCAGCGCTTCCGCAATGTATAGCTCCGCATTGTAACAGGGCATGAGGATCGAGACTTTCGGCACAGAAGCCCAGGTCATGCGCCGATGCTCTGATGCGCGCGGACAAGCCCAGCCCGGCTCTCGAGGAGTTTCACGACGTGGCGCCAGCCGTGCTGGAAATACGATCTTTTCGACTGCGCGACATAGTGATGGAACACGGCTCTTGGAGTCCGGCCTTCGGCCAGCGGCGGCATGACGACATAGTCCGCTTCCGGAAGAGGCTTGGCGTCGAAGCCTGAGAGAACAAGCGCCGTGAGCGCCTGCTCCTGAAGATAGTGCGGACCTTCCTGCTCGATCTGGCGGCTGCAGTTGTACTCGACACGGGCCCAATCGATGCTCGGGCTGTGAACTGCATAGAGCCCTACGTTGACGCGCTCAGGAACCGGGCCAGTGGCCAACGCTGACATGAGCTCATCCGAGTAGCCATAGCTCTTGTGGACATCCTGCATGAACGTGGCATGCGGACGTCTGAACCACGCAAGCAGCGCATCCGGCCGCCGGAAGCACAGCATGTCGGAGTCCATGACCAGCGTCCAACCTGACGCGCAGACATGAATGTCCGTCAGCTTGCGGAGATGGAAATATTTGAGACGGCGATCGCGCAGCGACGGATAGGATGCTGCCGGCAGCAAGCGATCCAGCCGTTCATTGACGAGAGCGCAGTCGATGAACTCGACCCACGGCACGACGCGACGAAGCAACGCACGCGTCTCCTCCGCCAGCGTACCGTCGTCGTGGATGACCGGCGTGACACGCTCGGGCATCTGCCGCTGCAGGGAAGCAAAGCAGAACAAGGTCTGATACCAATACTGCGCACCGCTCAGGAAGACCACGCGCGCGCCCAGATCTACGGCGGGCGGATCGAAAGGCGGCAGCGCTCGTGCTGCCTCCATCATTTCGCGGCGGCCCATCTCTGTGCGCCGCTGCTCCCAAGGCCCACCCTCGGCAATCGACTGGCGAACGAGGCCGACGGGGCGGTGATAAAGAGTGAGCGCGGCACGCCCAAGGCTCAGCCGGCGCGCCAGATCCCGCAGCGCAGGCGCCGCCTTCATTGACGGCGAGCGCCTATTGCAGCTCTTCCTTCGATCAAGCCGCAGGCGCCGCGCCAACCGATCCGGTTTTCGATCGACGCCCACGCCCTGAAGCGCACGTAGGCCCGCACTTTGCGCAATATGACCGTCCAGGATGATATGGCCGGCCACGGCGCGATGCCATGCACATTCAGAACCTGCACCCACGTCTTGCTGGAACTGTACGCGTACCTCTCGAGATACGCCGTGGAGAGGCGACCCGCCGGGATCAAATGCTCGAGGTAGAGCTGAGGGAGGTAGGCAACTTTCCAACCAGATGCGAGCAAAGTGAGCACGATGTCGTTGTCCTCGGCCGATGCCAGATCTCCGCCCCGCCGGCCGAGCGCCATTCTCGCCGGGTCGCTGTGCGCGGCATCGATATAGGCGGCATATGCGCGTCGACGGAGGCCCATGCCGGCGCCAATTGGCGCACACTCGGGATAGCCCCGGCTCTCTTGCTTCTTGTCGGACCAGTCGGCGATCATGGGTTTGTCGCCGAGATCGCGGCAAGCGAGCGATATGCCCAAACTGGAAAACCAAGCAGGCGGCGTGATCTCGTATCGGGGGATGGATTTTCCGCCCACCGCGCCGAGGCTCTCGTCGCCATCGAACGCACCGAGCGTCTCGCGCAGGTAGCTGGGCTCGAGCAGGTTATCGTCATCGATGTAGACGAGGACCTCCGCCTGGGACTCTCGGAAACCTCTGAGACGCGCGTGGCTGAGCCCGAGCTGCTCCTCCCGAACGACACGCGCATTCTGATGCCAACTTAGATCCACGCGTTTCGAGAGTGGCAGATCGCTCGCGTTGTCTATGAGAATGAGCTCCCATGAGCGCGCGTTCGAGAGCGGCTCTTGGCTTCGAAGAGACGCCAGCGTCGCTTCGAGGTAGTCCATCCGCGGATTGTGCGTGCAGATGATGGCAGTGAGCGCGGGGACGGCCATGAGTTCAGGCTGCACAACGAGCTCTGGCGCGCTCGATCGCGCGCCTATAGGAGGCCTCCTGGAGCGGCCCGATCACTTCAGGAGCGTAAGCCGTGCTCACATGCTCTCGTGCGGCGCGCCCCATGGCAATACGCCGCTCAGGATCGCGAAGCAGGGCGATGATCGCCTCGGCAATAGCCTTGGGCTTGCGCGGCGGCACGAGGAGGCCTGTGCGTCCATGCTCGATGATCTCCGCCATGCCGCCCGCGCTCGAACCGATCACGCCGCGCGCCGCCGCCATAGCCTCGAGGCAGACATAGCCCGAGGCTTCCCAGTCGCTCGGAAAGACGCAGACATCGCAGCTCTGTAGCTCGGGTGGGATGCGATCGTGAGGTAAGCCGCCAGCGATTTGAACCACGGTCGCGCTCGTGCCGGCGGCCTTCAGAATGTGCTGTGAAACGGGAACGCGATCGGCAGGGTGCGGCAGGTCCCGCCCGACAAAGCGAAATCGGACGCTCGGCATAGCCTGGTGGACTAGTGGTATGGCCTTCGCGAGCTCGATCACGCCCTTTCGGACTTCAAGCCTGCCCACAAAGAGCACGCACTTCGTCTCATTGGCGGCATCTATCTCGAGCAGCGCGCGAGGTGGTTCAAAAACGAGCGGCACAACCGACGTCCTGTCTCCGGGCAAGCCCCACGTCTTCACGACGCGCTCTGCTGTTGCGCGAGAGTTTGCCGCAATCTCGTCTGCCGCGAGCGTGTGCTCGCGCTCACCATCCTGCGCTGGATCATACTGCCATGGATTGTCCGGCCAGCGCCCGCGACGAAGCGCGCCGAGATAGTATCGACTACGAACCCTCAGGCCGACGTAGCTGTCGTTGCTCGCCTGAATGGTGAAGGACGGGGCATGCAGTTTGACGACCAGTGGCAGATCCGCAAATGCCCGCGCCACTGCTGATGCGTCGGCGCCGTACTCCGGCCCCTCGACCACGTCGAACGGGCGGCTTTCATGACGACGTGAGAACACTGGGCAGATGGCCTCGGCGAAGCTCACGCGCGATCCGGGCACCGTGTGGACCATATGCCCCTGCGATGCCTCGTGGCTGCCGAATGCGTCACCTGACGTGAAAACCTCGACATCGTGACCTCGTGCGGCGAGCATTGCCGCCGCCGTGCGTACATATGTGCCGATGCCGCCACTATTGATACCGCCGGCGTACTCGTAGGAGACGAGCGCTATGCGCATCGCGCGCTTTCTCAAATCTCAACGCTCGACGTGCGGCGATCACTCGAAACCGGCGCAGTGGACGACCTCTGCAATGAGGCAATCAACTCCTTGCCCCGCTTGGTCCCGCGCTTGCGGGCGAGATAGAACTGCGTCTCCCTCAAGCCCTTCGTCACCAGCAATACGATCGAGCGCAGCACTGTCTTCCACAACACCGTTTCCTCGATGCTGCGGCCGTATCTGTTGCTGAGAAGCACGTTGGATGTCGAAATTCCCTCCACCAACTTCAGCAGCTTCTCCTTTGACAGGCGATCCTCCGGCATCAAATGGATCAGCGACAGTTGAGGAAACGTGCCGAATCCCAGTCCTATGTCGCGAGCGCCATAGATGAGGTCTACGTCCTCGCCACTCGTCATCGAGCCGCCGCGCCTGCCCAGCAACTGGCGCAAAGGATCGGTGCGCACGCGTTGGGCATAGTACGTTGCCACAGGCCTGCGAACGCATAGACCGGCGCCAACAGGTTGGGCACGCCAATCATCAAGCGTGTTGGACCAGCGCACCTGGTCGGCGTCCCTGATCGCCAGCAACCCGAAGAAGGCTTGCGTCCACGGCTCGGGCGGACTTTCGAATTCTGGTCGGACGGAACCACCCCACACCCCGAGATGGGAATATTGCGCGGCGATGTCGCGCACCCCTGCGAGGTAGTTCGCATCCAGAACGTTGTCGTCGTCCACGAAGACAATCACATCGCCATTCGTCTCGGCGATGCCGCGGAGCCGGGCGGGCGTCAGTCCCAATTCGTCCTCGCGCACATGCCGCGCGGCCGAATGCCACGAGAGATCGAAGCGCTTTGCCACCGGCTCCGCTGATGCATTGTCGATGACCAGGAGCTCCCACGCCTCAAACGGCAGCGTCTGCGACCTGAGAGCAGCGAGAACGCGCTCGAGATAATGCGCCCGCGAGTTGTGCGTGCAGATGACGACGCTGATGCTGACCATTCCGGGCTAACTTACCCTACGGAGCACTGCGAGACTGCGTACGATGCGCACAATCTGCCAACTGCCGCTGGCAAGGGCTTCACCAAAAACGATCGAGACCCCGGGGAACAACGGATCCAAATCGTGGAAAGCGATGTAGCCGCCTACCTTCACCCAGGGAGCGACGCGCCGAAAATCCTCTCGAACCGCAACCTCCCCGTGATCTCCATCGATAAAGGCAAAATCAAGCGGTCCGCCGATATCGGCATCCGCAATTTCACCACTCATCTTGCGGATCTGAGTAATCATAGAACGGTATGGAGCGGTGTTTGCCTGGAACTCGGCAAAGGTGTCCTTTGCGCCATCAGGCATGGTCTCATTCATCCACGTATCCACGCAGATAAGATGCCCATGGACCCGCGCCAGTCCCGCGCAGATGAAGAGCGCCGACGACCCGATGTGAGATCCTATTTCCAACGCGCGTGCATTGGGCGGGAGGATACTCGCCAGTTGATAGAGCGCTAATCTTTCGCCCCGGGACGTGTGAGAGAAGACCGACATATGGCGCTGAATGCCATGCCGATAAATTTTAAGCTCATCGACCAGATTCTGGAGCTCGAACGTCATTCCGGCCGTCGCCCCTCGGATACGTGAGCTTCAGTAAGCCTTTCGGAACTACCAAGAAAACTGTACTGCTGAACTGATTTCGGCACGATAGCTCCGTGATCCCTCGTGTGAGGAAAGGTACGACCGGGCGTGGGCGTCTCTAGAACCTCGAACGCTATTTCATCTCTCACGACGTCCAAGGTTTGCGTGTTGTGTGAACCGACCCAAAACTCGGTTGTGTAGGTGCCTGGAACCAATGGCGGCAACTGTACGTCGAGGGCTATCTGATGCCTTCCCGGCTTACCCAGAATGAAGGGCTGCACCGTCGGCAAGGCCTGCATCAGAGCAACACCTACCTCATCCAGGATATCAATCGCGACGAAGGCCGATGCAAATTCCGCGACGCTTTCAAGATCGATTTTGCATTCGAGCACATGATCTGGTTGTCGACCGGATATCGTTGCATCGATCTTGGAGAATCCCAGTGCTTCAATCGGCCGTGAGGCGGGACGCAGCCACGTCTCACGCGGGGAGCGATCGATTTGGCTCACGGCGTAGCTGTCGACGGCACTGTCGGCCGCGCCATCAAACACTATGCTGCCGGCCCGCAGCACAATTGCGCGCCGACACATTTGCCTGACCGCCATCATATTGTGGCTCACGAGCAGCACGGTTCTGCCGTGGTGGGCCATCTCACCCATCTTCCCAAGGCACTTCTTCTGGAACTCCGCATCGCCGACCGCGAGCACCTCATCCACAATGAGGATCTCCGGCTCGAGATGCGCAGCCACCGCAAAGGCGAGCCGCACGTACATGCCCGAGGAGTAGCGCTTGACCGGCGTATCGAGGAACTTCTCGATCTCCGCGAAGGCGACGATCTCGTCGAACTTCCGCCGGATCTCCGCCCGCGTCATGCCGAGGATCGCACCATTGAGGAAGATGTTCTCGCGGCCCGTCAGCTCCGGGTGAAAGCCCGTGCCCACCTCGAGCAGGCTCGCCACGCGGCCGCGGATCTCGACGCGCCCGGTGCTCGGCTCGGTAATCCGCGAGAGGATCTTCAGCAGCGTCGACTTGCCGGCGCCATTGCGCCCGATGATGCCGACCACCTCGCCACGCTTGATCTCGAAGTCGATATCCTTGAGCACCCAGAACTCCTCGACCTCGTCGCCCACGATGAGCTGGCGGCCGCGCATCATGTCGCCGGCCGAGCGCATGAGGTTCCGCGCCCCGCGCGCGATCACGTCGCGCAGCGCGATGTAGCGCTCGCGCTCGCTCTCGTGGCCGATCAGGTAGCGCTTGCCGAGACTATCGGCGCGGATGACGACATCGGACATCAGATCAGGTCCGCGAACGTCTTCTCGGTCTTGCGGAAATGGCGGATGCCGAGCCACAGCATCACCGCGACGACGGCGAGGCTCGCGAGGAACCCAGGCATATAGAGCTGGCTCTCGCCGCCGAGAAGGCACCAGCGGAAGCCGTCGATGACGCCGACGACCGGATTGAGGCTGTACCAGAAGCGCCAGGCGTCGGGGACGACGGCGCTCGAGAAGCCGACCGGCGAGACGTAGAGCCCGAACTGGACGATGAACGGGATGATGAAGCGGAAGTCACGGTATTTGACATTGAGGGCCGTGATGAAGAGCGCGGGGCCGAGACTTGCCAGCACGGCAAGCACGACGAAGAGCGGCAGGAACACGATCTGCCAGTTCGGCATGAAGCCGTACCAGGCCATGATCGCGAACAGGATCACGATGTTGATCGCGAAGTCCACCAATGCGACGACGCCCGCAGCCGACGGCACGATGAGGCGCGGGAAGTAGACTTTCGAGATCAGGTTCGCGTTCGAGACGATGCTGTTGGAGGCATCGGAGAGAATGCTGGAGAACAGGAACCACGGCAGCATTCCGGCGAAGACGAGAACGGGGTACGGCACCGCGCCATCGCTCGGCAATTTGGCGAGATTGCCGAAGACGATCGTGAACACGACCATGGTCAGCAGCGGGCGAACGATGGCCCAGACAATGCCGATCACGGTCTGCTTGTAGCGGACGGAGACGTCGCGCCAGGCGAGCATCGCGAACAGCTCGCGGTAGTACCAGAGGTCCCGCCAATAGTTGCGCTCCGTGCGCCCGGCCTCGAGAATGAGAAGCCGCTCGGGCTGGGCGCCCGCGGAGGCAGTGGATCGCGCATCTTCCGCGATGGGCACTGCGTGCGCGCCGTCAGTGGGCAAGCGATCGAACGAGTTCATCGACGTGACTTGTGAAATTTTCGATCGCGAAACGCGAGACCGCATCTGGCTGCGAGACCTGGCGCCCCTGCAATGCCGCGCTGATCGCCTCGACGAGCTGAGCGCGATCATCTGGATCGACAGCGCAACCGATAGCGCCGTCAGCGAGCGCGTCGCAACTGCCATCGCTATTGCCGCCGATCACCGGCAGGCCCGAGGCGGCAGCTTCGAGAAAGACAATGCCAAAGCCCTCGCCAGTGCTCGGCATGGCAAAGAGATCGGCGACCGCGAAGTGATCAGGCAGATCGGCCTCGGGAACTTCCCCGGCAAATTTGACGACATGCGCAACGCCTTCGTCGATAGCGAGCTTCTCGAGGCGGGAGCGATCGTCCCCCGTTCCTACAATCAGGGACGCGGCGTCGGGCCCCTGCCGGAGAACTTCGGGAAGGGCTCTAATAATGCGGTCGTGCCCCTTGTAGCGTTCAGTAGCCGAAAGCCGCCCGACAGTAAGGACGATGCGTTTGCCGGCTAGCCCCAAATGCTCGGCAAGCGCCGTGTTGCGGCTGCGCGGCACGAAACTCACCGTGAACGTATTCGGCAGGACGCGGACGCGATCCGGCGAAATGTCGCTCCAGGAGAGAAGGCGGCGGCGCGTGTATCGGCTCACAGAAGTCACTATCGTCGCAGCTTCGAGCCCGGCGCGCACCGCGCGTCCGCGCGGCTCCCAAGCCTCGATGCCGTGCACTTGTACCCAGAGCGGAATGTGCCGGGCCTTGGCGATAGCTGCGGCAAGAACGACTGTATTCAGGTGCCCACAAAACACGAGATCGAACTTCTGTCGCGCGGCCGAGGCCAGTGCGCGAGCGGCCCAGGCGAACTTCCCGGCGGCTGGCTGCTGGACTACGCCGTCCGGCAAGGGAGACGTCGGCGTGCCGAAGCGCGGCAGGATCGTGACGCCCGAAATATGCGGGCACGCGCCGAGCGCCGTCATCAAAGCCTGATTGTAGCGCGCAATGCCGCCAACAGCCCCGAAACCGTCAGAGAGAAGAGCGAGGACTTCCATCACTCAGATCGCCGCGAGACGCTCGGCCCACTGCCGAGACCAGTGCGCATTTTCAAGCAAGCCACGTTCGCGCCTCGCCGCTGCGCCCAATCGGGCATCGCGTATCCAGCGACCAATCGGCGTCGTGAAGCCCGTTTTGGCGCGCTCGCGGATAGCAGCCGGCAGAGGTACGTTCGGGCTCTCGGCGAGCAGTTCTTTGCTCACAAGCGCCGGCGCCGCCGCTCGTGCGGTGGCAACTGTCTGCAGGAGCGCGTTGTCGACGAGCGGCACACGCACCTCGAGCGAATGCGCCATGCTTGCCCAGTCCGTGTCGCGCAAGAGCTGATTGCGCATGTAGAGCGACGATTCGAGCGAAGCGACCTTGGCATGCGCACTTGCCGATGCCGGCGGCAATTCGGCCTCGACACGGGCGAGCGGCGCGAGACGACGAAAGCCTCTATGAACGACATCAGAGACGAGTAGCTGCCTCAGCTCCCACGGCATGAAGAGCCCGCGGCGCACGAGATAGGCTCCGGCGTACGTGCCGCCGTATTCCAGGAGCCCTGGAACCTTCGGGCTGAAGCCGACGGCTGACACCAGAGGCTGAGCGAGCCGACGGGCAACGCGACCAAAGCCCGGCACGCGCGACGGCACCGCCAGCAGATTCACCCATCGTGGAATGTCGCGGAACGACGGATAGCCGCCGAAAAGCTCGTCACCACCCAATCCTGAAATGGCAACCTTTAGGCCGAGCTCGCGTGCCGCCTTGGCCACGAACCAGGTATTGATCCCATCGATTGTCGGCTGGTCCATCGCGTCCAGAATCCGCGGCAGGTCGGCCTCGAATTCCGCTTGCGTCACCACGCGCGTCGTATGTTGTGTCTCAAAGGCCCGCGCGACACCTGCGGCGAGCAGCGACTCATCCTCGGGGCGCCCTCGAAACTCCTCGAACGCCAGTGTGACCGTCTGGATGCTCTGCTGGCCGACACTGCGCATGAGGCCGACGAGCGCACCGGAATCGATACCGGCTGAAAGGAATGCGCCGACCGGCACATCGGCGACCAGATGATGGCGCACGCTGTCCGCAAGTGCATTGCGCAACTCTGCACGGACATCGCTGGCGTCATGTCGGGGCAGCCTCAGCGCGTCGGTCTCGCGATAGACCGCGGCGATGGAATGATAGCGACGCGGCTCGCGTGCGCCGATGCGGTCGACGGTGAGGGTGCAGCCGGCCGGCAGCGTGCGGACGGCCTCGCATGTGGTGAAGGGCTCGGGGACACTGCCCCATAGATAGAAGCCGACCTGACCGGCCGGATCGGGATCGCGGGAGATGGCGCCACCGGCAAGCAGAGCCTTCACTTGGGAGGCAAACCGAAATGTCCAGCCGTCATCGGCATAGTAGAGCGGCTTGATGCCGTAGGGATCGCGCGCCAGGAAAAGCACCTGTCGCACGCTGTCCCAGATGGCGAAGGCGAACATGCCCCTGAGGTCGTGCACCATGGCTTCGCCCCTGCTCGCATAGAGATGGAGCAGGACCTCGGTGTCCGACTGGCTCACGAAGACGTGGCCCTTGGCTTCGAGATCCGCGCGCAGGGCACGAAAATTGTAGATTTCACCGTTGAAGGTCACGACAAGGCGCCCGTCGGAGCTCGCCATCGGCTGCGTGCCAGTATCCGACAAGTCGATGATCGACAGGCGCCGATGTCCGAGCGCCACGCGGCCGTCTTCGGAGAACCAAGCCTCTGCGCCATCGGGCCCGCGCGGCGCCATGTGGTCGCGCGTGCGGATCAGCTCCGACCGATCGACCGGATTGGCCGCGTAGTGGAAGGCAAGAATGCCGTTGATGCCGCACATGTCAGATCAAGGCCCCGATGAACTCCTAAAATGCTTAGGCGATCCTATGATGGCTTGACCGCCTGCATTGCGCACGCGTGGTCGAAACGCTAAGGTTCTTCCACGCGTGCGAAAGCGAGATCTTCGCTGTCGCCACGATACGCGCGGCGCACGCCAACAAAGCCATGCTTCTGAAGCGCTTCGGCAAGAGATAGCTCGTCCCACATCCAGAGATGCCTGGAATTGCCAAGCAGTTCATGAACTATCCCGCCGATGCCTCGTGAGCGAGCTGGATGTCCCAAATGGGATGCGCGCATGAAGGAAAGGCTCGCGCCGGTGTCCCTATTGTCGTGGGCTGAGACATAGTCTCGGGCGATCGTGTAGAGGTCCGGCACCACGAGCCGGAAAATGCCGCCACCCCGCAGTATCCTGAACGTCTCGTCCAAGGCGAGGTGGAAGTCCTTGAGCGACAGATGCTCGAGGACGTGACTTGCGTACACGCCGGCACAGCTTCCGGACGAAAGCGGAAGCCCTTTGCATATATCGCCGAACTCGGCATTCAGCGGAAATCGCGCAGCATTGCGCGTGTACATGCGCCCGATGACCGGCAGACGCTCAAAACGCAGCGTTGGAGACGCATCGAAGTTGCGCCATCCGTCGGGCGCGGAAAACCCACAGCCAAACTGAACATAGGTGTCCGCCGAAGCCACCTTCAGCTCACTCTCGAAGCACCAACATACTCAGCGGCGATCCTCATCGACCGGCGTCGTCTTGCCACGAGCTCCGCCAGCTGCGAGAGGCACCGCGTCTGCTCATTACAATCGCCAAATGGCTGCTGCTGCCCCAAGCGTTGCCCTAGGTGCCTGCGCGGCCGGATAGGAAGCGATCGAAGTAGGCGATTGTCCGCTGCAGGCCCTCGCGCAGCGGAATAGTCGGCCGCCAGCCGAGCTGTGCCTCGGCGCGGGAGATGTCCGGGCGGCGCTGCTTGGGATCGTCCTGTGGAAGCGCCTCGAACGTCAGCTTCGACTTGGAGCCGACCATCTCGATGGTGAGCTCCGCCAGCTCGCGGATCGTGAACTCTCCCGGATTGCCGAGATTGACCGGGCCGGTGACCTCGGCAGGGCTATTCATCAGCCGGACGAAGCCCTCGATCAGGTCGTCGACATAGCAGAAGGACCGCGTCTGGCTGCCGTCGCCGTAGATCGTGATCGGTGCGCCGCGAAGGGCCTGAACGATGAAGTTCGAGACGACGCGGCCATCGTTCGGATGCATGCGCGGACCGTACGTATTGAAGATCCGCGCCACCTTGATCTCCAGGCGGTGCTGGCGAGGAAATGCGCTTCCGCGATCACAAGGATTGGCGCGTCACCGTCTTCCCGCCTTACGCGCTCGTCGTCTTCATCCTGATGTCGATCCCAGGCGGGCTGATCCTCGGGCATCTGTTCTCGCCGAATGTCGGCTGGCTCTTCATGTGCACGACGACGGGCATGTATCTCATCTACGAGTTCATGCACTTCTGCTGCCACGTGGACGAGAACTGGTTCGTGCGCCACTGCCCGTTCGTGAACACGCTGCGCCGTCATCACACCGCCCATCACAACGCGCGGCTGATGATGGAGGTGAACATGAACCTCACCTTCCCGATCGCAGACTGGTTCTTCGGGACCTCGGACCTCAAGCGCGGCCTGCTCGGCCATATCTTCAACGGCTACGACACGGCGCACCTCAAGAAAGATCTGAGGGGCACGCCGAAGCGGCCGGACGAGGCGGCGGCGGCGACCATGGGCAACTACTGAGAGAGCGGTAGCGAAGCGTCATGCCAAACGACGTCAAAGCCATCGTCTCGGTGGTAACTCTGCTAGCGGCGCTGGCCTTCGCCTATTGGGAGGCGACCGTCGCCAGGACCGTGCCGGCCTGGTTCGTCATCGGCTTTGCCATATTCGCGGTCGTTGCCATGTGGATCTTCCCCGAGGCCGGCGTGAAGAAAGGCGACATGCCGCCGAAGAAGCCACGCTGAGCAGAGTGGCCGCGCGGCAGACCCCGTGAGTTGTGGCTGGCCCTTTCGTGGGGCCGGCCTTATTCATGGTCCGACAAGGGGAGAGAACCCGGCGACCTGGGACCTGAGCACATTCCATGACGCGTGTCTTGCAGATCAAAAAGCCGGATCAGGTTGCAGCAGCCAAATCAGAGACGCTTACGGAGCAGGCCTACAATCGTCTCGAGGAGATGATCGTTACCCTGCGGCTCCCGCCCAGCGCAGTGCTTTCGGAGCAGGCACTGGCCACCGAGCTCGGCATCGGCCGCACGCCCGTTCGCGAGGCCCTGCAGCGCCTCGCTCACGAGGGCCTCGTGCTTGTGCTGCCGCGCAAGGCGATCATCGTCACCGATACGGACCCGCGCCGTCAGCTTCTCGTGCTCGAGGTCCGCCGCGAGCTGGAACGGCTTCTCGCGCGCACCAGTGCCGAACGCGCCACCGACGCCGAGCGGGAGCGCTTCCTCACCATTGCCGAGGGCATGGGAGCCGCTGCACGCGCCAATGACGACATCACCTTCATGAGGCTGGATCGCGAAATGAACGCGCTGCTGATCCAGGCCGCGCACAATGAGTACGCGTCGCGCTCGATGCGCTTCCTCAACGGCCATTCGCGGCGCTTCTGGTACCTCCACTACAAGGAGGCCGCCGACTTGCCGAAGTGCGCGCGCCTGCACGCCGACGAAGCGCGCGCCATCGCCAAGGGGCAGGCCGACCGTGCCATGGCGGCCTCGGACAAGCTGCTCGACTATGTCGAGAGCTTCACTCGGGCCACGGTTGGCCTTCGTCGCTAGGTCGTTGCGATCGGACAGGACGGCTCGCAGATTAGATTATTATCATTCTAATTCAATGAATTACGCCACAATAGCGCCTTAAAACCTTTCCTCAAATCGGGCGGGGCTCATCGAAAAGTGTATTGACGGTCGAACAACTCCCCCATAAATAACCGTCCGGTCGGAAATAAATGGGGCGACCTATGGCGCGTACCCGAACGATTGATCGCACTGCAATGCTCGAGGCTGCCCAGAGGGTCGTCGCCCGCGACGGCGCCACGCGGCTGACGCTGGATGCCGTCGCCGCCGAGGCCGGGATCAGCAAGGCGAGCGTCCTCTACGACTACAAGACCAAGCAGGCCCTCATAAAGGCCGTGATCGAGCACCTCTCCGCCGCCGAGGTCGCGCGTCTCCACGCGTTCATCGAGAAGGAAGGCGACAAGCCGAATGCCGCGATACTGGGATTGATCGCGGCTGCCGAGAGCGACGAGACGGCTTTCCATAGGAACGTCGCTTTAGACCTTGCCGTCGCACTCAATCAGCACAATGATCTACGGTGCGCAATTCAAGAGAGCATCGGCAGCTTCATCGAGGCCATCCAGGCGAGCTCCACCTACCCGCGCCGGGGCACGGTGGCGTTTTTGGCTGTCGAGGGGCTGAAACTCATCGAATCCTTCGGACTGTACGAATGGCCGCCAGGGGAGCGCGCTCAGATACTCGAGGATATCCGTGCGCTCCTACGCCCCGAGACGCCGAACGAGATGCAGGATCTGGCGCTGTAAGGCTGGTGCATACCGACGACCGCAGCGCTGCAGTACTCACCAATTCAGGAAATACTCCATGGTCATGAACTTCAGGAAGACGGGCGCTGTATTGGGCGCGGCAGCGTTGCTCGCAAGCGCCGCCGTCTCCTTGCCCGCCACGGCACAGATGCCTCCGAACATGCCCGTCCCGGTCAGCGTGATCACGGTCGCGCCCGAGGACGTGCCGATCACCAACGAGCTGCCCGGGCGCATCGCGCCGACACGCATCGCGGAGGTCCGTCCGCGGGTGTCGGGGATCGTCATCGAACGCGTGTTCGAGCAAGGCAGCCTCGTCAAGCAGGGCGATGTCCTCTACCGCATCGATCCCGCGCAGTTCAAAGTTCAGGTCGACAGCGCGCGCGCCACGCTCAAGCGTGCCGAGGCCGCGCGCCTGCAGGCTCGCCAACAGTCCGACCGTCAAACCGCGCTGCGCGAGCGCGATATCGCCAGTGCCCAGCAGTACGAGACGGCTGTCGCTGCGTTGGCGACGGCCGACGCCGACGTCGCGGCGGCCCAGGCTGGCCTCGCCGCTGCCGAGCTGAACCTGCAGTACACCGAGGTGCGCGCGCCGATCAGCGGCCGCATTGGTCGCGCGCTCATCACCGAAGGCGCGCTCGTCGGGACTGGCGCTGCGGATATTCTGGCGACCATCCTGCAACTCGATCCCGTCTATGCCGACTTCACGCAGTCGGCCAACGAGCTTCTCCACCTGCGCCGCGCCCTGAAAGCCGGCGAGCTGGGGAGTAACAAGGCAGGCGAAGCTCCCGTTCGGCTTCTGCTGGACGACGGCACGCCGTACCAGCACTCGGGCCGACTGCTCTTCTCCGAAGCCGCCGTCGACGCCCTGACCGGTCAGGTCACATTGCGCGGTGAGTTCCCGAACCCGGAAGGCGATCTCCTGCCCGGTATGTATGTGCGTGTCCTCATCCAGCAGGGCATCCAGCGCAATGTCATCGTCGTCCCCCAGCAGGCCGTGCAGCGTGATGCCGGCGGTCGCTCGCAGGTCTACGTCGTGAAGGACGGCAAGACGGCCGAGCTCCGCATGGTCCTGACAGGGCGCATTCTCGATAACCGCTGGGTCATCGAGAGCGGCCTTCAGCCGGGTGATCAGGTGGTGGCCGAGGGCTTCCAGAAACTGCGCCCCGGCGCACCGGTCGCTCCCCAGCCGTGGAAAGCCGCGTCGAACAACGGCGGCAGCACACCCAAGAAGTAGACGCGACCGCAACGCCTTCAGCGAGCGAGAAGTCCAGAACCATGCCGAGTTTCTTCATCCAGCGGCCCATCTTCGCCTGGGTCGTCGCGATCTTCATCATGATCGCCGGCGCGATCGCCATTCCGCTCTTGCCGGTCGCGCAGTATCCGAACGTGGCCCCGCCGCAGATTTCGGTGCAGACGACCTTCCCGGGCGCTTCGCCCGAGGACATGTATCAGAGCGTGACACGACCGATCGAGGAAGAGCTCAACGGCGTTCCAGGGCTCCTCTATTTCGAATCGACCTCTGACAACTCCGGCCGCATCCAGCTTACGGTGACGTTCACGCCGGGCACGCGCATCGGCGAGGCGCTGGTCGAGGTGCAGAACCGCATTCGCCGCGTCGAGCCGCGCCTGCCACAGGCCGTCGTGCAGCAAGGAATGCGCGTCGAGCAGGCCGGCACCGGCTTCCTTCTCGTCATTGCGCTCAGGTCGACTGATGGGAACCTCGATGCCGTCGGCCTCGGCGACTATCTGAACCGCAACGTCATGGGCGAGATCCGGCGCATCTCCGGCGTGGGCAGCGCGACGCTCTTCGCCACGCAGCGCTCCATGCGCATCTGGATGGATCCGGACAAGATGCTCGGGTTGCGCCTCACGGCCAACGACATCCTGGCCGCGATCAGAGCCCAGAATGCGCAAGTGGCCGCTGGCGCCATCGGCGCCCAGCCCAATCCGATCACGCAGCAGATCTCCGCCACGGTTCTCGTTCAGGGCCAGCTCACCTCGACGAATGAGTTCGGCGCGATCGTGCTGCGCGCCAATCCGGACGGCTCGTCCGTTCGCCTGCGCGATGTCGCGCGGATCGAGATCGGTGGCGAAAGCTATGCCTTCTCCACGCGTCTCAATCGCCAGCCCACAGCCGCCATCGGTGTTCAGCTCTCGGCGACCGGCAACGCCCTCGCGACCTCCAACGCGATCCAGGCGAAGATGAACGAGCTCGCTCGTTTCTTCCCGCCCGGCATCGAGTACAGCATCCCCTACGACACATCGCCGTTCGTGAAGGTGTCGATCGAGAAGGTGCTGCACACGCTCGCGGAAGCGATGGTGCTCGTCTTCCTCGTGATGTTCCTGTTCCTGCAGAGCTTCCGCTACACGATCATCCCGACGATCGTCGTGCCGATCGCACTGCTCGGGACCTGTGCATTGCTCTTTGCCGCGGGCTTCTCGATCAACGTACTGACGATGTTCGCCATGGTGCTCGCCATCGGCATCCTGGTCGACGACGCCATCGTCGTCATCGAGAACGTCGAGCGAATAATGGCCGAGGAGGGCCTGTCGCCGCGCGAGGCGACGCGCAAGGCCATGGGGCAGATCACGGGTGCGATCATCGGCATCACGCTGGTGCTCACGGCCGTCTTCGTGCCAATGGCGTTCTTTCCGGGCGCGGTCGGCATCATCTACCAGCAGTTCAGCCTGACGATGGTCGTCTCGATCTTCGGCTGGTTCAATCGCGGCTTTTCGCGGACGTCGAAGCGTTACAGCGGCGCCGTCGGCCATATCGTACGCCGGCCCGCTCGCTTCATGGTTATCTACCTTGCGCTGCTCGTCGGTCTCGGATGGGCATACGTCAGGCTGCCGACAGCATTCCTGCCGAATGAAGATCAAGGCTACCTGATCGTGGATATCCAGGCGCCGCCGGAAGCCAGCGCCAACCGCACGCTCGACGTCATTCGCCAGATCGAGGACGCCTTCCTTGCGGAGAAGGGCGTCAGCCGCGTGTTCGCGATCTCCGGCTTCAGCTTCTCCGGCGCCGGACAGAACGCGGCGCTGGCGTTCGTGCCGCTCAAGGACTGGAGCGAACGCGGCCCGGAGGACTCGGCCCAGGCGATCGCCAATCGCGTCAACGGCAAACTCATGCAGATCCGCGACGCGCTGTCGTTCGCGCTGTCGCCGCCCCCCATCCAGGGGCTCGGCACGACGAGCGGCTTCTCATTCCGCCTGCAGGACCGCGGCGGTCTCGGGCAGGCACAGCTTGCTGCCGCGCGCGATCAGCTCATGGCTGCGGCATCGAAGAACCCGAAGCTCGCCGGCGTGCGCGTTGAGGGCCTTCCCGATGCCGCCCAGGTCACGCTCATTATCGATCGCGAGAAGGCGAACACCTTCGGCGTCACGTTCGCGGACATCAACTCGACGATCAGCGCCAATCTCGGCTCGAGCTACGTGAACGACTTCCCCAATGCGGGCCGCATGCAGCGCGTGACCGTTCAGGCCGAGGCAGGTCAGCGCTTGCAGACGCCGGATCTCCTCAAGCTGAACGTCCGCAATGCGGCCGGCGGCATGGTGCCGCTCTCCGCCTTCTCGCGCGTCGAGTGGGCAAAGGGGCCCGCGCAGGTCGTCGGCTACAACGGCTATCCTTCCGTTCGCATCAGCGGCCAGGCCGGCCCCGGCTACTCATCCGGCGATGCGATCGCGGAGATGCAGCGGCTCGCGGCGACGCTGCCGGCCGGCTTCGGCTACGAGTGGACGGGCCAGTCGCTACAGGAAATCCAGTCCGGATCGCAGGCGCCCTACCTGATCGGGCTCAGCATCCTGTTCGTCTTCCTGCTGCTGGCGGCGCTCTATGAGAGCTGGTCGATCTCTCTCGCGGTCATGCTCGTCGTCCCGCTGGGCGTCATCGGCTCGGTGCTGGCCGTCACGCTCCGCGGCATGCCGAATGACGTCTACTTCATGGTCGGCCTGATCACGATCATCGGTCTCTCGGCAAAAAATGCCATCCTCATCGTCGAGTTTGCCAAGGATCTGCACGCCGAAGGCAAGTCCGTGCTCGATGCCACGATCGAGGCGGCGCATCTGCGCTTCCGACCAATCCTCATGACGTCGCTTGCGTTCACGCTCGGTGTCGTTCCGCTGGCGCGCGCCGTCGGCGCGAGCGCGGCGAGTCAGAACGCGATCGGCACGGGCGTCCTCGGCGGCATGATCACGGCGACGGTCCTCGCGATCTTCTTCGTGCCGGTGTTCTACGTGTTCGTGATGCGCCTGTTCAGCCGCCGCGAGATGCAGGAAGCGGTTGCCGACACGCCGCCGGTGGAAGGCGAGAGCACCAACGCTTAGAGGGCGCGGGATCATCCCACGCCCTCTCTAACCGCACACGGATACTGCTGCGCCTATTCGGCCGCCTTGGCTGGTGGGCGCAGCCGCGGGATCACCTCGTGCGCGAAGAGCTCCAGCGACGTCTTGGCCTTCTCGCTCCCATACCAGGGCGGATAGTGCAGCATGAGTGAGGTGAGCCCCGTCTTCGCCTTGAGCTCTTCGATGCGCGCAATGACCGTCTTCGGCGAGCCATGAATGATCGTCGAGTGCGCGAGCGCATCATAGTCGAGGGCGTCGGAAATCGAGTCCTTGCCCTGCGAGACCTGCCCGAGATAGCCGGACTGATGACCGCCTGAGAAGTGCCTGAGGTGGCGGAGCAGTCCTTCCTCGCTATCCTTCTTGGCCTGCGCATCGCTCTCGGCGACATAGACCCAGCGCGCGATATCGATCTGACCAAAAGCGGGATTGGCCCGGGCGTCTGCGCTCGCCTCGGCGAGGTTGGCGCGGTAGTGCGCCGTTTGCTTGGCCAGAGTATCGAACGGCGTCAGCGTCGAGAGCATGAGACCGAAGCCAAGCTTGCCCGCGGCCCCGATCGAGCGGTCCGTTCCGCCGGCGAGAAAAAGCGGCGGATAGGGCTTCTGCAGGGGCTGCGGCAACAGCTCGTAGTCGCCCTCGACGATGGCCGTAAAGTACTTGCCCCTGCGGCTGGTCTTGCCGGTGCGGAAGAGGTCTACCATCAAGGCCAGGGCCTCGTCCTGCATATCGCGGCGCACGTCGAAGTCGAGCCCGAAGCCGTCGAATTCGTACTTGCGATAGCCGGAGCCGAGGCCGAGAGCGACGCGACCGCCGCTCA
>Ga0066256_1002578_pt1 | contig 19592 bp, 17 predicted proteins | sample ThiBio_1000_biof_FD_87107 | JGI IMG/M metagenome (GOLD analysis project Ga0066256, IMG submission 87107) | Wastewater bioreactor microbial communities from Cape Town, South Africa - Thiocy_expt_1000_biof (version 2) | ecosystem: Engineered > Bioreactor > Thiocyanate-remediating >... | reverse complement strand
AAAATAACACTCAAAGGAGAATCATTAAGAAAAAGAAAAAAAGATTAGTTTTACACCGCTCTTGAAACATCAAAATCACTGGTATACTTTGCACTGAAACGGTGGTATACTTTCACTGAAATTTCCACAACACCTATTGACCCAGATACAGAAACGGAAATTGAAAGAACAACCTTTTTAGATAGAGTGTATTCTGCCGTAAGAAATACACCGGGCAAATTGATAAACATCAGGAATATTAGTGAAACGTTTTACGGAAATCCTGATTATCTGCCTAACCATATAGAAACATTTGGTATTAGCATAAATGGTGAGTTTAAGGCACATCCAAGCACTTTGAGAAAATTCATTTATGTAAGAGCAAAGGCAGATGATATTGAATTATCATTTCCACATACGGCACTCAAAACAATTGTAAGATTTGACCAAAAGGACAAAAGTCAAATTATCATCAAGTCCGAAAAGTTAGTGGCAAAAGTTCAAGAAATGATAAATAGTGAACAATAATGCTTACAGATAAGCTAACATCAATACAAAGTATTTTTTCTGCCAACGATGTTGAAATTAACAGCGAAGGCAATAGATTTTTTGCCAAAGCGAAAAATCAAGTCAGCTTTGAGAACTTATGTAAAACAAATAGCTTAGAAACTGAAAGACAAGGCGAGAAAATTTTGTTGAAAATAAAATCATTTTTAAACGGAATAGACCTGATTTCATTTAGCGAATTAGAAACATATTTTGAATACGATTTTATTACTAAAGATTTCGTGATTCTTAGTAATACGGGGGAATACTATTATTATCAAGCAGAAAAAAAGTCCGTAGAAGCCAGCACATCAGCAAGTGCTGATTTTCTAACAAAATGTAAGAATATCTTTTCTTATTACATACTCTATGATTTTCTTAAATCAGAAGATTTTTCAGACCACCATAACGATGCAAATTCTGAAATTGTAATTTATAGCTCTTCTAAAGGTATTTTTAGAATTATCTATGATTCTTTACCAATAATTGAGGATTCGAAAGACATTGCCGCAAAAATAACTAAGCTTATTTCAAGGGTTGAGCCAGTACAAATTCGTTCTTTTTTTAAGAATGCTCTATTTACATTTTCAAATGGCAAAGGAATAATTTCAATCAATGAAATAATTAACAAGACTGATGAATTAATTGATACAGCCGAAAGAGATTTTGAGCTTGCTTCTAAACAATTCGATTTTGATAAGTTTAGAGATTCCTTACATAAGGAAAAGGAAAAATATTTCAATAGCATTAGAGATATAATCAATAAAATTTTTAGTCAGGCAATTGGCATTCCAATTTCGATTACCGCAACTGTATTTGCTACTTACAAAGTAAATGATGACAATGTTATGCTTAGCATTGTTTTATCCGCCTTTTTATTGTATGTGTGTTTTTACATCAAAATTCAATTAGTCTATAAAGCAGATATAAAAGAACTCAAAAATGACTTCTTGAATGATTTTGAAATTATAAAATCAAAATCAGGATTGCCAGAAAAAGACATCAATTCTGAAAAATCGGAAGTTGACAGAAAATTGAATAGCTCACTTTCAATGATAAATTGGCTAATTGGAACTGTTATTGGATTGGGACTATTAGTAGCTTGTTATATTCTGTATGAAATTGGCATTTTAAAAATGTTTACAAGTAATTGTTTTCAAAGATAATACATAGCAATGACGAAACCGTTCAATGCTTGTTCACCCGTCAAGATTGCAGGGCGACCACAGCGATTTTACAAATTGGATTCGCAATACTTGCAACAGTTGGCAAAGATTGTTGTCGGGAAACGATGATGAAGATAGACGAGAATTGCTGAATGAATTTAGCGAATCTTACAATCAATTACAGCAAACCGTTCCAAACTTACAATCGTTTGAGGATTTGACAGGCACTAATTTGATTCACGCAATACGATATACACAACTTGTTGAGGTAAACTCACGAAATGGTGAAACACCGCAAATCCCTTGGAACGATTCTTATTCTTGGATTTTGGTAGGTGGGCAATCAATGGACAGAGGTTTTACAGTTGAGGGCTTAACCGTTACTTATATGCCGAGAAATATCGGAACAGGAAACGTTGATACCATTCAGCAGCGAGCAAGGTTTTTCGGTTACAAGAGAAATTATTTAGGTTTTTGCCGTGTCTTTCTTGACCAAGTAACGATTGATTCTTACAATTTCATTGTAGCACACGAAGAAGATGTACGCAACAGGCTTTTAGAATTTGACCTTAACAATAGGCATTTGAACGATTGGGACAGAGAAGCGGTATTAGACCAAATGCTTAATTTGACAAGGCGTAACGTAATTTATGACGACTTAGACAGAGATACATTTGGCAATGATTGGTTCAGAATAAATGCACCACACGACACAGAAGAATTGATTGAAACAAACAGAGAATCTTTGTTTGCATTTCTTCAATCAAATTCTGCAAACTTTTCACAAGACGAAGGACACGCAAACCGAACAGAAGAACAAAAACATTTAGTTGCAAGAATTACAATCAAAGATTGTTTAGAGCATTTGCTAAACAAGCTACGTTATACAAGAGAAACCGATTCCGCAACTTATTCAAGTTTGCGTGGAATTTTGAAAGGTTACATTGAAGAACACCCAGACGATGAATGTTTGGTTTATTTGATGAGTGCAAACTCAATAGAAAATTGGACAGGAAGAACACGTAGGCTTAACCGAAACGATGAAATTCAACAGTTATTTCAAGGACGAAACCCAAGAACAGGCGAAGTAATTTACCCGGGCGATTCGGAAATCAAGGAAGATGATTTATTGACTATTCAAATTCACTTGCTGAATATCAGAGATACAGATTTTGCAAGAGTTCCGACACTTGCAATTTGGATTCCTGAACATATCGGTACAGATATAATCAGGCAAGTATGAATTTAATTGAGCTATACGATACACTTTCTATTCCTGAAAACAATGTTTTCAACGCTGTTTCAATTCCCGAATATCCTGAATTTAGAATTGCAATAGACCTTGAAGGCAATGCTGTTTTATTGCTTTCTGTTACGAAAAGAATAAAAGATATTAGCTTAAAAAATTTTCGTTTAAAATATTTGCAACTTGAACAAAATGTTGAGTGCAAAATCTCAGAGAATGGAACAAGTAAGTTACAAACTTTTACAGTTATTACATTCAGAAGTGCGGACAGAAATTTACAGGAATATTTTTTAAGAATTACCGAAACGCTTGTAAAAACAATAGGCACAAATCCCACACAACAACAAGTTGTTGATTCTTTGAAAAAGTTTGTTGAAGTTTTTAAAGCCTTAACCGATACACCTACCAACACCGTGAACGGACTTTGGGCAGAATTATTTTTGATTGACAATGCACAAAATCCGCAAACGCTTCTAAATTATTGGCACAGCATTCCCGAAGAAAAATTTGATTTCAATGCAGGCACAGAAAGAATTGAAGTCAAAAGTAGCGCTACGTTTGAACGCAAACATACTTTTTCATCAGAACAATTAAATCCGCCAATAGACACACAAGTTTTAATCGCTTCCATTTTTGTAAAACAACATAATTCAGGCGTAAACATTCAACACTTAATTGACAGCATTTCGGAAAGAGTTAAAAATGACTATTGTCTAACAGATAAGCTAAATAGCATTGTTATCAAAACACTTGGCAATACTTTAGAACATTCCATAGGAATAAAGTTTGATTACGATGTTGCGAAACAGTCTTTACGTTTTTACAAACATCAAGACATAAGTAAAATTGAGGAAATACACATTCCAAACGAAGTTTCGGAAGTTCGTTACAAATCAGATTTAACCAATTCAAACCCCATAGAAATAAACAAAATCGGCAAGAATACATTACTGTATTCAGCCCTATAAATGTAAATTTGCACAATGTCAGAATCTCAAAACATAGAATACAAAAGCACTTGGCGGGACGAATACTTGAAATGGATTTGCGGTTTCGCAAACGCCAATGGTGGCACTATTTTCATCGGAAAAGACGATAACGGAAAAACTGTTGGTGTTGATGATGCCAAAAAGTTATTGGAAGAAATTCCAAACAAAGTTCGTGATGTTTTGGGTATTATGGTTGATGTGAATTTGCATACTGAAAACAAAAAACAGTTCATTGAAATTATCACAGAACCTTATCCAAACGGAGTAAGTTACAAAGGACAATATCATTACCGAAGCGGAAGCACCAAACAAGAATTGAAAGGTGCAGCATTGGATAAATTTCTTTTGGAAAGAAAAGGTAAGCGTTGGGACGGAGTTCCAATTCCCGATGTTTCCATAAGCGAACTAAAACAAGAAACATTTGATTTTTTTAAAAAGCGAGGTATAAGAAGCAAACGACTTGATGAAGAAAGTTTGAATGATACCAACGAGCAACTTTTAGAAAACTTGGAACTGATTGAAAAGAAGTTTTTGAAAAGAGCAGCCTTGTTATTGTTTCACCCAAAGCCAACAAAATTTGTAACGGGTGCTTACATCAAAATTGGTTTCTTTGAAAACGATGCTGATTTGATTTTTCAAGACGAAGTTCAGGGAAATCTGTTTGAACAAATTGAAAAAACGCTTGACATACTTTTTACGAAATACATCAAAGCGATTATCAGCTACGAGAACAAAATTCATCGCATAGAAACTTACGAATATCCCAAAGATGCCATTCGGGAAGCGTTACTAAATGCGATTGCTCACAAAGATTATTCAGGTGGCGTTCCTATTCAAATCAGCGTTTACAAAGACAAAATAATGATTTGGAACGAGGGACAACTTCCCGAAGATTGGACGATTGAAATGTTTTTACAAAAACATTCTTCAAAAGCGTACAATCCCGACATTGCAAACGCTTTTTTTCGTAGCGGTTACATTGAATCGTGGGGACGTGGAATTACAAAAATGACAGACTTGTGTGTTGAAGCAGGTTTACCAAAACCAACTTTTTATTACAAGACATCGGGAATTTGGGCAGTTTTCCAAAAGGACATTTTAAACGCTGAATACTTGCAGACACTTGGACTTAACGACAGACAAGTAAAAGCAGTTTTGTTCGCAAAAGACAAAGGGAAAATCACGAACAGCGAATACCAAAAACTCAATGACTGTTCACGCAACACAGCGAGCAACGACTTGACGGAATTAGTTGAAAAAGACATTCTAAAACCAAGCGGACAAAGAGGTGCAGGTGCTTTTTATACTCTAAAATGAATTGCACAATAATTGCACAAATTGCACAATGACAGACACGGACAACCCAACGCATTTGGTAGCACATTTACATTTTTGCCGACACACAAATCCAAACGAAAAAATGCAAAAGAGCTACCAAGCCAACGCACCACGACAACCCGACAGACAAAACAACGACTGAAAGAAGGGCAGCTGATAACAAGGGTTTGCCGCAATGGGGGCTGACGTGCTACTATGAAACTTTTGTGCGGAAACAAACTGTAGTGCATCTATTGAACAGTAGTGCTAAAACTCCCCCACTGCGGCAATACCCGAAACGTTAGCCGTAATTTCACATAAAATGCGTAAACAAATTAAGATAGGAGAAAATTTATTTAATAGCAAAAAATCTGCAATAGACTTCTATAAAGATATTCTAAACAAATATGATTTTGGTGAATTTCTAGATGATAAGGATTATGATTCTATTTTAGATTTATTGGAATATGATACAGAACTTGCTTCAAGCCAAGATTCTGATCCGGAACAAGATGATTCTAAAGAAGCTTGTAATGAAATTGAAGATTTTTTCATTGAAAATGTAAGAATTGCAAAAGTCCAGTACAGCACTAAATGCTTCGAATTAATTTATAATAATGGTGAAAGTGATATAATTTCGTATCGAATGCTTATAAATAGACCTAAAATTACCCAAGAAAGTCTATTTACTATTGCTTGTAGGAACACTATTCAAAATGATTTAATTAAACTAAAGCAATTATTTTTCGAGAAAAATTCTAAATTTGGAATGGTCAAATGTCAAGAGTCTAACGATTTAGCAAAATGGGAGGAACTCGCGGTTGATCATAGACAACCAAATACATTTTCTGTAATAGTCGATAGATTTAAGGAAGTCAATAATATTGATTTGGAATCTATTTTATTTTTCACAGATGAAAATAATTTATTGAAATTTAAAGACAATGAATTAAGTGAAAATTTCAAAAACTATCATAAAGAAAAAGCTAATTTACGAATTGTAAAAAAAGAACTGAATTTGAGTCGAACAGGAATGGGAAAAATAAAAACAACCTCAAAAGATTTGCGAATTGAATAAAGAAACTACGGCTAACATAGGTTCCTATGTAAAGCGGTTTAGGGTTCTTCCCGATAAATGATATGGTGTATTAAAGTTACATTTTTTATAGTTTTAAAACGCTGGGGATTTGATGGATTGTATTTGTTGCAGTTGAGCTATATTCGATAGCTCTTACAATCCTTCAAATACACAGCGGAATATTTTTTAAAAATTTCTTTAAGCTCCGGCTCCTATATGTAGTCACACTAACGTTCGTTGTGCGCCACCTGCAATGGTTTGATGTTTAAAGAAAAGAACCGCCACCTGCTTGGCGATGTGGATACAGGCTTGTTGCTGCACCACCCACGATGTTTTGTGGTCGGTTCTATATGTTTGTTACTGAGCATTAAAGAGGGTTTGTTGTTGCTACTTCTGTTTTATAATTTACTTCGTAAGGGCGCTCCTGTTTAATCACTGATAAGATCCGGCAACATAATTTATGAGCGATCTTTACAATGACTGATTTAGGATTTTTACCCACATGGCTGCGGTAGTATTTTTGCATCCCCACATCTTTTCTGAGTACTACCCAGGCCGCCTCTACCAGGTAGGTTCTCAGCAATGCATTACAACGGGGTGTAATGCCCATATAGGATTTTGTTTCACTACTTTGATGAATGCCCGGTACCAGGCCTATGTAACTGGCCAGCTGACGCTCATTGTTAAACCGCCGGGTATCGCCCAGCTCTGCCAGCAGCGCTGAGGCAAGGTACCCTCCTATTCCCGGTATGCTTTTTAGCAGGTAATAATCTTTCCTATAGTGCTGCCGGCAGTAACTTCGCAGTTCATTGGCCAATGATAAATATTCTGAATAAATTATTTTTAATAACCGTAGTTTGCTTTGCAGGGTGCTTTTACCCGTACTATGTTGCCACTCCAGCTGTTGCAGCCAGTCTTTAAACGCATGGCTCCAGTTTACATTATCGTAAGCTTGTGGAATAGTAATTCCATGATAGAGTAACAGGGCTTTTATCTTTGTCTTCTCCTTGCGCAGCATGCGGGTAACATGATGTCTTTGCCGTGACAGGCTGCGCAGTTGCTCCTGCTGCTCCGGCGGTACATATACGCCACGCAGCTGATCCTTCTGCAACAAACGGCATAAATGACGACAGTCCAGCTTATCGGTTTTCTGGTAGTTTTGTTTATCCATACGTGGCACATCTGCAGGGTTTACTACCGTTACCGCCCAACCCAGGTTTAAAAAATAGCGGGCAGCGGTAAAGCCACAGCAACAGGCCTCATAACACACATGAATGGTATGATCGTAAAAATGAGCATTTACATAGCCCGCCAGCTGACCTGCATCCGACGGCATAGTAAAGGTTTTATGTTCGCAGATGTCGGTACGCATACACACGCTCCAACTTTTTTTGTGTACGTCAATACCTATAAATAACTTTGGATAAACGGTAAGTGGTGACTGCATAATTTTAAAATTTGGTGGACAAATTGATTGCGTCAATCTTTTGTACCACATCAAAAATCAGGCTGCATCGCTCACCACTTTTACATCATTGCTTGCCAACAGCAGGGCTTGACATTTAACAGTGATTTTCAACGCTTGAAGCAGCTTGGGTTTGCGCAGAGAGTTTCTCATTAATAAAAGCGAGACTTCGTCTGGATCCGGGCCAGCGGCGTCTCTTTTTTCCCCGAAAACTCGCAATGTACCGGCCGTTATCAGAATCCAAAACTAAAAATCTTTATCTTTAGGAATCTATCGAACTAAAGGTGTAGGGTTACATGTTTCTTCGCCATTTGCATTTTTTAAAACTCGTTTTTATCCATGGGCTCACCGCTTTTGGCGGGCCTCAGGCTCATTTGGCAATGATGATGAAAACCTTTGTCAGGCAAACCCCGTACGTATCTGAAGAGGAATTGCTTGAGTACAATGCCTTTTGCCAGCTTCTCCCCGGGGCATCTTCGGTGCAAACTATAATGTTGATAGGGTTCAAACGCGGCGGGGTTCCACTGGCGATCCTTACATTGCTGGTTTGGATTTTACCCTCGTGCGCGATTATGTTGGGGTTATCGTTTTTGGTGCACAGGGTTGACGGGTCGGAGGCCTGGCAGCAAATTTTCAAGTTTATCGTTCCGATGGCTGCGGGTTTTTTAGTGTACGCCTGTGTTGCCGCATTTCCTTTTTCGGTTAAAAATTTAATAACCGGCATAATCGCGATTGTAACAGCCATTGCCACGTTTTTATTTTTCGGGCAACCCTATATTATCCCAATGCTTATAGTCTTTGGTGGAATTATCACGAACCTCAGTAAGAAAAGGATTCCGCAGATTCATGAAAAGCCGCGTAAAATCCAATGGTGGAATATCTGGTTGTTCGCGATTATTTTTATAACGGCCGGGGTTTTAAGTGAAACTGGGCGAAAGCAGGAGTGGGAAAATCGCAAGCCGGTCACTCTTTTTGAAAATACCTATCGCATGGGTAGCCTGGTTTTTGGCGGGGGAAATGTGTTAATGCCATTGATGTACGAACAATTCAGTGTAAGGTCCGAAGCGGTGAAAGATAGAAACCCTAACGTGATTCAGATTGACAGAAAAGAGATGCTTTTGGGGATGGGGTTAGTGAGGGCGATGCCGGGGCCTGTGTTTTCTATTTCTTCCTACACCGGAAGCCTGGCGCTGAGAGATATGGGAGTTTCCTGGCAGGTTGCGGGTGGTTTGATCGGAATGGTTGCCATATTTTTACCGGCGGCGCTGCTCGTGCTGTTCTTTTTCCCAATTTGGAGCAATCTTAAAAAATTTTCGGTAATTTATCGGTCGCTTGAGGGAATTAATGCTGCCGTGATGGGGATTATGGTGGGTTCCACGGTTTACATTATGAAGGATATTTCTTTTTTTACCAGGGATTTTTCGGGGTTAGCAAATTGGAGTGTCATTGCGGGAACAGCATTTTTGTTGATTTTTTCAAAAATTCCGGCTCCGGTTGTCGTTTTAGCCTGCCTGATTCTCGGGTATATATTCTGATCAGTTTCTGTAATAGCCGCCTTTTTCTATCTCCTCAATCACATTGTCAGGTAGCATATAGCGCACCGATTTTTTCTCTTTGATGAGTTGGCGGATTGCTGTGGCGGAAAGTTCCAGTAGAGGCGCGTCAACAATGGTAAGGTTTGCCCCCAGCTTATTGTCAATTGCAAATCCGGGGCGATTATAAATCAATACATTATATGTATTTATAATATAATTGTAGTTTTTCCATTTTTTTATATTCTGAAAACTATCGCCGCCCATTATTACAACAAACTGATTATCAGGATGTTTTTCTTTTAGATGATGTAGTGTATAGCTGGTAAAAGAAGGGCGGGGAAGATGAAACTCCACGTCCGATGCTTTCATATTTGACGCTCCCTCAATGGCGAGGTTTACCAGGTAAAACCTGTGATTTTCGTTTAAAAGTGATTTGCTTTCTTTCAATGGGTTGTGTGGCGAAACAATAAACCAGATTTTATCCACCAGGTTTTGATTGAGAATGTGGTTGGCAATTATCAAATGTGCGTGGTGAATTGGATTGAAGGAGCCGAAGAACAAACCTATTTTCATTTGGCGATGATTTAGTGGATCAATTCAACTTCAATATGTTTTGCTTCCTCAACCCTCAGGCTAAGTGTATAGCCTGCCACGGCAACAGAGATCGGGTCGTTTAGCGGCGCCTTTTTAAGAATTTCGATTTGTTCTCCGGGCAGGCAGCCCATTTCCATGAGTTTCAGAAATATCTCTTCCGAAGTAAATTTTTTAATCTTCGCCTTCTGACCCGTTTTCAGGTCAGCTAATAAAAATGCAACTTCTTTATCCATAGCACAAAACTAACCATTGCTGTTTGTGTTTTGTTTACGAATTTTGAAAAAAGTATGATGAGCCGGGGTAAAATCAATATTCTATTCTTTTTTCAAGAGAAAATTACACTAAGAAGGCGTAAACGTTTAAAGGCGTTTCTTTCAAACGTTCTGGAAAAGAAGGCAGGAAAGGTTTCGGGCGAAGTTAGAATTATTTTTTGCTCCGACGAAGAGTTGTTACAGATAAACCGTGATTTTCTTGCACACGATTATTATACCGATATTATTACATTTCCGTTTACAAAGCCATCTGAGAAGAATATTGAGGCAGAGCTTTATATAAGCGTTGACCGGGTGAGGGAGAATGCAAAAGTCCTTGAGGCTTCGCTTGAGAGGGGGCTCCATCGCGTAGTCTTCCATGGAGTTCTTCACCTTTGCGGACTCGATGATAAGTCTGGAGCACAGGCATCCGCAATGAGAAGAGCCGAGGATTTGCTGTTAATGGAATATTTCAACGTTCCACATAAAACTGTTTCATCATGAAACCGTGTCGCGTGAAACACTTACCTTTGAAAAATGCGAAAAAAATGGACAAGGAAGGAAGAAGAAACGCCTGATTTGCTGAAATTCAGGGAAAAACGCAAATGGCAAATCAACCTCAGGCGATATGTTATTCAGCAGAACCCTGCATATTTTTATGCTCCATATTTTGGCTTAGACATTAAAAATATGAGGCTGTGGTTTGAATGCCAGTTTACAAATGATCTTTCATGGGATAATTTTGGGAAAAAATGGCAGTTTGACCATGTAGTTCCGGTAGCATACTTTGATTTTTCTAACCGGGAGGAGCTAAAACTTTGCTGGAACTTCATAAATATTAGGGTGGAGCCTATCCAACATGCCAGAACAGGAGGAAACCGAATAGATGTGCTGGCTTCCAAAAACTATTTTGAAGAATTATACCGAAATACCGGCTACCAGGTTTGTAAAAAATTATTGGACAAGATTGAAGAAATAAAAACCTCGGAAATAATCAGCACAAAAGGCCAGAAGGAATTTATAAACGAACGCAAAGAATTCCTTGAGGGAATTGAAAACTACACTGAGTTAGAGTTCGAGTTCCTGAATCGCGGAAAATCAGTTGAGGACGTCCGCAAGGAAATCAAATCTTTAAGCGAAATTAAACTATAGCGCCACTTTGAGGCGATCATAATACCTTTGCAAAATGTTTCCTGAATACGATGTTATTGTAGTGGGCGCCGGCCACGCAGGCTGCGAAGCGGCAGCAGCAGCGGCAAATATGGGTTCAAAAACGCTTTTGGTTACAATGAACCTGCAAACGATAGCCCAAATGAGCTGTAACCCGGCAATGGGCGGCATTGCAAAAGGCCAGATCGTTCGGGAAATTGATGCAATGGGCGGGTATTCCGGTATTGTTACTGATGAAACCATGATTCAGTTCCGCATGTTGAACCGGAGCAAAGGCCCGGCTATGTGGAGCCCCAGGGCACAGAGCGACCGGATGCTTTTTGCAGCGAAATGGCGGGAAATGCTCGAAAAAACCTCAAACCTGGATTTTTACCAGGATATGGTGAAAGGGTTGATTGTAAAAGATAGGCGGGTTTGCGGTGTGGTTACGGGTTTGGGGCACGAGATACGGGGAAAAGCCGTGGTTTTAACAAACGGAACATTTTTGAACGGAATCATTCACATCGGGGAGAAGCAATTTGGAGGAGGCCGGGTGGCGGAGAAAGCAGCCACAGGAATTACCGAACAACTCGTTCAATTGGGATTTGAAAGTGACCGGCTCAAAACAGGAACACCGCCCAGGGTTGATGGTAGAAGCCTTGATTACAGCAAGATGGAAATACAAGAGGGGGATAACGAAATTGTGGGATTTTCGTTCACAGATACACAAAAGCTTTCTGCGAAGGAACAACGCTGCTGCTGGATCACCTACACCAACCAACAGGTTCACGACATTCTTAAAACCGGGTTCGACCGTAGCCCCATGTACGCGGGCAGAATTGACGGCGTGGGCCCAAGATATTGCCCAAGCATTGAGGACAAAATCAACCGCTTTGCCGAAAGAGAACGGCACCAGCTTTTTGTGGAACCCGAAGGCTGGAATACTGTTGAAATTTACGTGAACGGGTTTTCTACCTCTTTGCCTGAAGAGGTTCAATACAAAGCGCTGCAAATGGTACCGGGTTTTGAAAACGCCAGGCTTTTTCGCCCGGGTTATGCCATCGAATACGACTACTTTCCTCCAACCCAGCTCAAAAACACATTAGAAACAAAAATAATATATAACCTGTTCTTTGCCGGACAGATAAATGGCACAACCGGCTATGAAGAGGCCGCGTGCCAGGGCCTGATGGCTGGGCTTAATGCCCATTTATCCGTCAGTGAAAAGAACCCTTTTACATTGAAAAGGAGTGAAGCATATATTGGAGTTTTAATTGATGACCTTATTAATAAAGGAACCGAAGAGCCTTACCGGATGTTTACTTCAAGGGCAGAATACAGGACTTTATTACGCCAGGATAATGCAGATACGCGCTTGACGCCTCTTAGCCATGCGATTGGGCTGGCCTCTGATGAACGAATGTCCAAGGTCAATAAAAAAGTAGAAAAAGTTGACGAGATCAAAGCGATTTTGAAGGAAAACAGCCTTAATCCGGACGAAATCAACAATTTTTTGCAAAAAATCGAATCTTCTCCTATCAGCGAAAAACAAAAAATCGAAAAGATTTTGTTGCGGCCGGGTGTTGAACTGGAAGACCTTATTGAAAACGTACCGTTCCTGAGAAAGCAACTGAACGGTTTCTCTAAGGAAGAGATAGAACAGGCATCCATTCAAACAAAATATGATACCTATATCGAAAAGGAACGGGAATTAGTTTCACGAATGAGCGAGATGGAAAACCAAATCATTCCAGAAAATTTTGACTATGCAAAACTTGGTTCTCTTGGTAATGAAGCGCGTGAGAAACTAAACCGAATAAAGCCGCGCACACTCGGGCAGGCCAGCCGAATTTCGGGCATCAACCCAAGCGATGTGCAAATATTGATGGTATATATGGGGCGATAAAAAGGTTGCGAATCAACCGAAATTACAACAACGCCAAAAAAGAAAAATTTTTGCTTTTTTTTGTTTGCCCGTCAAGTGCAATTTGTTTTTCTTTGTACATAACCAAATTCATTAATAATGAAACTTCTTGAGAATAAGGTTGCCATAGTAACAGGTGCTGCTCGTGGAATTGGTGAAGCCATCGCGACAAAATTCGCAGAACAGGCCGCTAATGTGGCGTTTACTTATGTGAGCGACGGTAGTGCGGAAAAAGCCAAAGCCCTTGAGGAAAAACTGACAGGCATGGGTGTAAAAGCCAAAGCCTACCAAAGCAATGCCGGAGATCTGGTTCAATGCGAAAGTTTGGTGAACGATGTTTTGAAAGAATTTGGCACAATTGATATTTGCGTGAATAACGCGGGGATTTCAAAAGATAATTTATTGCTGCGCATGACGCCTGAGCAATGGCAGGATGTGCTAAATGTGAACCTGAACAGTGTTTTTTACATGACCAAACAGGTCATTCGTCCGATGATGAAAGCCAAAAGCGGCAGCATTATTAACATGAGTTCTGTGATTGGAATTATGGGAAATGCAGGCCAGGCGAGTTATGCCGCCAGTAAAGCAGGAATTATAGGGTTTACTAAAAGCGTGGCCAAAGAGCTGGGCAGCCGTAATATCCGTTGCAACGCCATCGCCCCGGGGTTTGTTGAAACAGATATGACTCATTATTTAAACGAAAGTGAAGGCGCTTCAAAATATTTGGCTGATATCCCTTTGGGCAAATTTGCAAAAGCTGAAGACATTGCCAATGTGGCTCTGTTTTTAGCAAGTGAACTGGGTTCTTATCTCACCGGCCAAACCATTAGCGCCTGTGGCGGATTGAACATTTAAGATCCTGTTAAGCCCCGCCTGACATAAAGATGTAATAAAAAAGCGTCGAAATTTTCGACGCTTTTTGTTTGAATGCTGATAACGTTTATCTCATTAACTTCAATTCATTAATGATATTTTTAGCGCCGCCTAATTTATCAATACACCAAAGCACATAACGAATGTCAACGTTAATAGTGCGGTTCAGATCCTTGTCAAAAGCCAGCTTGTGGCTTAAAGCCTCATAGTTTCCGTCAAAAGCCAAACCCAACAATTCTCCCTTTCCGTTAATGACCGGCGAGCCGGAGTTCCCCCCGGTAATGTCATTTGACGTAATAAATCCAACTACCAAATCTTTACGAACAGGGTCAGCGTACTGTCCGAAATCTTTTTTCTTCAGCAATTCAATTTGCTTTGCCGGAAGGTCATACTCGTAGTCGCCGGGTTTATATTTTTCTAATATTCCCTTTGACGTTGTTACATAGTCATAAGAAACGGCATCGCGCGGTTTGTAAGCCCCAACTGCTCCGTAGCTAACGCGCATGGTAAACGTGGCATCAGGATACATCATTGCAGCTTTGGCAGGGTTCATTGCCATTACGCCTTTTAGGTACAAGCGGCCCAGTTCATTATTGAGCGTGTTGAATTTTTGAAATTTGGGTGAAATATGAGTTACATAGTTTGTGATAAAAGCATCAGCGTGTTTAAAAGCAGCATCTGCTTCAAGCGCCGCCAGCGTTGGATTTGCGATGAAATCGTTCCATTTGGCATCATCAAATACCATTGTGTTTTTAAACACATCAGCCGCATATTTTTTATACGGTTCATCAGTGTTCAGGCTGCCGTATTTATTTTGTACATCTTCATAAAAGGCGCCTGGTAACTGGCTTTTATCAACATTTTCATAAAACATTTTTGTTAGCGCTGCAAGAATATTTTGATCCGAAGGCTTGTCTTCGCCTTCAAGAAAGCCTTTCCTTCTCTGATCAATATCTTTTACAATTTTTGAAATTTCATCTTTTGACGCTCCTGATTTCAGAGATCTTTGTAACTGCGCTAATGAGGCCGCAAAAGAAATTAAAGACGAGCCCATTATACCTTCGTTAAAATAAACCCGGCTTTTTGCGTAAGGCGTCCAGTCTTTATAAGCAGCTTTCCAATCGCTGAAAATATTCTGATACTCCGGCTTGCCTTTTGCCCAGGCCTGAAACTTTTCCTCAGCGGCGGCTTTCTGTCCAAACACATCGTATTTCAATAGTTGCTTGGTTTCGCCGTCAAAAAATTTCCAGTAGTTGGCAATTCCTGCATAACTTGAAGAGAGTTTTAGTTTTACAGCAGGGTCTTTTTTCATTTGCTCAAACATATATTTCAACCTCACATCGCGCAATTCAACCAGCGTAGGATTATTAACCTCCGTTGCCAGTTTAATACCGTAAGAAGATTCGTAACGATTGGTGCCTCCGGGATAGCCCCAAATCATAGCGAAGTCCCCTTCTTTAACGCCTTTGAGCGAAATGGGCAAAAACCATTTTGGTTTCATCGGAACATTTGAAGGGTCGTAGGTTGCGGGTTTATTTTGTTTATTTGCATACACACGAAACACCGAAAAGTCCCCGGTGTGGCGCGGCCATTCCCAGTTATCTGAATCACCGCCAAATTTCCCCACGCTTTCGGGCGGCGTACCCACCAAACGAATGTCCTTGTAAATCTCATAAACAAAAACCAGGAACTGGTTGCCTTTAAATACGGGGCTCACGCGCGCCTGAATACTTTTTGATGCATCACTATAGCGGGCATTGATTGCATCAAGCAGTTCTGCCTGTTTGGAAACCCTTTCTGTGCCACTTAAACCGCCAAGGCCCGCTAAAACCTCTTTGGTTACATCTTCAATTTTTAAAAGGAACTGAACGCTAAGGTTTGTTTTAATTTCTTCGGCTTTGTTTTTTGCGTAAAAACCATCGCGCAGGTAGTTGTGATCCATGGTACTGGCACCGGCAATTGCTCCATAACCACAGTGGTGGTTAGTGAAGATCAACCCTTCGGGGCTAACGATTTCACCGGTGCAGCCGCCGCCGAAAATGATAATAGCGTCTTTTAGAGAATTTTTGTTGACACTGTAAAGTTGCTCGGCTGTCATTTTAAGGCCTTTTTTAACCATATCGGCATACACCTGTTTGCCCAACAACTGCGGTAACCACATGCCTTCATCAGCAAATGATTTGAAACTCATGCTCAGGGCAAGCAATACGAAAAGAAAATTTTTTTTCATAATTTTTTTAATTGAAAAACAAATAAATAGTTTGGGTTCCCAAAAAGCTCGCAACAAGCGCACAAATATAGTATACAAACATGTGCAAACGGGTGTTAGCGTTTTAAAGTTCTAAGTTTTTTTCTGAAAAATTTTTTGCGCGAATTTGCAGTTTTGTAAGAAAAGTTGCAGAAATTTAAAAAAAATTTGCTTTATGAAAAAATTAGTCCTGTTTGCAGCCCTATTTATGTTTTTGTTTTCATTGTTTTTTATTGGATGTAAAAAGAACCCACCGGTCGAAAACAAAAAACCTCCAACCTGCTCATCAAACGCAGCTCCGGTAAACAACACTAATGTTTCCACGACTTCTGTAACATTGAGTTGGACAGCGGCAACCGGAGCCACGTCCTACGATGTATTTGTTGGAGGCTCTGCGGCGAGTGCTACGAAAGTTGGCAACGTCACAACAACGTCTTACAATTATACAATCCCTTCAACCGCTAATGCTACTTATTATTGGTATGTGGTGCCAAAAAACGCGGACGGATCGGCAACAGGATGTTCTTCTTCCGCCACTTCGTTTGTTTTTGGTACGGCGCCCGGTTGCGCAAGGAATATTGAACCTGCGAACGGCACTAACCTAACAACAAAAACTATTACTTTAAAGTGGTCGAAAGTTGCTAATAGTTCCGGCTACGATGTTTATCTTGGTACAACTTCAACACCAACGGCCACGATAGCAACCAAGGTGACCGACACTGTATTTACTTATACGGTGCCGGCAAATTATACTACAACTTATTATTGGTATGTGGTGCCAAAAAATACAGGTGGCGCGGGCACGGGATGTACATCATCGGTAACAGCGTTTACTTATTTGACTGCCCCGACAAATGCAACAAATATTAGTCCGGCAAACGGAGAGGCGGTTACGGGCACAATAGCAAATCTTAAATGGTCAAAAGTAAACGGGGCAAGTTCCTATGATGTTTATGCGGGAGAAACGGCTGCCACAGCCATTTCGGTTGGCTCGAACGTTACAGACACCGTTTTTGCTTATACGCCTCCCTCGGCTGAATTAAGTAAAACGATTTATTGGTACGTAGTGCCGAAAAACAACTTAGGAAGCGCAACAAATAGCCAGGCAACAGCTACTTCATTTGTGAAGCTTGTCATTAAAGCGCCTGCCACCATTGATTTTCCGGTAATTGGATATTTCCCAAGTTACAGGTCTGTTTCAGAATACCCCGATGCCACATTTAAAATGACCGATATAGTAGCGTATGCATTTGCCAGTCTTACTTCAACATCAACCGTTAGCATTGCTTCACCAACCGTTTTTACGGCAGTTATTGCAAAAGCAAAGGCGAACGGGGCAAAAGTTTTGCTGGCAATAAACGGTACGCAGGCAAATTTCGCAGCGATGGGGCAGTCTGCTGCCGGAAGGACAACCTTGGTTAAGGATTTGATGGCCAAAGTAAGGCAATATGATATTGATGGAATTGATTTGGATTATGAATATCCCAGAACAACCGATGGTACTGACACGATGTTTGCGCTACTCGCCAGGCAACTAAGTGATTCTTTACATGTTGACGGTAAATATTATCTCTCTGCTGCTATTACTGCAGGCAAATACGCGGGAAGCATTAGGGATGGCATAAAGACCGAAGTCTTTAATTATATTGACTTTTTCAATGTGATGGTGTATGACGACTTCTCAACTACATCAGGCGAAGACTACAGGCAACACAGCCCTTACGCCATGGCAGTCACCTGTATGAACTATTGGATCAATACACGGGGGATGCCGAAAAGCAAATGCATTTTGGGTATTCCGGCGTACGGAAGGAACTCGGGCGCAGCACAAATTTCAACATCTTATAAAACAATTTTAACAAGCGGTACACAATTGGGGCCATCTCCCCTAAATCTTTCGGATTCAGCAATTATTACAAAAGCAGATAATACAACATTTAAAACCTATTATAATGGTATTGCTACCGTGAAGCAGAAAACTGATTATGCAAAACAGGTTGCGGGCGGTGTTATGTTTTGGGAGATTGGTCATGATGCTGTAGGTGATAACTCCTTAATTAAAGCCGCATTTGATCAATTAGGAAGGTCTCTTTAGTTATAACCTTTTAAAGAAAAAGGAACTGCTGTTTCCTGATGATGAATTTAGAGCCATTGCCTCTATAACAGGCCGTTTTCTTTTTTGAAGAAGGCCTTTATAGTGTACGCGGTTTTACAATATCTTCGCAGTTCTAAAATCTTTTATGGCAACCCCATCATCCAAAACCCTATTTGTAAAAGTTTCCACACTGCCAAACGCGGGCATGGGCCTTTTTACAAAAATCGATTTGAAAAAAGGAGACATCGTTACTGAGTACAAAGGCCGGCGCCGCACCTGGGCGCAGGTGGAGGACGATGCTGATAACGGTTACATTTATCACATTGACGACGATAACGTAATTGATGCTTTAAAAAACCTCAACTCATTTGGCCGATACGCTAATGATGCAACGGGTTTGCAACGGATAGCCGGTTTGCGTAACAATGCTGAATATTTTGAAGAAGATAACCGGGTGTTTATACGTGCTAAACAAAACATTGCAGCAGGGAAGGAGGTTTTGGTTTCGTACGGAAAGCTTTACTGGAAGCAGGTGCGCGAAAACATAGCGGAGGATATGAAGAACGGAAGGCATTATGAACATCACGCTCCTGAAATAGAAAAGCGGTAGTATTGTTACTTTATTATTTTTTAAATCATCATGAGCAACGAGAGAACAGAATTATCAGAATTGGGTGAATTTGGTTTGATTGAACATCTTACCAAAAACATTGAACCACAAAACGCTTCGTCACTACTTGGCGTGGGAGATGATGCGGCTGTGATCGACCATTTCGGAAAACAAACAGTGGTCACTACTGATCTTTTGTTGGAAGGCGTTCACTTTGATTTGATGTACACCCCTTTGAAGCACCTGGGCTACAAAGCTGTGGTTGTAAACCTCAGCGATGTATACGCCATGAACGCAACGCCCACGCAAATCACCATGAGCATTGGCATCAGCAACCGCTTTGGAATGGAAGCTCTGAATGAAGTTTACGATGGCGCTTATGCAGCCTGCGGTGATTACGGGGTTGACCTCGGTGGCGGCGACACCACCACTTCTCAAGAAGGGTTTGTGATTTCAGTAAGAGCAGTCGGCGAGGCTGCCGCCGATAAATTTGTAAAACACAGCACTGCACAAACAGGCGACCTGCT
>Ga0066256_1002577_pt1 | contig 19596 bp, 18 predicted proteins | sample ThiBio_1000_biof_FD_87107 | JGI IMG/M metagenome (GOLD analysis project Ga0066256, IMG submission 87107) | Wastewater bioreactor microbial communities from Cape Town, South Africa - Thiocy_expt_1000_biof (version 2) | ecosystem: Engineered > Bioreactor > Thiocyanate-remediating >... | reverse complement strand
CGGTCGCCCCCCTTGTCGCCCAACAACGCTTCGACCACGTGCTCCATGTGCGAGGAATGCGAGCCCTTGACCAGTGCGGTGATCCCCGGGCGCAGGTCGCGTCGCAGCGCCTCGATCAGCGCGGCCTGATCGGCGTACACGCGCCCATCCGCGCCGAATGCCTCGGCTGCGCGCGCCGCCAGCGCACCGACCACGTACAGGCGCGCGATGCCCTGCTCGCGCGCGATGCGACCGATGCGTGCATGCAGGGTCGCCGCATCCGGTCCCAACTCGCCCATGTTGCCGAGCACCAGCCAGCGTTCGCCCGGCTGCAGCGCCAGGGTCGCCACCGCCGCCGCCGCCGAACCGGGATTGGCGTTGTAGCTGTCGTCGATCAGCGTCCAGCCTTGCGGCGACACATGCCGCAACAACCGCCCGACCACCGCTTCGGCATCGCACAATCCGGTTGCGATGTCGCGCAAACCCACGCCCGCGGCGTGCGCCAGCGTGGCGGCGGCCAGGGCATTCGCGATGTTGTGCCGGCCGGGCAACGGCAGGTGCACTGCGGTGTGGCCGACCGGCGTCAACAACTCGAAATCGCTGGCCTCGGCGTGCATGCGGATGTCGGCGGCATGCACGTCCGCCGGCGCATCGATGCCGAATCGCAGGATGCGCCGCGTGCCCGCCAGGCCTGCGAAATAGATCGCGAAGGCGTCATCGGCATTGATCACGGCGATGCCGTCGGGCGGCAAGGCCTGGTACATCGCGCCCTTGGTTTCGGCGATGCCTTCCAGCGAATGCATGCGCTCCAGGTGCGCGGGGCCGATGTTGTTGACGAGGCCGATCCTCGGACGCGCGATCGCGGCGAGGTAAGCGATGTCGCCGGGCTTGCCGGCACCCATTTCCAGCACCGCGTAACGGGTGTCGCGCGGCATCGCCAGCAAGGTCAGCGGCAGGCCGATTTCGTTGTTGAAACTGGCGGCATTGCTGTGCGTCGCGCCGTGCCGCGCCAGGATCCCCGCGGCCAGGGTCTTGACCGTGGTCTTGCCGTTGGAGCCGGTGATGCCGATCACGTTGACGTCGCGCTGCGCGCGCACCGCGCTGGCGAGGTCGCCCAGCGCCTGCAAGGTGTCGGCCACCACGATCTGCGGCAACTCCGTCTCGACGCGGCGCGAAACCAGCACCGCCGCCGCGCCGCGTGTCGCGGCTTCGGCCACATGGTCGTGGCCATCGTGGCGCTCGCCGACCAGCGCGACGAACAACTCGCCCGGTCCGAGCGTGCGCGTATCGGTGGACACGCCATGCACCACGGCGTCCGCGCCTTGCAGCACCCCGCGCGTCCACACCGCGACTTCCTTGAGGCGCAGGTTCAACATGCGTGCGCCTCCGGAGTCGTGGCACCGACCAGCGCGCCGCGCGTCCACGGCTCGATTTCCTTGAGGCGCAGGTTCAACATGCGTGCGCCTCCAGGGCGGCGCGCGCCATCGTGAGGTCATCGAACGGGCGCTTGGCGCCGGCGATTTCCTGATAGGTCTCGTGACCCTTGCCGGCGACCAGCACCACGTCACCCGCTTGCGCGCGACCGATGGCGAAAGCGATCGCGCGCGCGCGGTCACGCTCCACCACGGCGCGATCCGGTGCCTGCATGCCGGCGACGATCTGCGCCGCGATCGCATCGCCGTCCTCGCCGCGCGGGTTGTCGTCGGTGACGATGACCGTATCGGCAAGGCGTTCGGCGATCGCGCCCATCAGCGGGCGCTTGCCGGCGTCGCGCTCGCCGCCGCAGCCGAACACGCAGACCAGTTCGCCTTCGCAATGTTCGCGCAACGTCGCCAGCACCTGCTCCAGTGCGTCCGGCTTGTGCGAATAATCGACCACCACCAGCGGCGATGGGCCGCCGCCCAGGCGATTCATGCGGCCGGCAACCGGCTCCAGCGCCTCGAGTGCCGCCGTGATCCGCGCGAACGGAACGCCCAGCGCGCCGAGCACGCCCGCCACGGCGATCAGGTTGGCGACGTTGAAACGCCCCAGCAGTCGGCTGCGCAGCAGCCCGCTGCCCCACGGCGTTTCGAGTTCGAAATCGATGCCGTCGGAATGCGTATGCACGTTGCGCGCATGCAGTTCGGCATCGTCACCGCCGATTGCGCAACGCAATTTCTCCACGCCGCCCGGCAGCTCCCGGGCCAATTCGCGCCCGAACGCGTCGTCGACGTTGATCACCGCCGCGCGCAAGCCCGGCCAGGCAAACAACCTGGCCTTGGCTGCGCCGTAGGCCTCCATCGTGCCGTGGTAATCGAGGTGGTCGCGGGTGAGGTTGGTGAACACCGCGATGTCGAAGTGCACGCCATCCACGCGCTGCTGGTCGAGCGCGTGCGAGGACACTTCCATCGCGACGTGGGTGGCGCCGGCGGCGTGGAATTCCGCCATCAGCCCGTGCACCCGGATCACGTCGGGGGTGGTGCGTTCGCCCGCATGCAACGCACCGTGCAGGCCGGCGCCGAGCGTGCCGATCGTGGCCGTGCGCTTGCCTATCTGCGTCAACGCCTGCGCCAGCAGCTGCACGGTCGAGGTCTTGCCGCTGGTGCCGGTGACGCCGATCACTTCCATCGCGGCGGACGGATCGCCGTAGAACCGCGCGGCGATGCCGCCGAGGCGGGCGCGCAGGCCATCGATCCAGACCACGGGTTTGGCGGGGACTTTTCCGGAATGCGGCGCTTCGGCCAGCACCGCCACCGCGCCTTGCGCAAGCGCCGCCGGTGCAAATTCGATCCCGTGGTGCTTCGCGCCCGCAAGCGCCACGAAAGCATCACCCGCGTGCACGGCATGCGAGTCCTGGGTCAGGCCCGACACCACGATATCGCCATGCTCCGGCGTTGCGATGCCGCGCAGCAAATCGTCGAGGCGCATCGCGTTCATGGCACCGCCCCCGGCGTGGAGCGCGCAACAGGCACCGCCCCGGCGGGTTGCGGCGGCGGCGCGACCGCGGGCTGGACCGGACCACCCGCATACCATTGCTGGACGTTGTCGGGCGGAACGTCGAGCAGGCGCAGCGCACCGGTCATCACTTCACGGAATACCGGCGCCGAAACCTTGCCGCCGAAATACTCGCCGCCGCGGCCACCGGCATCGCGGATGATCACCACACCCACCAGCCGCGGGTCGCTGGCCGGCACGATGCCGCAGAACAACGCCGCGTAGCGGTCGCGCGAGTAGCCGCCCGCGACCGCCAGATGCGCGGTGCCGGTCTTGCCGGCCACGCTGTAATCGGCAATGGCGGCCTGCGGCGCGGTGGCGGGGGGCGCGCCCACCACGGTGCGCAGCATCGCCATCATCTCGCCGGCGATGTAGGTGGATTCGACCCGCACGCCGGGGTTGTCGTCACCCTTGATGAAAGTCGGCGAATGCCGCACGCCACCGTCGGCAATCGCGGAATAGGCCTGCGCGAGCTGCAGGGCGGTCACGTTGAGGCCGTAGCCGAACGAAATCGTGGCCTTCACGAAATCGCCCCAGGTGCGCGGCGGCGGGATGTAGCCGCCGACCTCGCCGGGAAACCCGCTGCCGGTGCTGGCGCCGAAGCCGAACTGGTGCAGCACCTTGTCCATCTGCTGCGCGGTCAGGCTCAAGGAGATCTTGGATGCGCCGACGTTGCTGGAATAGGTGATCACATGGCTGACGTCGATGCGGCCGTTGTTGTTGTCGTCGCGCACCAGGTGCCCGTCGATCGTGAAGGTTCCGGGATTGGTATCCAGCATCGTGGTCGGCGTCCACTTGCCCGATTCCAGTGCGGTGGTGACGGTGAACGGCTTCATCGTCGAGCCGGGCTCGGTCACGTCGGTCACCGCGCGATTGCGGCGCTGCGCCGGGGTGCTGCTGTCGAGGTCGTTCGGGTTGTACGACGGCACGTTGACCATCGCGAGGATCTCGCCGTTGCGGGGATCCATGATCACCATCGAACCCGACGCCGCATGGTTCTTCAGCACCGCTGCCGACAGCGACGAATAGGCGAGGTACTGGATGCGGCTGTCGATCGAGAGTGTCAGGTCGTGCCCCGGCACCGGCGCGCGGATCTGTTCGACGTTCTCGACCACCCGGCCGAGGCGGTCGCGGATCACGCGCTTGAGGCCCGGTTTGCCGGCCAGCCAACCGTCGTAGGCAAGCTCGAGGCCTTCCTGGCCGCGATCGTCGATGTTGGTGAAGCCGAGCACGTGCGCCATCGCCGCGCCGTCCGGGTAATAGCGCTTGTATTCGCGCTGCACGTTGACGCCCGGGATCTCCAGCGCCAGCACGCCCTTGGCCGCTTCCGGCGGCATCAGGCGGCGCAGGTACACGAACTCGCGGCCGTTGCGCTGTTCCAGCTTGCGCGTCAGGTCCACCGTGTTCGCGCCCAGCGCCTGCGCAAGCTCCGGAATGCGCTCGGCGTGCTGCAGCAGCTCGTCGGGATTGGCCCACAGCGACAGCATCGGCGTCGACACCGCCAGCGGCACGCCGTTGCGGTCGTAGATCGCGCCGCGCGACACCGGGATCTCGACCTCGCGCAGGAAACGCGCATCGCCTTGCTGCTGCAGGAAGGCCTGGTGCACCACTTGCAGGTCGACCGCGCGCGCGATCAACCCGACCGCGGCGATCGCCAGCACGCCAAGCACCAGCGCGAGGCGCTTGCGCGTGTCCGGCCGGCGCCGGCGCGGCGGGCGCGAGGTGGATTCGGGCGGGTGGCGCGGAGTCATTCCCGGATCATCTCCACGCTGGCCGCGGGCGGACTGATCATCCCGAGTTGGCCGCGCGCGATCTGTTCGATCCGCGACGGGCTGGCCCAGGTGGCCTGCTCGAGTTCGAGCCGGCCGAATTCCACGTTCAACGCATCGCGCTGGTTCTGCAGCTTCGACAACGCGACGAACGCGGCGCGATCCTGGTGACGCGCCCATACCACCGCGATCCCGCTCGCGATCACCGCCAGCAGCAGCACGCCCACCGCGAGGATGCCGACCACCCTCATGCAGGCTTCTCCGCGATGCGCAGCACCGCCGAACGCGCGCGCGGATTGCGCGCGACCTCGGCTTCGTCGGGCAACTGCTTGCGGCCGACCGCGCGCAGCGGCGGCACCTTCACCGGCAATGGCGGCAAGCCGCGTCGCGCCGGCGTCGCGGCTTCGCCCCGAATGAATTGCTTGACGATACGGTCTTCCAGCGAATGAAAGCTGATCACCGCAAGCCGCCCGCCCGGCTTCAGCACGGACGCGGCTGCCGGCAACGCGCGCTGCAGCGACCCCAGCTCGTCGTTGACCCGCAGCCGCAAGGCCTGGAAGGTGCGGGTAGCAGGATGTTTGTTGCGCTCGCGCCGGCCCAGCGTGCGTTCGACCAGCTCGGCCAGTTCACGGGTGGTCCCGATCGGCGCCCCGTCGCGGCGCGCCACGATCGCGCGCGCGATGCGCCGACTCATGCGTTCCTCGCCGTAGTTGAACAGCACATCGGCGATCTCGGGTTCGTCCGCCCGTGCAAGGAATTGCGCCGCGCTGATCCCCGTGGTCGGATCCATGCGCATGTCCAGCGGCGCGTCGGACTGGAAGGAAAAGCCGCGCGCGCCATCGTCGAGTTGCGGCGAGGACACGCCGAGGTCGAGCAACACGCCATCCAGCCCCGCGCGCACCTCGTCCCATTCGGCCATGTCTGAGAAATTGGCGTGCCGGATCGTGACGCGCGGATCGGCCCCGAACTCGCGCCGGGCGTGCGCGATCGCTTCGGGGTCGCGATCCATCAGCAGCAGGCGTCCCGAATCACCAAGATGATCGAGGATCGCGCGCGCGTGTCCGCCACGGCCGAAGGTGCCGTCGAGGTAACGTCCGTCCGGACGCGGCGCGAGCCCGGCCAGCACGGCTTCCCGCATCACCGGGATGTGCATGCGCCCGAGGCTGTCCGTCATCGCCCACGTCCCGTCCATCTGCAGTACCTGCACATGCGATTGCATGCGCCGCTCGTGTGCCGCCCCCATTCGACCCGGCGCTGCCCGCCGGTCGCCGAATGCGCGCGTCACAACCTGAGTCCCACCATTTCCTCGCTGACTTCCTCCTCGCCGATCGTTTGATGGATCTTGGCAAGGTGAGCCTGCTCGCTCCACAACTCGAACTTGTTGCCCATCCCGAGCAGCACCGCCTTCTTCTCGATGCCGGACGCCGCGCGCTGGCTGGCCGGCAACAACACCCGCGCGGCACCGTCCAGCTCCACCGGCGCGGCGGCGCCAACCAGCTTCAATTGCAAATCGCGGTGCACGCGTTTGACGCTGGACAACCCGTTCACCTGGTCGCGCACGCGCTCCCACTCGGGCTGCGGGAACATCCACAGGCAGCCCGGTTCGAACGGGTTGTAGGCGATCACCAGCCGGTTGTTGCAGACACGCGCAAGCAGCTCCCGGTAGGCGGTGGGAATCGCCAGCCGGCCCTTGTCATCCACACTGATTGCGGTCTCGCCCTGGAACATGCTACTGGATTTCCCACGATTTCCCACAAAACCACACGGGAGTCCACCTTAGTCGCAGGAGGTGAGACTGTCAACAAATTTCGCTTTTAGATCAAAGGGAAAGGAGAATTTCTGACCAATTTTCAGGTGCTTCATGAGCTGTGGACGCAAGGTCATTGAATACAAAAGATTTCATTCTTCGGGAATTTGACCACGCGATGCTGAAGCGCGCATTCGCACGCTCTCGTCCGCCCTGCCGAGTTCAGTCGCAAGTCAGTTTCAGGGCAATGCAACGCACGCGCGCCCCGTTCGAATATGCGCTTTCAAGAAACCGCGAACAAAAGAGCCGCCAACGAAGCGGTTGTTGTGAAAACAAGGCCATGGATGGCCGAGGTAGAGCTGGCGACTGACGAATTTGCGCGCTCGCGCAGTCCGCAACGAAGCAGCGAGCAGGGATGCGAGCAAAAGCTTTCGTGGAAACTAAGGCCATGGATGGCCGAGGTAGCGCTATTCGACGCGATAGAACGCCAATTCGCGTCAACGTAGTGTTGCGCCGCCATCAGGGATGATGGCAAAAAAAATGGAGTCGGCCTGTAAGCCGGGTCCTGTGCGCCTTGCGGCGTGACAGTCATTCCTCTAGGCGCAGCGTCGCCGCCGCGCTCAAGCAACCAACCCGGGAACGGCGCGGGCCACGCCATAGTTCCCCTATTTGGTCTTGCTCCAGGTGGGGTTTGCCGTGCCGGTCGGTTGCCCGACTCGCGGTGCGCTCTTGCCGCACCGTTTCACCCTTGCCTGATCCCCTTGCGGGGCCATAGGCGGTCTGCTCTCTGTTGCACTTTCCGTCGGCTCGCGCCGCCCAGGCGTTACCTGGCACCTTGCCCTGTGGAGCCCGGACTTTCCTCGGCGTTCCGAAGAACGACGCGACTGCCCGGCCGACTCCGCCGACGATTCTATCAGTGCTCGTACAACTCCTTGCGCGGCGCACCGCTGATCGCGGCGGCGAGTTTCGCGGCCTTGGCCGGCGGCAGCTCTTCGCGCAGCAGGTTGAACACGCGCCGTCCCTCGGCGAGTTGCGTGTCGGCGTCTTCACCACGGCCGGCAACGACCAGCACGAATTCGCCGAGCCTTTGTTCGGGGTCGGTCTCGACGCGCCCAGCGATTTCGCCCAGCGTCGCGCCGAGGTGCGTTTCGTGCAATTTGGTGATTTCGCGCAGCAGCGCGGCTTCGCGGTCCGAACCGAACGCTACAACCAGATCGGCGCAGCATTCCATGATCCGGTGCGAGGATTCGTACAACACCAGCGTGCGCGTTTCATCCGCGAGTGCGCGCAGGCGCGTGCGCCGCGCCGCGGGTTTCGCGGGAAGGAACCCCTCGAACGCGAAACGGTCACTCGGCAACCCCGCCACGGACAACGCGGCGATTGCCGCACACGCACCCGGCACCGGCGACACGGGAATACCGGCTGCACGCGCAGCACGCACCAGGCGGTAACCCGGATCGCTGATGAGCGGCGTGCCCGCGTCGGAAATCAACGCGACATCCTGGCCTTCCTGCAACCTCGCGAGCAATGCCGCCACCGCGGCGTGTTCGTTGTGTTCGTGCAAGGCAGTCGATGGCGTCGCGATGCCGAAGTGTTGCAGCAGGGGCCGGCTATGGCGGGTGTCTTCGCAAGCGACGAGTTCCACTTCGCGCAACACCTGCTGCGCGCGCGGCGAGAGATCACCGAGGTTTCCGATCGGCGTGGCCACCACCCACAGCGTTCCCGGCTTGCGCGCGTTCATGTTGAGACCCTGGCGTGTCGACACGATCCGCTATCATCGCTGAAAAAAGCTCGCCAAGGGCGCACGCATCTCATGCACAGGATTCGTTTTCTCGCGTACACCGCCTTGCTCGCCGCAGCCATGTTGCTGGCGGGCGGATGCGCGACGCTGGGTCCGTCGCCGCCGGCCGCAAGCCCGCAAGCCGAAGCGCAGTACGCGCACGCGCAAGAGCTCTACCGGTCCGGCGATTACCGAGGTGCGGCAAGCGGGTTTGTGGCGGTCGCCGACACCGACCCCGCGATCCGCGATCGCGCATTGCTGGCAGCGGCAGCCAGCTATCGTTCGCTCGGTCGGCTGGACCAGACCGCGGCCTTGCTGTCGCGGATCGACCGCCACCAACTCACGCCCAACCAGGACGCGCGTTATCGCGTGCTCGCTGCGGAAATCGCGCTGCAGCGCGGCGCTGCCGATGCCGCACTGAAGCAACTTGCGGACTTGCCTTCGCCGTTGCCGCCCGATGTGCATCAGCACGCGCTGGATGTCGAAGCGCGCGCGCAGCTCGCCAACGGCAACCGCCTTGCCGCCGCGCGCGCGCTGGTCCAACGCATCCCGCTGCTTTCGCAACCGGCGCAAGCCGGTGCCCGCCAGCAGGCGATCGCGGTCCTGGCAGGGATGGGCCACGATCCGTTGGCCTCGCTGCTCGCCTCGCTCGCCGACAACGACCCGGTCAAGCCGCGCCCGCCCGCTCCCGGCCCCGCGCCGGCGGCCCGGCCCCCGCGCGCTGCGCCGGCCCCCCCCCCCCCCCCCCCCCCCCCCCCCCCGGCGAGGGGGGCCCCGGGGTGGCCAGGGTGCACCCCCCGGGGCCCCCCGCCGATGGCGCCGTGGCCGCGTATCGGCAAGCCGTCGCGGACGGCGCCGAACTGGTGGTCGGTCCGCTCGGTCGCGCCGCCGTCAGCTCGATTTTCGCGCAGCCGCAACTGCCGGTGCCGGTGCTTGCGCTCAACCACGCGCAGGGCGACACGCCGACGCCCCTGGGCAGTTTCGAATTCGCGCTGCTGCCCGAGGCCGAGGGCGCGCAACTGGCCGCGCACATGGTCACGCTCGGGTTGCACGCCGCGATCGTGTTCCGCAGCGACGACGACACTGCGGCGCGCAGCTTCGATGCATTCAAGACCCAGTTCGCGAGCCTCGGCGGCCAGGTCGCCAACGATGTCGTGCTGGCGCAAGGCGGCGTCGATTTCGCGGCGCAGATCCAGGCTGCGCTGGCGGGATCGGGATCGGAAACCGGCATCGTGGTGTTGCTGCGGCCTGTCCAGGCAGGGCTGCTGTCGCCGCACCCGCCCATCGCCCAGGTCCAGCTGCCGGTGTTCGCCACCTCGCACGGGTGCGCGGGCAGCGAGGACGCGCAAGCCAATCGGGACCTGGACGGCGTCGAGTCCTGCGACGCGCCCTGGCTGTTCGACGCGCAGCCCGGCCTGCCCGACCGTGCGGCGATCGCGGCGAAGCTGCCCGCCGCCCGCGATGGGGCCGCGCGCCTGTTCGCGTTCGGCATGGACGCCTGGGCGCTGGTGCCCTATCTCGGGTGGCTGCAAAGCCACCCCGGCAGCTACGTGCCCGGCGCAACCGGCCAACTGACCATGGACGCGTCCCGGCACGTGCAACGCACGCCGATCTGGGTGCAGTTCCAGGGTGGCATCGCGCGTCCCGTTGCCGCCGGTCTCGAAACGCAGCCGCCCTCCGGCACGCCTGTCCCCACCGGGCCATGAACGCAGGCGGCATCGGCGCACGCTTCGAGCAACGCGCACTGGATTTGCTGGAACACGCGGGGCTGGAGCTGGTCGAACGCAATTGGCGCAGCCGCTTCGGTGAAATCGACCTGGTGATGCGCGAGGCGAACATGCTGGTCTTCGTGGAGGTTCGTTACCGGCGCAACCCGCACTTCGGCGGCGGCGCGGCTTCGGTCGGTCCGGCCAAGCGAGAGAAACTGACGCGTGCCGCGCAGGGCTTCCTGCAGGCGCACCCGCGCCTCGCCTCGCTGCCGTGCAGGTTCGATGTGATAGCGTTCGACGGCGACGCCGATGCACCCGCGAGTGATTGGCAACGCGCCGCGTTCGAAGCCTGCTGACCCGGAATACATTGGAATACAACATGCGAAAGCCGATTGTCCTGACCGTCCTCGTCCTGCTCGTCACCGCGCTGGCTGCGTGCAGCGCATTCACCCCGCGCCGCGGCTTCAACCGCGTGCTCAATGACCGCAACGTGCAGATCACCGCGCAACGCGCGCTCGACAACGACACCGAATTGTCCGGCCGCGCGCACATCGGCACCAGCGTGTACAACGGCGTGCTGCTGCTGATCGGCGAGGCCAGCACCGAGGAAGTGAAACAGCGTGCCGAGGCCGACGTGACCGGCTACGAGGGCGTGCAACGCGTGGTCAACCTGATCGACGTGATGCCGCTGCAATCGGTCGGACGCAGCGCGCTCGATGCCTCGCTGACCGCGCGGGTCAAGACCGCGCTGCTCGGGGTCAACCTGCCCGGTTTCGATCCCGGCCGCGTCACGATCAGCACCGCGCACGGCAACGTGTACCTGATGGGACTGGTGAGCCGCCAGGAAGCCGACGCCGTGGTCGACGTCGCACGCAAGGTCGCAGGGGTCAACAAGGTGGTGCAAGTCTTCGAATACACCGATTGATCCGGGACAGAGACCACGGAACCGCGCGGGCGTACGCTGCGCGGATGAACCGACCTGCCATGGCACCCGCGGGACGCGCCGGATCGCCGGCACGCGTACCGCAGGAGACTTTCGGCGCGCTGATGGCGCGCATCCGTGCCTGCCGCGTATGCGCGGCGCACTTGCTGCACGGCTGCCGGCCGGTATTGCAGGCACACCCGGACGCGCGCCTGTTGATCGTCAGCCAGGCGCCCGGACGCAAGGTGCACGAGACCGGCATCCCGTTCAACGACAAGAGCGGCGACAAGTTGCGCGATTGGCTCGACATCGACAGGGAAACGTTTTACGACCCGAAACGGATCGCGATCGTGCCGATGGGTTTCTGCTATCCCGGCAAGGGGCCGTCGGGCGACCTGCCGCCGCGCCCGGAATGCGCGCCGCTCTGGCATCCGCAACTGCTGCCGCGCCTGAAGAACGTCAAGCTCACCTTCGCCATCGGCGGCTACGCGATCCGTGGCATGCTGGGCGCGCGGCGCAAGCCCAGCCTCACCGAAACCTGCGCGGCGTGGCGCGAATACCTGGACGAGGGCGTGCTGCCGCTGCCGCATCCGAGTCCGCGCAACACTGCGTGGTTCCAGCGCCACCCGTGGTTCGAAATCGACGCATTGCCGGCGATCCGGCGACGCGTGCGCAAGCTGTTGCGCGACTGATGCGCGTCACGCATCGCCCGGTGGCGGGGTCGCGCGTCCCTTGGCGCCGGCCCACAATCCCGCGAGCATGCATCGCAGGTTCGCGCGTCGGGGCGATACCAGGAGCGAGAACAGCAGCAGCTTGACGAACACACGCGGGATGTCCTGCGCGATCCAGCGCCGCGGCGTGTATGCGCGTCGGTACAACAGCACGCGATTGCGCATCATGTAGAACAACCGGCGAGGCGGATGCACCACGATGCCGCGCGGCAGGCCCGGCACGCGCTGACGGGTTGCTCCATGGTGGTGCAGCACCCGCGCCCCGCCCGCGCCGAACAGCGCGTAGCCCCTGGCCACGGCCCGGAAGCACCATTCCAGGTCCACGTTGTCGATGAACAGCCCTTCGTCCATGCCATCGATCCGGTCCAGGACTTCCAGCGGGATCAGCGAACCGGAGGTGATCAAAAAATCGCAGGCCACGTCGTCGCAACCACCGCCGCAGCGCAGCTGGCGATTCACCGGAAACCGGATCCGCACGAACGGCGCGTCCGTGCCTTCGCGCGGATCGCGGAAACGTGCGCCGACCGCGGCCACCCGCATGCGTTGCGACTGGCGATCCAGCGCCGCCTTCAACGCCGCGACCATGCCGGGCTCGGGCACGCTGTCCTGGTCCATCAGCAAAACATGCGCAATACCTGTCTTCGCCCGCGCCCGCGCGATCCCCGCATTCAGCGCCGCCGCAAGACCGATGTTTTCCGCCAGCGACAGCAACTCGGTTTGCGGATGCGCCGCGCACCACTCGCGTACCTCCGGTCCGGGCGTGGCGTTGTCCACCACCACCACGCAACCGACCTGTGCTTGCAGCGCCTGCAACTGCGCCATCAGCAACGCGCCATCGGGATGGTAGGTGACGACCACCGCGCAGACGCCGGGCTCACGCGGCGCAACCTGTTGCTCAGGCATGCCGCACCCGGGACCGCATGGACTTTTCCGGCTTCAATCCTTTCGGCCCCGTTTCAGGGAGTGCGCGAATTTCTTTGCCTGCAACTGGAGCCTGTGCCGAAGCCTGCGGACCCGGTCGACATCGAATTCCTCGGATGGCCGCTCGACGAAATTCGTCATTTCCGATTTGCCGAAGCGGATGTCGGCCGCGGGCCGCGCGGGCGTGTAGTAATACAGGGCGATGGATTTCCGGAACACGCCCTCGGGACATTCGAGTGGATCGGGATGGCCGTGGTAGGAAATGTCGTTGGTCTCGAACAACAGGGCGTGGCCGATCCGCGGGGAAAGCGCAAAGATGCATTCCCGCGCATCGGCGCTCCACAACTCGATGTTGCCATTCCAGCCGTCCTGCCAGTTTTCGTTGAGATAAACCAGCAGATTCAACCGCCGGTACATCGACAGGCCGCGATGCCAGTTGAAGTCGGTGTGCAGTTTCAGGTAGCCGCCGCGGCCTATGGCGTGGATGCCGCCGCCGCGCAGTTCCGGGTCGGGATGCAGGTTCTCGATCCCGGTGATTTCGGACAGCACGCGCAGGAATGGAGGAGCATTCAGGCCGGCGACGAACTCGCGCGCGCGCTCCGGCATGTCATCGAGCACCGACAGGCGATGCTTCCGGTACGACGCGTAAATGTTTTCTTCCTGCGGATAACGGACCAGGTTCGCTTCGACTTCCCGCGCAACCTGCAACACCGTCGCGCCATCGAACAGACCGTCCACGGCCGCATAGCCGTAAGGTTTGCGGCTCCTGAACTTGCCGGCGATTTCCCGCACCGTCGCAGGCGCGATGTGCATGTCCATGTCGGGGCCTGTCAGCACCAGCCACGCGCATTGTAATTGACCGCCTGTCAGGCAACGCTTACTCGCCCGCCGCGAATTCCCGGGATCGGGTCGGCTTCCAGCACTCCGCATCGGGCCGGAAGGGTCGCGGATGCACGCCAAGCAGCCGTTCCAGTTCGCCGTTGTCCGCAACCAGATCCTGCCCGAGGCGCGTCAATGGCCCGCGCAAGGGCGGCACCAGGCGCGCTCCGAGTCGGATCAATGGTGCGGGAATCCGCAGCGGCAGCGTCGAAACCGGCAGGCTGTCACGCACGCGCGCGAACATTTCCCCGGCGCTGAGACGTTCCCCCCCGCCGATTGGAACCACGTTGCCCGCCGCGGCGCCGTCGAGCGCAGACAGTACCGCGGCCGCAACATCCCGGGCATGCACTGGTTGCCGCAAGCCCGAACCGGCAGGCAGCCCGAACACACGCCACGCCGCGGCGCGACGCGCAAGTGGCGTGAGGCTGCGGTCACGCGCAGCGCCATAGATCAGGGTCGGTCGCAGCACCGTCCAGGCGATCCCGCGCTGCCTGCACGCCCGCGCCAGCGCGGCTTCGCCATCGCGCAGGCGCTGCGCCACTGCGCGTTCCGAGGCGACCGGCGATGCACGCTTGCTTTCCGCACTCATCGAACTGGTCGCGACCACGCGTTGCAACCCCGGCGCCGCACCGGACTCGATCCACACGGCCAACGCGTCCAGGGGCGCGAAACAGCAAATGGAATCGGCCGCTTCCGCATCCGCAGGCGGCTGTGGCAACGAACCCCGCAGCCAAGCGACGCCCGCGACCATCGCTTGCGGCTTGCGCGACAAGGCCAACACGCGGACACCGGCGCGCACCAGTTCCGGCAGCAGGAAGTAGCCAATCTGGCTGCTGGCGCCCGGCACCAGCAGCGTCCCCTTGCGCCAATCCTGCATGTCAGTTGTTGCGCCGGATGCGCGCATCCACTTCGCCGATGCGCGGATCCTGCGGCACCAGCCGTTGCGCTTCCTGCAGCGCGGTGCGTGCAGCCGCGATCTCGCCCAGCCCGACGTAATGGTCGGCGCGGTCGAGCCAGGCGCTTCCCAACCTGTGCCGCATGGCCGGCGCGGCGGGATCGCCGGGATCGAGCTGCTCCAGCGTCTCCAGCATGTCGTGGGCGTGGTCCAGATTGTCTTCGCGCACCGCCTGGTCGAACTGGGCGCGGGTGACTGCCGGCAATGCCTGCAACCCGGCCTGCGCTTCGGCATTGTTGCCGTCGATGCCGAGTGCGGCGCGGTACAGGTCGTACGCGCTGTCGCCCGGCGGCAACATGATGTCGCCTTTGCGTGCGGCGGACTTGGCGCGCGCCACCATCCGCGCAACCTGCGCGGATTGCGCCGGCGTCAAGGGCGCCGCTGGCGTCGACGAGGCTGCGTCGACCCGCGTACCACTCGTCGCGAGGCGCGAACGTGCCGCGGCGAGGTCGGCCGATTTGGGCGCAATTCCCGCGGCATGGTCCAGCAGCGCCCGGGCATCGTGCGCATGCCCCGAATCGATCGCGGCATTGGCCTGCACGATCAGGGCTTCGGCAACCCGCCCCAGTCCCGACTGGGCTTGTGCGTTGCCGGGATCGGCCGCCAGCGCGGCCTTGAACTGGGCTTCCGCGTTGTCGTCGCCCGCACCGGTGACCTTGCCCGCGCGCAGGTCGGCTTCGCCCTGCGCGAGATACTGGTCGCGCTGCGCATCCGCGCTGCGATCGGCGGCTGCGATCAGCGCGCGCAGGTTCGGCAATTGCGAGTAACGCGGCAGCATGCCCGCGAGGCTGGACAAGGTCTGGCGGGCCCCGCTGCGGTCGTGGTTGTCGAGTTGGGTCTGGATGCGCTGCGCGAGCAAATCGCCGACCTGGTCCATGCCATGCCGTGCGACCGCGTTGTCCGGATCGCCCGCCAGAACCTTTCCGAACAGCGCGGCAGCGCCATCCTTGCCGTCGATGCGTCCGTTCGCCAGTGCATCGCGGGCCTGGTTGATCAACACGTCGAGATTGGCGCTGTGCAGCACCGCCTTGGCCAGTGCGTCGTCCACCGCCTGCACCTGGGTACCGCCGCCGAGCAGGCTGCGCGCTTCTTCCAGCGCGGTGCGCGCGCCCGAATAATCGCGCCGCTGCAAGGCAGCGCGCGCCTGCCCGAGTTCCGCATTGCCTACCTTCTGCAAACCGGCGAGCGCCTGCTCGTTGTCGGGGTCCAGCGCGCGCGCGGCTTCGTACAGGTCACGCGCGCTGTCGGGGCTGCCCGACAACCTGCCCGCCGCATACGCGGTGTCTGCGCGCGTCAACAAGGTGTTCAACTGGGTCTGCGGCAACCATCCGCGCAGCATCGCCTGATGCGTCCATGCCCAGGCGCCGCCGCCGAGCAGCAGCACCACGATGACGATCGGTATCCATGGCACGCGACGCCGCCGGCGTGGTGCATTGTCCTGGCCCCTGCGCGAAGCGAACGGCGGCCGCGACGACTCCCCGCGCAAACCCGCACGCCTTTCCGCCGAGGTATCGAACTGATCCAGGTTGCCCAGCACCGGCTCGGTCCGGCGCAGGCTTTCGCGTGGAGGGGAATCGCGTCGACTGCTCATGCCCAGGGCCCGTCGCCGCCACGCCATGCGAGCCGCGTTGCTCCCGCAGCGGTTGTCCGACAAGGCGCGCGCCGCAGTGCCATGGTGGTTCCATGGTCAAGGCGTGCACCGTAGGATGGCGACCGCTGCGGAGCAACCCTTCGGGCCGAGGTCATTTGCCCGCATCGCGGTGTCATCGCTCGTCGATGTATCGACATGCATCTTCCTCGCTCTTCCCTGCCCTGCGGGCAAATGACCAAGCCTGCCCCGGACTTGATCCGGGGGCGCGACCACTTGGCGCGGCGTCGACAAGCCCGTCCACCGGAACATGCTCCGGCGTCTTGTTTCCGTCGGTGGGACCACAACCATGCGCGCCGGTTCCGGCCCTGCCGCGGCGCGCGAACGGGATCATCTTAACATTCAGGCGCTTGCAGCCTACGGTATCGAATCGCGACATTCAGCCGCCGGCCAGCCGGCGCACGTCGGTGACGTTGGGCAAGGCACCGAGCCGGGTCAGCAAGGCCGAAAGTTCGCCGTAATCGTGCACGCGCAAGCTGAAGTGCATCGCGACCTCGCCGAGGTCGTGGTCGCTGCGGCTGTCCGAAGCCACGATCCTGGCACCGGAGTTGGCGATGACATTGGTGACGTCGCGTTGCAGGTCGCGGCGGTCGTAGCCCAGCACCACGATGGCGACTTCGTAGGCACGATCGGGCGCGCTTTGCCAACGCACCTCGATCACCCGGGCCGGGTTGCGCGCGCGCAACCGCGCCAACGCGGCGCAATCGGCGCGATGCACGGTGACGCCACGGCCGCGCGTGATGTAGCCGGTCACCTGATCGCCCGGCAGCGGCCGGCAACAACGCGCCAACGTGGTCATCAGGTTGCCGACGCCTTCGACGGTCAGCGCGCCGGGCCCGCCGTCTTCGCGCAGCGCCTGCCGGGACGGCGGCAGCGGCGGCGCGGCCACCGGTTGCGGCGCGGGCTGCGCCTCCAGCATCGCACGCGTCAACTGCGCGATCCCGACTTCACCGAGCGCCAACGCCACCAGCAACTCGTCGCGGGACTTGCGCCCGAGCTTCGCGGGCAGCCGCTCCAGCACCTCGTCCGGTGCGGCCAGCCGGCGGGCTTCGCGCTCGAGGATCTGGCGACCTGCCGCGAGGTTGGCGGAAAGGTCCTCGCGCCGGAACCACGCGCGCAACTTGCCGCGTGCGCTGGCGGTCACGAGATACCCCAGCTGCGGCGACAGCCAGTCGCGACTGGGCGCGGGTTCGCGCGCGGTGAGTATTTCGATGCGGTCGCCGCTGGCCGGTTGGTGGGTCAGCGGCACGATGCGGCCGTTGACCTTGGCGCCGCGGCAGCGATGCCCGACCATCGTGTGCACGTGGTAGGCAAAGTCGAGCACCGTGGCGCCCGCGGGCAGGTCCACCACTTCGCCCCTGGGCGTGAGCAGGTAGACACGGTCCTCGGCAAGCTCCGCGCGCAACTCGGCCGCGAGCGCCGCATCGTCATCGCCTTCCGCGCGCGTTTCCAGCAGCTTGCGCATCCATTCGATGCGCGACTGGTAGGCGGCATCGCCCGAAGCGCTTTCCTTGTAACGCCAATGCGCGGCGATGCCGAGTTCGGCGCCGCGGTGCATTTCCTCGGTGCGGATCTGCACTTCGAGCGTCTTGCCCTCGGGCCCGATCACGGCGGTGTGCAGCGAACGATAGTTGTTGCCCTTGGGACGCGCGATGTAGTCGTCGAACTCCTGCGGGATGATCGGCCACAGCGCGTGCACCACGCCGAGCACCGCATAGCAATCGGCAACATTGCGGGTCAGCACGCGCAACGCTCGGATGTCGTACAACTCGCCGAAGCCGACACGCTTGCGCTGCATCTTCCGCCAGATCGAATAGATGTGCTTGGCGCGCCCGTCGACGCTGGCCCCGATGCCCTGTGCGGCAAGCGCCTCGCGCAACTGCGCGACGCAACGACCGATCCACGCCTCGCGATCCGCGCGGCGCTCGTCCAGCAAGGCCGCGATGCGGCGATAGACGTCGGGCTGCAGGTAACGGAATGCGAGGTCTTCGAGTTCCCATTTCCATTGGCCGATGCCGAGCCGGTTGGCCAGCGGCGCGTGGATGTCGCGCGTCAGTTGCGCGAGCGCGCGGCATTCGGCCTCCGGCAAGGCCACGGCGGCACGCAGCTTCGCCAACTGGCGCGCGAGCAGCAGGTACACCACGCGCAAATCGCGGATGATCGCCAGCAACAGGCGCCGCAAGCCTTCGGCGCTGCCGCCCGCATCGCGTGCGGCGTGCAGTGCCCACACGCGCTCGGCCTGTTGCTGGCCTTGCACCAGTCGTCGCAACGAATCCGGCGCGCCCGCCGACACTGCGGCCCATGCCTCGGGTTGCACCAGTGCCACCGCGTACCACGCCGCGGCTGCGAGCGTTTCCTCGTCGCAGCCGACGTCGCGCAACAGCGCGTCGGCATCTTCCCACAGCGCGCGTTCCGCCGCCGGCAATGCGGCGACGGGCGCGGAGAGGGAATCAACGGGCGCGCGGGGGTTGCTCATGGTTCGCGGGAGGTTCGGACAGCGGCGGGAAAGGCCGCCGAAAGACGCACCATGTATTAAAAGGACTCTCGTCAACGACCCCGTGCGGCCCGCATGGGGCACTGCTATCATCGCCGCCCATGCGCACCCGATCGATGTTGCTGGCCGCCTTGGCCTTGCTGATTGTCGCCCTGCCCGTCATGGCGCAACAATTCTCCTCGCTCGAGGAGCGTATGTCAGCCGCCGATTTCAAGGCCGCGGGACTCGACAAGCTCACCCCCGAGCAACTCCAGTTCCTCGACAACTGGTTGCGCGGGCACGAACAGACCAAGATGGTTTCCGCGAGCGGCCAGCCGGTGTTCTATCCGGACAACCAGCCGCGCGACAAATTCAACACGCATCTGGTCGGCCATTTCAGCGGCTGGTCCGGACAAAGCACGTTCACGCTCGACAACGGCCAGGTCTGGAAGCAGGCCGAATCCGGCGCCTATTCCTGCCCCGATGTCGACAACCCGGAAGTCACCATCAAGCCGATGATCCTCGGCAGCTGGCTGATGTACGTGCAGGGCTGCAACCAGAGCGTGCGCGTCGAACGCGTGAAGTAACCCCGGCGGCGCCGTCACCCGAACCTGTTGTTTTCGCTCCTCCGCCCTCATGATGGCGGAGGTCGCGGCCGTGCCGCCCTTGCGAGGTCCGGAAGTGCTGGAAGTCTGGTTGCCCTTGTTGAGCCTGCTGGCACTTGGCGCGACGTGGTACCACGTCCTGCGCCTGCGCGAGCGCGTGCACGCCCATGCGCGGCAACTGTGCGAAGACCACGGCCTGCAACTCCTCGACGACAGCGTGGCGCTGCATCGCCTGCACGCGCAGTGGCGGGAGGGTGGTTTGCGCGTGACGCGCGAATACCGCTTCGAGACCAGCCGCGGCGGCGACGACCGCCAGTCCGCCAGCATCACCCTGCTCGGCGACCGCATCGTCGGTTCCCGCATGCCGTCGCTAGCACCGGCTGCCACCGCGCCGTCGAACACGGCGGTGCCCTATCTGCGACCGACGTTGCCGCGACAGGAATCATCCTCAGGCAACGTGGTGCCGTTCGAGCGCCGGCGCAGGACGTTGCACTGACCGCGGGTG
>Ga0066256_1002575_pt1 | contig 19602 bp, 14 predicted proteins | sample ThiBio_1000_biof_FD_87107 | JGI IMG/M metagenome (GOLD analysis project Ga0066256, IMG submission 87107) | Wastewater bioreactor microbial communities from Cape Town, South Africa - Thiocy_expt_1000_biof (version 2) | ecosystem: Engineered > Bioreactor > Thiocyanate-remediating >... | reverse complement strand
CGTTGTCCTGTGCACCATGATTGCAGGCAGGGCCATGCACGTGCCCTGCGTGGTCGCGCCCGTCGTGCCCCTTGGTCCCGTGACCGCCGCAGCAGCCGCCGCTCTTGCCCCCATGCTCCGCAGACGCCACGGCCGTTCTCCACTTGCCATTGATACCCCATAGGGGTATATAGTACGGCATGCGCAAAGAGATCAAGGCGTCCTGCCTGAAAAGATTGAAACGGATCGAAGGACAGGTTCGCGGTCTTGCGAACATGGTCGAGGACGATCGCTACTGCATCGATATCGTCACGCAGATCGCGGCGGCCCGCGCCGCTCTGCGGCGGGGCGAGGGGGGAAACCTGCGCGATCATGTCGCGCACTGTGTCGAACACGCGATTACATCGGGCGACAAGGCCGACCAGCGGCGCAAGATTGCCGAGCTGATGGACGTGGTGAGCCGCGCGGACCGATGACAGCACTCGCATGCGATTGCATGCGATGGTTTACCGCGCGTTAGCGCCTGACAATTTTAATCATCGTCAAAAATGACTGATTTATAAGGCTAACTTCCACGCGTTCGCTTGGCGAACTTGCGCGACGGCGATCTGCTCTGCCGCGTGGACGATGCGCGCCTTCCCGATTTACCTGTTCTTACGGAAGAACCCGTAGGTCCGCGACCAGAAGAATTTCGTCTCGCGTGCTCGCAGGTCGCAGAATGCTCAAGGTCTATAACTGTATCGCCGCCGCCCATGACTTGCGGCTGGTTACTCTTGCCGCCGTCATTTGCGCCCTCTCATCCTTCGCAGCCATCAACCTGCTCCGGCACGCCCGCGCGTCGACGGGCCACATGCGCCATGTCTGGCTCGTGGTGTCGGCGATCTCGACCGGCTTCGGCATCTGGTCCACGCACTTCATCGCCATGCTCGCGTTCTCGCCCGGCATTCCAAGCGGCTACAACATCGCCCTGACCGCTCTTTCGCTCGCCGCCGCGATCGTTTTGACCTGCGCCGGTCTCGCGATGGCGATGGTGCAGAATTCCAGCTTCGGTCTCTGGTTCGGCGGCGCGGTGGTCGGCGGCGGAATCGCCACCATGCATTATCTCGGTATGGCCGCATTCGAGGTCGAAGGCACCGTCCTGTGGGACCCTGTGCTTGTCGTCGCCTCCATCTTGCTCGGCACCCTGATCGGCGCCACCGCGTTGCCTGCGGGCCTTCGCGATGCTTCGATGAAGTGGAAGGTCACCGGCTCCCTGCTGCTCACCGCCGCGATCTGCAGCCATCATTTCACGGCGATGGGTGCGGTGTCGATCATTCCTGATCCGACGATGAAGGTATCGCCCAATGCCCTGCCTTCGACGTGGCTGGCAGTCGGCGTCGCGATCGCAAGCTTCACCGTGATCCTTCTTGCCCTCGCGGGCCTCGCGCTGGACATCCGTGACCAGCGGCGCTCCGCACTCGAAGCCGATCGCATGCGCGGTCTTGCCAATGCGGCCGTCGAAGGACTTCTGGTCTGCGATGGCGAGGTCGCCGTCACCGTCAATCACTCTTTTGCCACGCTCGTCGGATCGACCTCCGACGCCCTCATCGGCACCAGGCTGGACACTTTCATTCCCAACGGCGACACCCGCACCAAGCTGTTTGCGAGCCCAAACCAGCCCGTTGAAGCCGAATTGCGGCATATCGACGGCTCCGTCATTCCGGTCGAGATGATCCTGCGTCCGATCGATTTCGCCGGACATGCCCATCACGTCATCGCCGTTCGCGATCTGCAGGCCCGCAAGCAGGCCGAACAGCACATCCGTTATCTTGCCCATCACGATGCGCTCACATCGCTGCCGAACCGCGGCACGTTCCATGCGCGGCTCGATCAGGAAATCAGCGCATCGTCCACCAGCGGCAAGCGCCTTGCGGTCCTCTGCTTCGATCTCGACAGGTTCAAGGAAGTCAACGATCTGTTCGGACACGCCACGGGCGACAAGGTGCTGAAGACCGTCGCTTCGCGGGTCAGCGCCATTCTCGACCCGGCCTGCATGGTCGCGCGTCTCGGCGGCGATGAATTCGCCGTCCTTGTGCCCGATCTGTCAGGCCCTGCGGCCGCCGGCAAGCTTGCCGAACAGATTCTCGAGGCCCTCGGGTCGGACGCAACACAAAGCGACAACGCGATCTCCTGCAGCATCGGCATCGCCATTTGCCCGGATGACGCGACCAACCGCGAGGTGCTGCTGTCCCATGCGGACACGGCGCTCTATCGCGCCAAGATGGAGGGACGCTCCACCTATCGCTTCTTCGAAGCGAAGATGGGCGCGGAGGTTCACGATCGCCGGGTTCTCGAACACGATCTGCGCCAGGCCATTGCCCGCGGCGAATTCAAGCTGGTCTATCAGCCGCAGGAAGATATCCAGACCCGCACCGTGGTCGGCTTCGAAGCGCTGCTGCGCTGGACGCACAAGACGCGCGGTCCGATTTCACCTGCCGTCTTCATTCCGGTCGCGGAAGAAACCGGCGCCATCCTGCCGATCGGCGAATGGGTACTGCGCGAAGCCTGCAAACAGGCCGCAAGCTGGGAAAAGCCGCTGACCGTCGCGGTGAACGTCTCGGCGGTTCAAATCTACAACGAGAACTTCGTCCATCTCGTGCACGAAGTCCTGCTCGAGACCGGCCTGTCTCCGAAGCGGCTCGAACTCGAGATCACCGAAACGGCGCTGATCCGCGATTTCAACCGCGCGCTCACCGCGCTCCGCCAGATCAAGGCACTGGGCGTCCAGATCGCAATGGACGATTTCGGCACGGGTTATTCGTCGCTCTCCAACCTGCGCGCGTTCCCGTTCGACAAGATCAAGATCGACGGCTCTTTCATCAAATCGGTGGACACCAACGCGCAGGCCGCCGCCATCGTGCGCGCCGTGCTCGGTCTCGGCCGCGGCCTCGGCCTGCCCGTACTGGCGGAAGGCGTCGAGACCCCGGCGGAATTGGCGTTCCTGCAGACGGAAGCGTGCAACGAGGTTCAGGGCTATCTGGTCGGACGGCCTGCCCCGATCTCCACCTTCACGACGCTGACCCACACCGACGAAGTGGCCGGGGACGAAGTGTCCATGCTGATCGCGCGGTCGGCCTGACAGGCGACAACGGACTCTCTGGCTGATGGGGTGACAGGTTCGGGCAACTGCGGCGATGTCCGACGCGCGATCCTGGCTCACTTATTGCCATTGGAACGATGACAGCCCCGAGCCCGATTTTGCCGGACGGTGGAAATCCATCGCGGGACGGGCTACAATCCCATGAGGTTCTTTATCGACGCTAAAATCTCCTCTCCGAGAGTGGCCCTCGCCGGGCGTTGGCGTTACGCAAGCTTCCGCGCATTGATGGATGTTATTCCGCCCGATGCTTCCTTGGTCGGAAACTCTCACGGTAGAATCACGGGCGATGTTAAAAAGCACGCGTCATCATTGCTTCGCTGGATGTCTGTGAGAGCGAGATCATATTCTCGCAACCGAGATAAAGAAATTTCTGCTCGATGCCATTTCTCCCAAGACGCATGAGTTGAAGGAAAGGCTTCTGATTTTAACATGATTATTCATCTCTACACCCGGTGCTGGAACGATGCACATATGCTGCCGTTCTTCTTCAAGCACTACGATTCCTGGGTAGATCGGTATTACATCTACGATGATGGCTCGGATGATGGCTCGATAGATTTGCTTCGCGCTCATCCTCGCGTGGTGATCAGATCACAGCCGCCGCTTTCAGACCCTCAATCTCGCGTGGAATCACAGCGCCGCCTTCAAAACGAAATCTGGAAAGAATCCCGCGGGGAAGCGGATTGGGTGGTTCTTACCGACCTGGACGAGCATCTCTATCATCCCGAAATTCTCGTTTATCTGCAGGAATGCCGGAACAATTCAGTGACGGTGATACCCGCTCTGGGATTTGAGATGATTTCGAATTCCTTCCCGAGCCACTCGGAAGAAACATTGTTCGACATCTGTACGACAGGCGCGCCGTCGCGCTCATGTACGAAAGTCGGCATTTTCAATCCCGACAAGATTTCTGAAACTAACTTCGCTCATGGCCGCCATCGCGGAAAGCTTTCAGGTCTCATATTGGCGCCCAAAACGGATCAGCTGCTTCTGTTTCACTTCCACTATCTGGACTTCGAGCGTGTCGTCTCCCGTCATAAACTCTATCTCGCGCGGCAACGTTCAAAAGACATCCAGAACAACTGGGGCATTCAATACACGTGGTCTGACGCCGCCTTGCGTGAGAACTGGGCCGATATTGAGCGGTCAGCCGTTGATGTCAGGCTCGGCCACTGGGATGGAAGCAATCATCCGGGCGCCGACGTGTGGCGGAAGCTTCCGCGTACGAGGTGGCGACAATTCCTGAGATTTTTAGGTATCAGAATTTAGGGACTGAAGGACGAGGTCGCGTGTGGCGCGGATAAGGTCATGTTCGGATTGCATGGCCCAGAACGACAGACGCGCCCTTAACGTCTTCACTCCATTTCCCATCGTCCAGCCTGCAGGCGGACTTCGGAAAAACGATCGGGAAAGCCATGCTCCGGTCGCGCCGAGACGTGGATATTGCGCATAGAGAAGATCCGGATTTAGCGGCAAGGTCGTGTCATCGTGTCGTCCTAAGCCGCCAAACGAAAACCTTTTCCCGCTGCCTCTCACGGTTTTTGCGAGCATGCTCATGAGAGGCGAGCACAAAAGTTCAAACCCGCGAAGTTTCATCGACAGCCTCAGGTCGTTCAGACCCACCATGATCTCATCGACACCGCCTGTTTCTGCGATCTCCCGAATGCGCACGATTGCGCGCGGCGTTTCGACGAGAAGCATGACATAAGCTCGCCCTCTAACGTGTTTTGCGAAGTCGGCTGCTTCTGCTTCCGTTTCAAAATAAGGCAACATCAAAACCGTTGCGCCACGTTCGATGGCCATCTCAATTTCTGAAGCTGTCCCCGCATGAGGAGGATTCAGTCGGACAAAGACGTCACTGGAACGCAAGACTGCAGCAACCTTCGAAAGATCATCCCACGTGTGATCCGATAGCCGAGTATCGTGGCCGGCCTGTCGCTCGGCTTTTCCGAGCCGCTCGATGTCTATTCCGATGCGTTGAACGCCGGCTTTCTCGCCCTCAATAGCAACAACCGGATCCGTCGTCAGCAGCGTGAGCTGAAAATCCTGACCGAAAAGTTCCGGATGGCTTGGCATCGTGGCGCTCTAGAGATCGACGGGCGCCTTGCCGTGTTCTGACGACAGCCTGAAGCTATCCGGGTCGGCATGATCGTATGGAACGTCGTTGACATTGATATAGTGAGCGATCGTTCCGCTTTCATTGCGCAGTCCGTGCCACACCCCCGGTGGCACGACAGCAACGAGCGGCCGTAAAACACCCAGGCGGATAATGTCGTGCTTCCCCTTGGTCGGAGAGCTGTCGCGTCCATCCCATAAAACCAGCTTGATATTTCCGCTGATCGCAATCAGGTGATCCGTCTGACGCGTATGCCGATGCCAATCGGTAATCGCGCCGGGATTCATCGTGGCAAGAATGACGTGACGCGGTTCGATGGAAATGTCGGACCAATCTGTGCGAAACAATTCGGTGACGGCGCCGCTGCGCGTGAGGACATTGTTTAAGGAAATCGTGCGCACCCCCTCGATATTGAAGGGTTGCGCCCGGTCTCCCGCCACAGTCACTGTTTGAAAATCTTTTTCGCCCCGTTCCATTTTATCCCCTCGGACCCCGCTCTACGAATGACCGAGCGCGGCTAATTGGCTTTTAAGTATCCAGACTGAAATCCTAATTTAGGAAATACATTTTGCCTACCACCTTCAACAGCCGGGAAGACGCTAAAGGAGTGGCAACTCGGACTTTGAACCAAATCGCGAATTATCATCAGCGATGAGGAGAGGCATCGGTGGCAAAAAAAACCCATCTGCGCCGGCCTCAAAATCTTTGTTAGCAGGAAGCTACGCGCGGCTGAGTGCTCCCTGCTCCGAGCAGGATTCCGAGATTTGTTGAAGAGGCCTCCTTGCAGAGACGATCCTCAAGGTTTGAGAGAACGGCGCAGACGAACGATTGATGAGCGACCCGCGCTTGTAGAGGCGCAATCAGCTTCTAATATGCCCGACGTGGAAACCCTGCTTTATACGGTCTTTATACGGATCACCCCTCTTCCTAATCGATAACTTACGTCCACGCCCCTAACTGATGGTCAGCTCCTTTCATTCGGAGATGACCATGCCGGACTTTATCTGCATTGCCCTGGGTCTCGCGTTCTTCGCGTCAATGATCTTCTACGCAGCCGCCGCCGAGCGGATGTAGGAGCGCGCCATGGAACCGCTATTCGGCCTCGCCGTCGCCATAACCCTCGGCATCTACCTTGTCATCACACTGCTCCACCCGGAGCGATTTTAAATACGCAGTGTCTGCGGAGACGTTTGCCATGACCGCCATCGGCTGGATTCAGATTGTCGTAATTTTTGCCCTTGTCCTGATATGCGTGAAGCCCCTCGGGACGTTCATGGCCAATGTGTTCGAGGGCAAACGCGCATTTCTGTCACCCCTCCTCGCCCCGCTGGAGCGCGCTTTCTATCGTCTGGCCGGTATCGATCCGTCACACGAACAGAACTGGCGCGGCTATACGGTCGCGATGCTGGTGTTCAACGCCGCCGGCTTTCTCTTTCTTTACGCGCTGATGCGCCTGCAGGACGTGCTTCCGCTCAACCCGCAGGGTTTCTCCGCCGTCCCGCCCGACCTCGCTTTCAACACCGCGACCAGCTTCGTGACGAATACCAACTGGCAGTCCTATGGCGGCGAGACAACGATGAGCCATCTGACACAGATGGCCGGACTGACGGTCCAGAATTTCGTCTCAGCCGGGACCGGTATCGCGCTCGCCCTCGTGCTCGTGCGGGCACTCGGCCGTTCCGGTGCAAAGACGGTCGGCAATTTCTGGACAGACATCACGCGCGCGACGCTCTATGTACTCCTGCCGCTCGCGATTGTCGTAGCCCTCGCCTATATCGCAACCGGACTGCCGCAAACATTGCTCGGCTCCACAGACGCGACAACGCTGGAAGGAGCAAAGCAGGTCATTTCTCTTGGCCCCGTTGCGAGCCAGGAGGCCATCAAGCAGCTCGGAACGAATGGCGGCGGCTTCTTCAACGCCAATGCCGCACATCCCTTCGAGAATGCCACGCCGATCAGCAATGTGATTTCGATCTGGGCCATGTTGCTGATTTCAGCAGCGCTCCCCTACACATTCGGCCGCATGGTCGGCGATACACGCCAGGGCCGAACGCTTCTCACCGCGATGTTGACCATCCTTGTCGCCGGCGTGGCCGTTGCCTACTGGGCGGAGGCTTCCGGCAACCCGCTGCTTTCGGCGCTCGGCGTCGATCCGTCGATGGGCAATATGGAAGGCAAGGAAGTCCGCTTCGGCACGGCGATGTCGGCGCTCTACGCCGTGATCACCACCGGCCTTTCGTGCGGCGCGGTCAACGCCATGCACGATTCCTTCACGCCGCTCGGCGGCCTGATCCCGATGATCATGATCCAACTCGGCGAAGTGCTGCCCGGCGGCACGGGTTCGGGCCTTTACGGCATGCTCGTCTTCGCCGTGGTCGCGGTCTTCATCGCTGGCCTCATGGTCGGCCGGACGCCGGAATATCTCGGCAAGAAGATCGAAGCCAGGGAGATGAAACTCGCCATGCTGGCGCTGCTCATCCTGCCGCTATCGATTCTCGGATTCTCTGCTGCCGCGGCCGTGCTGCCTGCAGCGCTGAGCAGTCTCGCCAATGCAGGACCGCACGGCCTTTCGGAAATTCTCTATGCCTATTCGTCGGCGACGGGAAATAACGGCTCGGCTTTCGCAGGCCTCAGCGCCAATACGCCCTGGTACAACATCACGCTTGGCCTCGCGATGATGCTCGGACGCTTTGCCTACGTTGTGCCGGTGATGGCGATTGCCGGATCGCTGGTCGGAAAGATCCGCGTCAAGGAATCCGAAGGTACGTTCCCGACCCATACGGCTCTGTTTGTCGCGCTGCTCGTCGGCACCATCCTGATCGTCGCCGGCCTCGAGTTTTTCCCGGCACTCGCGCTCGGCCCCATCGTTGAGCACTTCCAGATGCTCGCCGGGAAAACCTTCTGAACGTTCATAACGATCGAAAGCGAACCGTCATGGCACGTACGAAATCAGAACCCTCCCTGATCGATCCCACCCTTGTTTCACGAGCGGCGCTCGACTCGTTCCGCAAGCTCAATCCCCGCCATCTGATGAAAAATCCCGTCATCTTCGTGACGGAAGTCGTCGCTGCGGTGGTGACGGTCGCATTCGTCGTCGACATCACCCATGCGCAACCGGCCTGGTTCAGCGGGCAGATCGCCGTGTGGCTCTGGTTCACCGTGCTGTTCGCTAATTTTGCCGAAGCGATCGCCGAGGGACGCGGCCGCGCCCAGGCCGATACGCTCCGGCAGACCCGAACGGAAACGCGCGCCAAGCGGCTTTTGATGCCGGGCAATCTTGAACTGTAGGAGGCCGTGACCGCGTCAGATCTCGAAGCCGGGGATCTCGTCCGGGTCGCCGCGGACGAAATCATCCCCACGGACGGAGAAATCGTCGAGGGCGTCCCTTCGGTCACCGAAGCCGCCGTGACGGGTGAATCCGCGCCTGTTATCCGCGAATCCGGCGGAGACCGCTCCGCCGTCACGGGCGGGACAACGGTCATTTCCGACTGGCTCATCGTTCGGGTGACCGCCGCATCGGGATCGTCGTTCCTGGATCGCATGATCGCTCTGGTCGAGGGCGCCGAGCGTCAGAAGACGCCGAACGAACTGGCTCTGTCGATTCTGCTTTCAGGCATGACGCTGATTTTCCTGATCGCCGTTGTGACGCTCTGGCCTCTTGCAAGCTACTCGGGAACGGTGCTTTCGATCACGGTTCTCACGGCCCTTCTGGTCACCCTTATTCCGACGACCATCGGCGGACTGCTGTCCGCCATCGGCATCGCGGGCATGGACCGGCTGTTGAAATTCAATGTCCTGGCTATGTCCGGCCGCGCGGTCGAGGCCGCCGGCGACGTCGATACGCTGTTGCTGGACAAGACGGGCACGATCACTTTCGGCAACCGGCTCGCCAGCGAAATTATTCCCGTCGCAGGCGTGTCGGAACGCGATCTCGCGAATGCGGCCATGATGGCGAGCCTTGCCGATGAGACCGCCGAGGGCCGCTCGATCGTCGCGCTCACGACGGAAAAGTATGGCGTCGCGGTGCAGAAGGCACCGGCCGATGCAAAATTCATCGAGTTTTCGGCGACCACGCGACTTTCCGGCGTCGATACCGGCGCGCATCGCATGCGCAAGGGCGCGATCGACGCCATACTGAAATTCACGCGCGATTGCGGCGGCGATCAGGTCGAGCCTCCTGCATTCCGCAACGCCTATGAACGGATCGCCCGATCGGGGGGCACACCGCTCGGTCTTGCGGACGGCAACCGTCTTCTCGGCGTCATTCATCTGAAGGACGTGGTGAAGCCTGACATCAAGGAACGTTTCGCCGAACTGCGACGCATGGGTATCCGCACCGTGATGGTCACCGGCGATAATCCCGTGACGGCGGCGGCCATCGCCTCGGAAGCAGGCGTCGACGATTTCATCGCCGAAGCAACACCCGAGGACAAGTTGCGCTATATTCGCGATGAACAGTCGAAAGGCCGTCTGATTGCCATGTGCGGTGACGGCACCAATGACGCGCCCGCGCTGGCACAGGCCGACGTCGGCGTTGCGATGCAGACCGGTACGCAGGCCGCGCGCGAAGCCGGCAATATGGTCGATCTCGATTCCAACCCGACCAAGCTGATCGAAGTCGTCGGCATCGGGAAACAATTGCTGATGACCCGCGGATCGCTGACAACCTTCTCGATCGCGAATGACGTCGCCAAATATTTCGCGATTATTCCTGCGCTTTTTCTCGCGACCTATCCTGAACTCGGCGCTCTCAACGTCATGCAACTGGAGACACCGCAAAGCGCCATTCTTTCCGCCGTGATCTTCAATGCGCTGATCATCATCGCCCTGATCCCGCTGGCGTTGAAAGGCGTGGCCTATCGACCGGTCGGAGCGGCCGCCCTGCTCCGCCGCAATCTCGCGATCTATGGCCTCGGCGGCCTGATCGTTCCATTCGTCGGCATCAAGATCGTCGATCTCGTTGTCAACGCGCTTCATCTGGCTTGAGGAGAACCCCCATGGTATCTCAACTTCGTCCTGCCTTCGTCATGCTGGTTCTCTTCGTGGCCCTCACGGGTCTTGCCTATCCGCTTGCCATGACAGGCATCGCACAGCTGACCATGCCATCGCTCGCCGGCGGAAGCCTGATCGAAAAGGATGGCAAGACGATCGGCTCCCGGCTGATCGGCCAGAACTTCACGGACGCCAGGTACTTTCATTCCCGCCCGTCCGCGACCAGCGCACCGGACCCGGCCGACGCCAGCAAGACGGTGGATACGCCGTACAATGCCGACAACTCCAGCGGCTCCAATCTCGGCCCGACGTCACAGAAGCTGATCGACCGCGTCAAAAGCGATGTCGCGGCTCTTCGCGGAGACGGCGTACAGGGCTCGTTGCCGGCCGACAGCGTCACGACGTCCGCCAGCGGGCTTGATCCACATATCTCGCCGGAAAACGCATTCGCCCAGGTTCCGCGTGTTGCAAAGGCCCGTGGCCTGGACGCTGACATGGTGAAAGCAGCAGTCACCTCGCAAATCGAAGGACGCGTTTTCGGCGTTTTCGGAGAACCTCGAGTGAATGTCCTTGCCTTAAATCTCGCACTCGATGCAATTCGGCCGTAAAATCGCGGGCAAAGGACCTGCATGCCGACCCCGCAAAATCAAAGAGCGACTCAACGTGCTTCTCCCGATGCCTTGCTGGCGATGGCCAACAAGGAAATCCGCGGCCGCCTGAAGATATTTCTGGGCGCCGCTCCCGGGGTCGGAAAGACCTATGCCATGCTGGCCGCGGCGCGCAACGCGCGGGATGAAGGCCGCGATGTCGCAATCGGCCTGGTCGAGACCCACGGACGCAACGAGACCGAGGTACTCATCACCGGTCTCGAGGTTCTGCCACGCAAGCCCATCGTTTATCACAATCAGGTCGTTAAGGAGTTCGACCTCGACGCGGCATTGGCCCGCAGTCCGGGACTTTTGCTGGTTGACGAATACGCTCACACCAATGTTCCCGGCAGCCGGCACCCGAAACGCTGGCAGGACATCGACGAACTGCTCGATGCCGGGATCAATATCTGGACGACCCTGAACATTCAGCATCTCGAAGGGCTGAACGACGTTATCCAGAAAATCACGAAAGTCCGGGTCCGGGAGACCGTACCCGACACGATATTCGATCGGGCAGACGAACTTGTCCTTGTCGATCTGCCGCCGGATGAACTGCTCAAACGTCTGGCGGAGGGAAAAATTTACGTTCAGGACACTGCCACCCGCGCCGTCGAGAATTTCTTCAAGCCGCAAAACCTCACGGCGCTACGTGAACTCGCGCTACGGCGGGCCGCCGAACGTATCGACGTCGATCTCGTTTCGCGCATGCAGGCCCACGCCATCGAAGGCCCCTGGGCGGCGGGCGAACGCATCGTGGCCTGTATCGGCCCCAGCCCCGGTGCTGAAGCCATCGTCAGAACGGCAAAGCGCCTGGCCGACCTGATGGATGCGCCATGGATCGCCGTGACCGTCGAGCGCCCCGGACAACAATTCAGCCATGAGGCGCGAACACGCATCGATAACGCCGTCAAACTGACGCAGACCCTCGGCGGCGAAACGAAGACGCTTGTCGGAAATGACCTGCCGGCAGAAATCCTGCGTTTCTGCCGCTTTGAAAATGTCACGCAGATTGTGATCGGGCGCGCGACGGAGCGCCCTCTTCAGCGATTGTTCGCCCCTTCCCTGCCGAACGAAATCGTCAAGCGGGCGGAAGATATTGCAGTTCACATCGTGACCGGCGGCGTGACGCCGCCGACGCTGCGGTCACGCTTTCGCTTCAAGGCGTCGCCGCAGAATTTCTGGCATTATTTCTGGGCGACAGGCGGCGTCGCACTGGCGGTGCTGGTGGGGCGCGCGCTGGAGGCGATCACTCCGCTTCCCAACCTCTCGATGATATTTCTTGTCGCGGTGCTCCTGCCCGCCCTCAATTTCGGGATATGGCCCGCAATCTATGCGTCCATCCTCTCCTTCCTTGCCTACAACTTCTTTTTTATCGAGCCGCTTTATAAATTCACCATTGCCGAGCCTTACGAGCTTCTCGCACTCGTCATTTTCCTTGTGGTCGCCGTTACCACGTCTGCTCTTGCCGGGCGCGTGAAAAGCCAGGCTCAGAACGCGGCAGACCGCGTTCGTTCGACGCGGCGACTTTACGAGTTCACACGCCGGCTGTCGGGCCTTGTCGGTGTAAACGACATCGCCGAAGGCGCCGTGGGTGAAATTCACGGCAGCCTCGGAAAGCCGGCGATTCTTTTGCTTGCCGAAACCGGCGAACTCAGCGTGCGGGCCGCATGGCCTCCGGAAGATTCCATCGATACGGCTTCGCTGTCAGCCGCCCGGTGGGCCTTCGAGCGAGGAGAACCCGCAGGGCATCGCACATCCACCCTGCCCCTCGTGCCCTGGCTTTTTCTCCCTCTCCGTGCGTCGGATCGCATTGTCGGCGTGGTCGGGATTTCGTTGAACGGCGCCGACACGGTGGATTCCGAAGCGCAGGCGCTGTTCGAAGCCCTCGCAGAGCAGACCGCCGCGGCATTGGAACGGGGAATGCTGTCGAAAGACATGTTTGCCGTTCAATCCGCCGTGGAGGCGGAGCGCGTGCGCAATACCGTGCTCGCCTCGATTTCCCATGACTTCCGCACTCCCCTTGCGTCCATTCTGGGCTCGGCAACCAGTCTGCTTGAATATGGCGACAGGATCAGTACGGATTCCCGCCGCAGTCTGCTCGGCGATATCAAGCAGGAAGTCGAACATCTCGATGGAATGGTTCGTAATCTGCTTTCGATGACGCGCATCGACGCCGGCGCGCTGGAGTTGCGCAAGGACTGGGTCGATCTTCGCGAAGTGATTGAACGTGTCGTTAGCGCGGGAAAGCGGCACGGCGCCCGGCAGCACTTCGAGGTCAGCCTTCCGGCAGATTTGCCTTTGGTTCGCGCGGACGCTCTCTTGATCGAACAGGCCATCACCAATGTGACGGCCAATGCGATCAAATACACATCCGATGCGGCCGTCATTTCCTTTGGCGCAACAGTCTCGGCTGCCAGCATCAAACTGACGATTGAGGACAATGGCGCCGGGATCTCGTCCGACATTCTGCCACACGTGTTCGACAAGTTCGTGAGCGCGCGCTCCTCCTCCGACACCAGCGCCAACAGGGGCGAAAGCACCGGGCTCGGTCTTGCCATCACCAAAGGCATCATGGTTGCGCATGGCGGGACTGTCGCCGCACAAAGCCCTGTGGCCGACGGGCATGGTACACGCATCGTTATGACATTCCGGCAAACCGAGAATCCGACATGACCGCCAGCAACCGCGTACTCATCGTTGACGACGAGGCGGCCATCCTGAAATTCCTGCGGCCCGCCCTCGAAGCCAACAACTACCAGATCGAAGTGGCCGCGACCGTCGCCGAAGCCAAGCAGATGATTGCGTCCAAGGCGCCCGATATTGTCGTGCTCGACCTGGGCTTACCGGATGGCGATGGGAAGGACGTGATCAAAAACACGCGCGAATGGTCGGACGTTCCCATCATCGTGCTGTCCGCACGCGACCGCGAGACGGAAAAGATCGACGCACTGGATCTCGGCGCGGACGACTACGTCAACAAGCCATTCAATGTCGGCGAGCTGCTTGCGCGTATGCGAGCTGCAACCCGGCATCGCTTGCAGCGACATGACGAGAAGGCGACACTGGTCATCGACGATCTGGCGATCGACAGCCCACGCCATCGTGTCACCAGGAAAGATATTGAGATCAAACTGACCCCGAAGGAATTTGAGCTTCTATCCTTCCTGGCGCGACATGTCGGCAAGGTACTCACGCATCGGCAGATCCTCACCGCAGTCTGGGGACCTGCACATACCGCGGACACGCAGTATCTTCGCGTTTATATCGGGCAGTTGCGTCAGAAAATCGAAGTCAGACCTGACAATCCAAAGATCATCATCACCGAGCCAGGCATCGGCTACCGAATTATTGATGTAGGCATGCCCTGAGCGAAGGAAACCCGCTGACTTTCGAGGGGGCATTCGTTTGGGGTCCGACTAAGCATCGTTTCCGTCGGCTAACCGATCTCCATCGGAAGCGCTTATGCCCAAACAGATAGCCAGTTCACGGCTGACCGGTATCGCAACCAGGCGCGCCGATGTCGGTGATAGGAAACTCTCCAATGATGGGGCGGGCATACGTCAAAATCCATTTGATCTTCTCGAGGGTCTTCGGGTCACGCCCATCGCGCCTTTTCTTCGCCACGTATTCATCGGCAAGGATATTGAAGGTATTGGCTGCCGCTTTCGCCTTGGCAGCCTTCCGTTGGCGCTTCACCTGTGACGGGTCGCTTCCAAGGGATAAAATCCGTCTTGCATCATCCCGCGCATCCCGCGCAGCCGCTAGCGTGACAATCGGATAGACGCCAAGGGAAAGCAGCTTCTGCTTCCCGTTGTGGCGGTAAGCAAGACACCAAAGCTTGCTACCGTTCGGCTTGACCCATAGTTGCAGGCCACCACCATCGGCCAGCTTGTAAAGTCGGTCTCGTGTTTCTGCCTTCCGGCATTTCAAGTCCGATAACTTTGACATGGCCGAACCTCCACCACGGCACCGACACCATCACGATTCAGCACCGACACCAACAATGACACCAACAATTTTCGCGGCTATCAAAGGATGGTTGCGAACATCAGCGATCCAGAAATGCAAAAAAAGCTGCTGTTTCCAGCAGCTTAAATAACAGAACGAACGATGGAGAATGGCAGCGAAAGCGACGGTGGTACAGTTGGGTGGGATCGAACCACCGACCTCCGGATCCACAATCCGGCGCTCTAACCAGCTGAGCTACAACTGCATTTTCAATCGGATGGCAGGTCCGGCCTGCCTCCGCCCATGGCGGCGATTTGGGCGGAAACTAGGTGCAACGCCGCGCTTTGGCAAGTCGCTTTAGTGGTCGTTTTGAAGCCCGCGATCGCACGCCGACATCCGGGTATCAGGCACCGCAGAGGACAGTTTCCACCGCCGCCGCCACAGTCTCGATTGCCGGGAAAAAACCTAGCTCTCAGACGCCGGTCTTGAAGGTCTTCGCAGCGCCGGCCTTGATCGGCTCCACCGCATCGGTCGCCACCTTTTGGGTGAGCGCGGCGAGGTCCTGCGATTGCGCGGTTAGAACCTCGAACTGCTTGTGAGCGTGGGCATTCACCAGCGCGAAGGCTTCCGGCAGCGATTTCGCGCTCAGCAGGCTCTGGGCAAAATCGAAGGCGGCTTCGGTATTGGTCTTGGCGATGTCGATCACCTTGGTGGTGAAGTCGCCGGCTCCCTTGGTGGCCGATGCACAGACCGCCTCCAGAGTGCCATTGCCCGTTTCAGCCGCTTCCTTGAGCCTCTGATAGCCGTCCCGGACCTGCGAAACGCTCTGCTCGGCCATCGCACGAACCTGTTCGGGAATCTGGAAAGGGCTGACGTTTGAAAACGGATCGTTCGGGTTCATGGAGGGCATCCTTGTACTCAAATCGGAACACCGGCGCTCAAGGCCGCAGGTGAACAGCAGCCTGAAGCTCCTACAGCGACCCTTTGTGCATTGCAACAACAAGCCGCGCATATCTGGCCCGACGACGCCGTCAGGCCAGAAACGCGGTTAATTGCCGTAGGCCGGTTCCGCTTATTTGGGCTTGGTCGCGTCCATGGCGGCGCGGGTCACGATCTGCCCCATCTCGCTGGCCTGCTCGGCCAGAACCCGCATCTGGGCCTGCACATATTCGGTATGGAGACGCATCACCTCGGAAAGGTCCTTGGCGTGGATCAGCTGCTGCGCATAGCTCAACGAAGCCTGCACGTTCTTTTCCGCAAAGGCGATCGCCTTGGCGCTGATGTCCTTGGCGGCGGCGCCGGGACCGGCAGCGGACGTGCCGCCAAAGGCAGCCGCGGTCTGTTGGGCATTGCTGATGAAGGATTCGAATGCCTTGCGCGCCTGATCCAAACTGGCTTCCGCCATCGACCGCATTTCCTTCGGAATCTCGAACTGATTGCCTGACATGTCCCACCCTTCCGTTGCCTGCCGGAACCATTTGCCGGTCCGGTCGTCCCGCAAAATTATCGTCGGACCGCATCGCGCATATGACGCGGCGCAGCGACGATCCGGCCCATCGTGAACCTTCAGGCGCCTTTTGCAATATCCCAACGCTCCGGCGCGGCCACGGTTCGCCGGAACGGCCGGATTAACGTTATCGCGGCTTTCGGCCGCTAGGGTCCTATGGGAGCGATGGACCTGCGGGCCCGCGCGCCATACTAATCATTTGTTAAGACTATCCTATCCACCCCCGCGCGCGTTGCGCCAGACGAAACCGAGCCGAAAAGGCCTTCTGTAGCAGATGAGCGAAGCCGATATCCTGCTCCATGGCATCCGCGATCCGCGCCTTGCGGTTCACGCGATGAGTGCCATGCCTGCATGGCTCTGGTCGCTCGACGGCGCACATATCCTCTGGACCAATGCCGCCGGTGCGCGGCTGTTCAGCGCACCCAATGCCGCGGCTCTCGCGGAACGAACCATCGGTCCGGCCGATCAGCATCGGCGTCAGGCCGCGCAACTTGCAGCGCGCCTCGTCCCGAACGGCGCACCCCGCCTCGAGCGGCTGCGCGGTTTCGGCGCGCCGCTCGGCCGCCTGCTGACCTGCGCCTGCGCGCGCCTGACCTTGGCGGACGGCACAGGCGGACTTCTGATCGCCGCCGCCGAACCTGTCGCGCGGCCCATGCCGGTCACCGAACGCATCGCGGGCGTCGCCGACAGTCTGCCGGTGCCTGCGATGATCTTTACCTCGGGCGGTGCGCTGGCGGGCATCAACGACTCCGCGAAAAAGTTTGCCGCGCTGTTCACCGATCTTACGGGGCCGGGCTTCGATGACGCGCGCAACGGCGCGCTCCATGACGGGCACGCAATGCTCAAGATGGATCTTGGCCGCGTCGCCATCCATCGCATCGGCAGCGGCGTCGAGACGTCGCTCGTCGCGCTGATCGAGACCGCGGCCACGCCGAAGCAGATGCCAAGACCGGTCGCGACCGTAATCGCGCCGGACCAGCCGGGCGAACCACAGAATGAACCGCCGGGAGATCACATCGCCGCCATGGATGATGTCGCACCGGCGGAGACCTCGGCGGAAGGCACGCACGACGAACACGTTGCGGACATCGCCGCGAGCGATCCGCAGGACCGCACGCTGGATGATGCCGCAAAGCGACCCGGCGATGAAACGCCGGTGGACATTTTCGAGTCCGTGTTCGACGACGACCCCGTACCCGAGCAACTCGCCGACGTGACGGAGGAACCCGCCGCACCGGTTGTCGCCGAAACCGATCACGCCAATCCGCCCCCCGCAGCCGAACATCCGTCCGGCAGCGAGCAAGACAACTTCCCGCCACCTGAAGCGAAGACTCCCGTGGACACACCTCAGAACGTCGTGCCGTTTCCCCTCACCGACGCCAAGACGCCGGCCCTGACCGCCGTCGAAAGCAATGCCTTCGACGAGTTGGCGCGGCGGCTGTCGGCACGGCTGGAAGGCGAAGCAGACAGCGAAACCGCCCCTGCCGCGACTGAGCCGGTTGAGATTGCGGGCGCCGAAACGCCTGTTGCGGAAACGGAACCGCCGGCAGACATGGAGACCGAATATCCTGCCGCGGCCGCGCCGCACGAGGCTGCGCCTCCGCGCGCCACCTTCGCCCAGGATTCGCAGTTGCTGGACCGGCTGCCCGTGGGCGTCCTGATCTACCGGCTTGATCGCCTGCTTTACGCCAACGACGCCTTTCTTGCGTCCACCGGTTACGCCACCCTGCATGCACTGACCGAGGCCGGCGGCCTCGATGCGCTGACGGTCGAAGCCAATGTGGCGCATGCGAGCAGCACATCGGAACCCGGCACGCCCGTTGTGATCTCGGCGATCAGCGAAAGCGGCCCCGACAAAGGCCAGCCCGCGGATGCGCGCCTTTACGCGATCACATGGGATGGTGAGCCCGCGCATGCGCTGATCTTTTCCGGTCCGCGCACCGAGCCGCGCGTCGAACCGGCTCCGGTCGTCACACATGTCGCGCCCGTCGCCGTGCAGAGCGAAGGCCTCTCTCAGGCCGAAGAACTCGCCGCCATTCTCGATGCGACCTCCGAAGGCGTCGTGATCTTCGACAGCGAAGGCCAGTTGCAATCGTGCAACCGTGCGGCGGAAACGATGTTCGGGCGCAATGACGCCGAGATCGCCGCGCTGCATCTGACCGATCTGTTCACGGCGGAAAGCCGCCGCGGCGTGCTCGATTATGTGGAAAGCGTCAAGGCGGCCAACATCACCAGCCTGCTCGAACATGCCCGCGACATGCAGGGCCGTGCCCGTGACGGCAGCGCCATTCCGCTGGCGATGACAGTGGGCCGGACCCGGCCGGGCGGCGCGCGCTTCTTCGCGATCTTCCGCGACATATCCCACACCAGACAGACCGAAAGCGACCTCGCTCAGGCACGGCGGCAGGCCGATCGCGCGGCGTCCGCCAAAGCCGACATTCTCGGCCGGATCAGCCACGAGGTCCGCATGCCGCTCAACGCCATCATCGGCTTCTCCGACGTGATGATCGACGAGCGCTTCGGCCCGCTCGGCAACGAGCGCTATGTCGAATACATGAAGGACATCCGCGCCTCCGGCCAGCGCGTGATGGCGATCATCGACGACCTGCTCGATCTGTCGCGCATCGAATCCGGCAAGATGGAATTGTCGTTCGCGAGCCAGGACCTCAACACCATGGTCGAGCAATGCGTCGCAGTGATGCAGCCGCAGGCCAATCGCGAACGCATCATCATCCGGACCTCACTGGCCCATTCGCTACCGACGGTGAAGGCGGATGCGCGCGCGCTGCGCCAGATCGCGCTCAACCTGATCGGTAATTCGATTCATCTCGCCAATGCGGGCGGACAGGTCATTGTCTCGACCGCGACGACGGACTTCGGCGACATCGTGCTGCGCGTTCGCGACACCGGCCCCGGACTCAATGACAACGAAATCGCCGCCGCGATGGCTCCATTCCGCACCGACGCCTCCGATAAGACGGCCGAGGGCGCGGCGGTCAACCTGTCGCTGACCAAGGCGCTGGTGGAAGCCAACCGCGCGCAATTCCATATCAAGACCGCGCCGCACTCCGGCACCCTGATCGAGGTCGTGTTCTCGCACGCCAGCGCGATCGCGTAGGGCGGTCTGCGATCGCTCGCGTGGCGACCAACGCCAAGGCAAGCTCACTGGCGGCTCTGGAATCTCTCTAAACCAGCCGCCTCGCGCACTTGCGTCGCGCCCGGCGCGGCAGGAGCTGCGCTACTGAAACCGGCCGGCCCACGCCCGCCGGAG
>Ga0066256_1001116_pt2 | contig 19606 bp, 17 predicted proteins | sample ThiBio_1000_biof_FD_87107 | JGI IMG/M metagenome (GOLD analysis project Ga0066256, IMG submission 87107) | Wastewater bioreactor microbial communities from Cape Town, South Africa - Thiocy_expt_1000_biof (version 2) | ecosystem: Engineered > Bioreactor > Thiocyanate-remediating >... | reverse complement strand
CCCACCCCGCATCCACCTTGAACTCCTGCGCCGTACACATCGCCGCATCATCCGACGCCAAAAACAACACCATCCGCGCAATGTCATGCGGCCGCAGCTTGTCCGGCAGGCACTGGTTGCGCGCCAATTCCTTCTCGCCCTCGGCGTCCAGCCACAGCTTGATCTGCCGCTCCGTCATCACCCAGCCCGGCGACACGGTGTTGATGCGGATCCGGTCCTGCCCCAGCGTCTTGGCCAGCCCGCGCGTGAGGCCGTTCACCGACGACTTGGCAATCGCATAGCAGGGGTAGCCCGTGCCCTTGCCCTGCCAGCCCGTGGAGCCCAGGTTGATGACCGAGCCCGCGCCCAGCCTGCGCATGCCGGGCACCACAGCCTGGATGGCGAAGAAGGCGGGGCGCTCGTTGATGGCCATGCGCTCGTCGTAGTACTCGGGGGTCACGGATTCGAGCGTGTGCCGGTCGTCGCTGGCCACGTTGTTCACCAGCACCGCAAAGTCGCTGCCCAGCTCGGCCGCCGCTTCGGCCACACAGGCCTGCAGGGCGTTCACATCGCGCACATCGCACACACGCCACCAGGGGCGGGGCAGGCCTGCGTCGGCAATGTGCTGGGCCAGGGCCTCGCTGGCATTGCGCGCCACGTCCACAAACGCCACGCGGGCGCCTTGTTCGGCAAACGCCGCCACGATGGCCGCGCCAATGCCGCTGCCGCCGCCCGTCACAAACACGGCGCGGCCTTGCAGGCTGGGGAATTTCGCCAGGCCCTGGGGGGCGCCCGTGGCGTCGGTCGAGGAAGAGGAGGGGGTAAAAAGCTGTGTCATATCAATATTGCAATCAATCAATGGCAAAAAAATTCATTTCAAGCATCAATTGGCGTTGATAAGATGCCGCTCGTCAAGTGCCTGGCGGCAGGCCTATGCAAAAAAACGACCGGAGACAACCAACGTGCGCCCTTCGCTGGATACCCCCATCCCACCTTCCAGCGGCGCGTCCGCCTCTGCGCCAACAACCGTCGGCGCCGTGCGCTGCGTGATGACACTGGGCAACGCGCTGGGTGAAGGCGTGCTGTGGTCGGTGCGCGAGCAGGCGGTGTACTGGGTGGACATCCTCCAGCGCGAGCTGCATCGCTGGGACCCGGCCACCAGCGCCCACCAGCGCTGGACGTTTGATGAAGAAATCTCCGCCATCGCCGAGCGCGCCAACGCCCCCGGCTTCATCGTTACCCTGCGCCGGGGCTTTGCACTGTTCGACCCCGCTGCCGACATCGTCCCGCGCTACCTGCACCAGCCCGAGCCAGAGCGCACAGGCAACCGATTCAATGACGGCAAGTGTGACGCCCAGGGCCGCTTTTGGGGTGGCAGCATGGACTTTGCGTGCGAGGCTCCCACGGGCGCGCTCTACACCTACACCGCCAGCGGCGACTGCGTGCGGCACGACGATGGTTTTGCCGTGACCAACGGCCCCACCTGGGCCACCACCGCGCAAGGCCCGGCCATGTTTTTCAACGACACGGTGCAGGGCTCCACCTACCGCTACCGCTGCGACCCGGCCACCGGCACCGTGAGCGACAAGACCTTGTGGAAGCGCTGGCCCGCAGCCGACGGCGTGCCCGACGGCATGACCACCGATGCGCAGGGCCGCCTGTGGGTTGCGCACTGGGGCGGCGGCTGCGTCACCTGCCACGACGCCGACACGGCCGACGAGCTGGCCCGTATCCCGCTGCCCGTGAGCCAGGTCACCAACTGCGCCTTTGGCGGTGCGGACCTGTGCACGCTGTACATCACGTCGGCCCGCACCGGTCTCACGCCCGAGCAGCTCGCGGCCGAGCCGCTGGCCGGGGCACTGTTGGCCGTGGACATCAGCACGCCCGGCCTGCCCGCGCATCTTTTCGGCGGCTGATGCCGGCCCCGCGCGCAGCAGCGAGACCCATGGCTCCGCCTCCTTTTTTCTCCATCCCGCAGAAAGCACACCGCCCATGACCGAGGCCTCTTCATCCCACCCCATCGTCTGGCTGCACCACGCGGGGCAGCACCTGGGCCTGGTGCCCACACTGGGTGGCAGCGTGGCGGCCTGGCAGATCGACGACCCGCAAGAGGCTGATGCACGCATCGACCTGTGGCGGCCGTGGGATGGCGCCACGCCCGACCTGTACCAGCTCGCGTCCTTCGCCATGGTGCCCTGGTCCAACCGCATCAGTGGCGGCGGGTTTGAGCATGCAGGGCAGTTCCACCCCATGCGGCCCAACCGCGTGGGCGAGCCGTACCCCATCCACGGCGATGGGTGGCTGCAGCCCTGGCAGCTGAGCCAGCCCGCGCCCGACACGCTGCAGATGCAGCTGCGCTCCGAACGCTTTGACGGCAACCCCTACGAGTACGAATGCGTGCAGACCTTTCGCCTGGTGGATGGCGGCCTGGACCAGTCGGTGCAGGTGCGCCACCTGGGCGCGCAGCCGCTGCCCTATGGCCTGGGCCTGCACCCCTGGTTTCCGCGCACGCCCGGCACGCGCATCACGGCGCCGGTGCAGGGCGTGTGGCTGTGTGGCGACGACCCTTTGCCCACGGAGCACACGCAGCACTTCCCGCCCGGTTGGGACTTGAACACCGGCGCCCCCGCCAACGGCGGCCTGATCGACAACGCCTACACCGGCTGGGGCGGCACGGCGCAGATCGACTGGCCCGAGCGCGGGCTGCGCCTCACAGCCCACATGCCCGATTTTGAAAAAGACGGCGGCGCGGCTCAGCACTACTGCCTGGTGTACCGCCCGCCGCAGGGCCCGGCGTTCTGCTTTGAGCCCATCACCCAGCCCATCGACGCCTTTCACCAGCCGGGCCAGCCCGGCCTGCGCACGCTGGCGCAGGGCGAGGTGATGGTGATGAACGTGCAGTGGCGTTACCAGCCGCTGACTGGTTGAGGGCGGGGCTTAGAACAGGTTCTTACAGCGGTGCCGCATGGCACGCCACGCACAGCTTGTTGCCGTCCGGGTCCCGAAAATACGCGCCGTAGTAATGGGCGTGGTACTCGGGCCGCAGGCCCGGGCGGCCCTCGCACACGGCGCCCAGGCTCAGCGCCAGGGCGTGCGCAGCATCCACCTGGTCGCGCGTAGCGGCTGCAAAGGCCACCATGGTGCCGTTGCCGGGTTGCGGCACCTCGCCATTGAAGGGGCGGGCAATTACAAACAGCGGGCGGGGGCCGGGGTTGGATTCCCAACCTGCCCAGGGCCGGCTGGGCTCGCAAAACCGCTCCTTCACGCCCAGCACGCTCAACACGGGCCGGTAAAACGCCAGCGCGCGCTCAAAGTCTGAAATGCCCACAAACACGTGCGACAGCATGATGGGGTGATCTTTCCGTTGGTCTGAATGCTGGGGCCTATGCGGCCGACCCGGTGTGCCCCGGTGCCCGGCCCCTGCGAGCCTTGCTGCTGCCCAGGGCATTCAGCTCTACCGCCGCACGGATGAGCGCGCGGAACGCATCGGCAGGCAGCGTGTCTCCCTCGTGGATATCAATGGCACGGCGTGCGTTGCCGTCCAGGCTGGCATTGGAAAGGCGCGCCGGGTCGGGCAGGGCGGCGCCTTTCAGAAAGGTGAGCTTTACCGCTGCCTTGTAGCTCTCGCCCGTGCACAAGATTCCGCCCTGCGACCGCACCGGCGTGCCGCGCCACTTCCACTCTTCCACCACACCGGGCGCGGCCTCGTGGATCAGCTGGCGCACCTGCGCCAGCCCCTGCCCACGCCAGCCGCCCAGGTCGGCAATGCGCAGGTCGATCAGTGCCGATGCGGCGGGCCCAGTGGTTGCCGCGTCTGGGGCGGTGGTGTTGGGCGCACGGCCCATGGCAGTGGGTGGGGATTTTTTGGCAGCAGCCACGGGGTGGTCCTTGGTGGATTGGGCACAAAAGGCGAGGGGTGAGCCCCCGCCATTGTTGCTCCTCCGCACACCTTGGCAACCCCGGTACAACGGGTTGTTACCTTCTGGCCTGCCTCTGTTCATTCAGGCAAGCGCGTCGGTGGCTGCAGGACCTGCGCCCCCTTTGCGCCCCTCCGCGCGCCCTTGCGCGGCGTTGCACCGCGCCTCCGCCCGATTCGCTTCCGCTGTGCGCTGTTGCCTACCTCGCTACCCGCGCCAGCACTTCGCGCGCCTGCTCCGTAGTCACTGCCGCGCCGCCAGCCTGCCCCGTCCAGGCCACAAACTGGTCGGGCCGCACCAGCACCAGCGGTGCGCCATAGCGTGCGGGCTCGGTGCCTTCGCCTCCGTCGCCACAGTCCACCAGCCGCAGCGGCAGGCCCAGGCCCGCAGCCGCCTCGCGAAAGGCCTGCACTGATGATGCATGCGCGCCGTCGCCACCCACCACCAGCAGCGAAAAGCCTGCGCCCAGTTCCTCAAACACGTTGCGCCCGCTGGGCAGCGTGGCGGGTGCCAGGTGGTGGCCCGGCCGGGCCGTGAACTGGTGCGAGCCCTTGGCGCTGGTGGTGCGGCCCTCGCTGCCCCACACCATGGCCGAGCCCTCGTAGTGCGGCTCAAACGCATGCACCTCGCCCACTGCGCCCTGGGCGCGCGCTTGCCACGCGGCTTCAAACGCGGCCTGGTCGCGCGCCGGGTCATAGGCGTCCAGGAACTCCTTGTCGGTCTCTATGGACCGCGCAATGAAGTCGTTGATGGTGGACGCAAACACCGGGCGCCGTTCGGCGTCGTACGAGTCCAGCAGCCGCTCGCCGCCCCAGCCCTGCAGCACGGCGGCCAGCTTCCAGCCCAGGTTGCGTGCGTCTTCCAGGCCCGAGTTCACGCCATAGCCGCCGTAGGGCGGGTGGCTGTGCGCGGCATCGCCCGCGATGAAGACGCGGCCCTTGCGGTAGCTGTCGGCCAGCATGAAGCGCAGGTCCCAAAAGCCGATGTGCTCAAACTCCACCTCAAACTCCGCGCCCACCGCCTCGTGCAGGTAGGCCGCAAAGTCAAAGTTGTCTTTGGTGGTGCCCGGCGGCACCGGTGCATGAAAGAACCAGGTGCTGCCCAGGTCCACGCGGCCTAGAAACTTCCAGTAGCCCTTCAGTTCGGGCTGCAGCACGTTGTAGTAAGACTTGCCGGGGTAGCGCTCCAGCAGCTGGTGCAGGCCTTGTGACTTGAACACCAGCAGCACCATCATGCGGTCGTGGTCGGTGCGGGTGTGGGTGATGCCCGCCTGCTCACGCACCACCGACCGCGCGCCGTCCGACCCCACCACATAGGCGCCGCGCAGCACGCGCTGGGCCTTGCCATCGCCACGTTGCTGGATGCTGACGGAAACGCCCGCGTCATCCTGCGCCACGGTGCTGGTCTCCCAGCCGTAGAGGGTCTGCACCGATGGCAGCTGCGCCACGCGCTGGCGCAGCACGGCCTCGGTGGCGTACTGCGGCAGACGCTCGTTGGCCGTGAAGTAATAAGGCTTGACCAGGTCGCGCTGCAGCCAGTCGTAGCTGTAGGGCCCCAACAGCGTGCCGTGTGCGGTCAGGCCGCCAATGCCGTATTCGACCGGAATGGTGCGCGCCGCGCGCAGCTGCTTTTCGGCACCCCAGAAATGAAAGTGCTCCATGGTGCGCTGTGTGAGGTTCTGGCCCTTGGGGATGGGCTGGGGCTGCACATAGCGCTCCACCACGATCACGCTCACGCCGCGCTGGCCCAGCTCAATGGCTAGGCCCATGCCGACGGGGCCGCCGCCCACGATGATCACTTCGGCGTCCTGCTGCGGCGCCACGGTTGCTTGCTGGTTCATGTTGTTGGTGTTGTTCGGTACGGGTCGGTTTGGCACTGGCCGCGATGCAGTGTTGTGCAGTGCGGCGCGCTACTGGCCACCGCTGGGTGCGGGTGGTCGTGGTTACTCGGCGGTGATGCCCTGGGCCTTGATCAGGTCGGCCCAGCGCTTGGCATCGGCCGTCACCAGCTTCTGGAAGGCGTCGGGCGAGCTGTGGGCGGGCGTCATGCCTTGGGTCTCGAACGACTTGGCCACTGCGGGTGATGCCAGCACATCGCGCAGCTCGGTGTTCAGCCGGTCCACCATGGCGCGGGGTGTGCCTGCGGGGGCAAACACGCCGTACCACATGTCCACGTTCAGGTCGCCCAGCTTCAGCGTGCCGAGTGACGGCACCTCGGGCAGCAGCGGGTGGGGCGTGTCCGAGCTGATGGCCAGCGCCTTCAGCTTGCCCGCCTTCACATGCTGCAAGGCCACGTGGATGGGCAAAAACATCGCGTCGATCTGCCCGCCCAGCAGGTCCGTCACGGCCGGGGCGGTGCCCCTGTAGCTGATGTGGGTGAGCGAAATCTTGGCCCGGTTTTTCAGCAGCTCCATCGCCAGGTGGTGCGGCGTGCCCGCACCGGGCGAGCCGTAGTTGAGCGAGCCGGGCTTGGCCCGGGCGCGGTCCATCAGGTCCTTGAGCGATTCGATTTTGGACCCGGCCGACGCCACCAGCAGCAGTTGCCCCCAGCTCGTCTGGCTCACGGGCATCAGGTCCGTCAGCGGGTTGAAGCCCTGCTTGGGGTACAGCGCCATGTTCATCACCAGCGTGTTCACGCTGACCAGCAGCGTGGTGCCGTCGGGCGTGGCGCGCACCACCTCTTGCGTGCCGATGATGCCGGACGCACCCGCCTTGTTCTCCACAAAAAACGGGCGCTTGAGCCGGTCAGACAGCGGCTGTGCAATCTGCCTTGCAATCAGGTCAATGCCCGTGCCGGGCGTGAACGGCACCACCAGCCGCACCGGTGCATCGGCACCCGTCTGCGCCCAGGCCCTGGGCGTGGCGACGGCTGCCGTAGCGGCCAGCGCGCCCAGCACCAGGCTGCGGCGTTGGGGGGAGGGCGGGTGCGCGTTGGCACGCAGGGTGGGCAGCTGGGGCATGGGGCTTGTCTCTTTAGTCGTTGAAAGGGCGTTGCAGGACAATTACAACGACACTCTTGATATTGATCAAACGGAAAATTCTGATGAATTCTTCATCAAAGCTGATGAATGTCAGCACCCGTCAGCTCCACGCTTTTCTGGAGGTAACGCGCCTGCAAAGCTTTGCCAAGGCGGCCGAGCAGGTGCACCTGTCGCCCTCGGGCATGAGCATGCTGGTCAAGGAGCTGGAGGACCAGGTGGGCGCCCGCCTGTTTGACCGCACCACGCGGTCCATCACCCTGACCGACGCTGGGCGCCGCCTGCAGCCCGTGGCCGAGCGCGTGGTGGGCGAGCTGCGCGCCCTGGGCGCCGTGCTGGACGGCAACGAGGCCGCCGTGCGCTCGCGCCTGCTGGTGGCGGCCACGCCCATGATCTCGGCCAGCCTGCTGCCCGAGGTGATTCGCGGCTTTGCGCACAGCCACCCCGGCGTGCAGGTGCAGCTCAGCGATGTGGAGGTAGGCAGCGTGCGCCAGCGCGTGCTCGACGGCGAGGCTGACATCGGCTTTGGCTTCTTCGTCAAACCCGCCGTGGGGCTGTCGCGCCAGCCCTTGTGCAAGTTCCGCCTCATGCGCATCAGCCCGCCCGATGCGGCGCACACCAGCGGCCAGCTGTCCGACAGCCAGCCCTGGAGCCGCCTCAAAGACGTGCCCCTGGTCAGCCTGCCGTCCGACAACCCCATCCAGGTGGTCATCGAAAAGCAGCTCTCCCGCCTGGGCCTGGCCCACCAGGAGCGCCCCCGCATGAACCTCATCGGCACCCTCATCGGCATGGTGCGCGCAGGCCGTGGTAGTGCCATCGTGCCCTCGTTCGCGCTGGAAGAATGCCTGCGCCAGGGCCTGGGCGTCGCCATGCTGCGCGAGCCTGTGGTGCACCTGGACCTGTACCTGGCTTACCGCCGGGGCACGCAGCAAAAACCGGCGGCGATGGCGTTTGCAGAGGCGTTGCGGGAGGCGGCGGTGCGGTTGCCAGCGTAGGCGGGCGATCCTGGGGTGTGCATCCAGTCTGATTTATCTATTCTTTTATCTATTCAGTTTTCCATTCAATCGGCGTATCCTTAGGCCATGCCCTCCGCCGCACAGACCTACTCCAACGCCATCCGTCCCCTGCTGCGCCTCGGCCCCGCCAAGGCGCAGGCGCTGGCCCAGGCGTTGCAGGTCAGCCAGCCCACCGTCTCCCGCGCACTCAGCGCGCTGGGCGATGAGGTGGTGCCTTTTGGCGCTGCAAGATCTATTCAGTACACGCTGCGCGATCCCCTGCGCGCCGACTTGGAGGCCACCGTGTACCGCGTCACCCCCCAGGGCGCGCTGGAAACCCTGGGCACCCTCGTCCCGGTATGCCCGCAGGGCTTTGTGATGGTCGAAGCGGGCGGTGCCCGGCTGCACAGCGACGGCCTGCCGTGGTGGATCTTTGATATGCGCCCGCAGGGCTACCTGGGGCGCGCCTACTGCCAGCGGCACGGCCAACGCCTGGGCTTGCCCGAGCGGCTGGGCGACTGGAGCGACACCCACGCGCTGCGCGCCATCCTGGACCAGGGCGACGACATGCCCGGCAACCTGCTCATCGGCCCCACGGCGCGCGACCAGTTCGTCAACGCGCCCGACCCCGTGCCCATTGCAGCCGCGCGAAAGCTGCACACCTACGCCCAGCTGGCCGACCTGGCCGCGCGCGGCGAAGTGGCGGGCTCGTCCGCCGCTGGAGAGCAGCCCAAGTTCACCGCCTATGCAGAGCAGGCCGATGGCACCGCCGCGCATGTGATGGTCAAGTTCACCGCAGAACTCGACACCCCCGTCAGCGCCCGCTGGCGCGACCTGCTGCTGGCCGAACATATCGCCCTGCAGGTGCTGCGCGACCACGGCGTGCCTGCCGCGCAGTCGATGACCTGGACGCACGGCACCCAACGATTTCTGGAGGTGCAACGCTTTGACCGGCTGGGTGCGCGCGGGCGCAGGGCACTGCATTCCTTCGCCGCGCTGGACGCCGAGTTTGTCGGCAGCGGCGGCAACTGGCCGGTGATCGCCAGGGCGTTGTGGAAGTCCGGGGTCATCACCCCCCAGGCCTTTGACACGGCCTGCCTGCTGTGGGCGTTTGGCACCCTGATCGGCAACACCGACATGCACAGCGGCAACCTGTCGTGCTTGTCTGAGGGGCGCAGGCCTTATGAGCTGGCGCCTGCGTATGACATGACGCCCATGGCGTTTGCACCCACGGCGGGGGGGGGGTTGCCAAACCGGGCGCTGGAACTGGCGGTGGGGGAGCAGGTCAGTGCGGCGGCTTGGAAGGAGGCGCTTGCGATGGCGCAGGTATTTGTTCGTCGGTTGGAGGACGAGGAAGGATTCAGCGCGGGTTTTGAAGCATGCAAGGCTGAGCTGGTGCGCCATGTGAATGTAGCTGCTGAGCGTATTGGGCGGCTTGCGATTTAGGTAGGCTACTGGCAGGTGTTGGCGCTGAAGGAGCGCTGCACCTGTCAGGGGTGGAATGCTTGGGAAACGGACTTAATGCAAAAGCTGCCGATAGCGCCTGCGCTCTTGTTTTTGATTTTCGAGATGAATGAGTGAGGATTGGTCGCTATTAACCCTGAGCCGATGCTCATCCAGATGGTCGCAAGCGTAGTGCCGATGGATCCGCATTTTCGTGAGGTGTGTAGGCAATCAGCACTTTGTATCCACATCGGACGGACTGCATTGTGAGCACAGCCCTCGGTAGCAAAAATGGTTAGACGCCATTAATGCCAAGATGATTTTTTGCTGTAGAGATATTTGGTCATTTCCTCGACACTGTTGCTCCCAATCGGACCATCTGTTCCCAGGGATTCCGGGGTGACGTGAGGCTGAGGGAGTATGAAGTTGCTTCCCCACTCTAGACAGCCTAAAGCTTCAACTGCCTTTGACAGGTCGTCAGACTGTCCGGTTATGTGGCATTTATAGAAGTGATTGAGTGCACCGGCGCAGAGATCCGCAACCTGTAGTTGCGGATATGCGGTGGAATCTCCTTGGGAAAGTGAAGTAGCCCGCAGAGGAAAGGTGATCTTTCGACGATCAGTGCCGATGGTGTTTGACTCTTCGCCCGGACCAGCCATCATCATGGCGAATGTGTCTGCGGATGCAAGGATAGGCTTCGAGTGATCGTGCAGGACATGGAAACGGCTTGGCTTGCGCTCGCCCCACACCACGATCTGGTGGAAGAGAGCAGGGATGGCAGGATCCAGGTGTGACCAATCGAAACCGTGATACCAACTGTCGTACAAAGAGGGCTCAGTGAAGTACATCAAGTCCTCTTTGAAGCGCTCATTCACTGATGCGTCCACCAAACGTCTGCCAGCCTCGTAGAAGGAGTCCTTGGCCTCTTCAGGACCATGTCGGATGAGGTCGACAAAAGCTTGGAGAAAAGTGTCTGTTGTCGCTTGCCCACAGAATGTAGGCATGCAGTAATAGAGCAGATTCGACATCGCTATGTTGCCTCCACGCTCATACAGATCGCCCCCAATTTTGTGAATCAGCGTCTCTGCAATTAGGTCGACGAGCTTGGTCACGATCATGTAGCGCTTATGGAACACGCTGATGCAAACGCGATCCTTGTTCAACCTCGGATCGGACATGAATCGGATCAGTCGCGCTATGCCTTCTGCACGTCGCCGCAGCGTGCTGAATTTCGGCTCGCCTCCTTGAGCAGACCGGACGTGATCTAGGAGTGCAGTGGCCTCCTGTTCTGAAAAGTCGTTGGATGCCAGAATGAAGAATGGTTGCTCAGGATCGAGAAGGTTTGCGCCAGTGTTCCCGGCTTCATCGCAATAGATCGTAGTCATCGTTATGGTGCGCTTTTTCGATCAGAAATCGCTGCCGTTGGCGCTAAATTGAGCGACAGGACTGGGTAGAAGAGGTGTCATTTTTACCATCCTTTGGCGAGTCCTAAACAGCCTGAAACTTTTGCCAAGTTGTCTACGTTTGTCCACTGTTTCTGGCCGTTCACCTCCCCTGGCCTCAACCCTCACCCCACCGCCCGCATCCCCACCAGCCCCGGCATCGCCCCCCGCATCGCCTCCAAAAACAACCTCAACCGCGCCGGATAAAACCGCGCATACGGGTACACCAGGTACACCGGCAGCGGCGCCGCATGCCAGTTGGGCACCAAGTGCAGCAGCTTCCCCTGCCGCACATCGTTGTCCACGATCCACGCCGATGAAATACACGCCCCCAGCCCGGCCAGGGCGGCGCTGCGCAGGGCGTACAGGCTGTCGGTGGCCAAACGGGGCGTGATGCCGAAGGTGTGGGCCTCGCCGCCAGGCTCTTGGGTCAAGGTGACCTCGCGGCGGTAGAAGGTGCTCAGGGCCAGCCAGGGCAGGGGTTGCAGGTCTTGTGCGTGCTGGGGCATGGGGCGCCCGGCCATCAGGGCGGGGGCGGCCAGCACGATGCGGGGCACCTCGGCCAGGCGCACCGCCACCACGCTGGGGTCGTCCACCGCGCCGACCTGGATGGCGCAGTCGATGCCTTCGGCGATGAAGTTGGGGCGGCGGTCGTGCAGCATCCATTCCACGTCCACCTCGGGGTAGCGGCGCAGGTAGGCCATCAGCGGGGCGATGAACTGGTCTTGCCCAAAGGCGTGCGGCGCCAGCACGCGCAGGGTGCCGCGCGGGGTGTCGGCCGTGCCGCGCAGGTCGTCCTCCATGGCGCGCCAGTCTTCCAGCAGGGCCTTGGCGTGGGCAAAGCAGCGGTCACCGTCTTCCGTCAGCTTCATCACATGGGTGGATCGCTGCAGCAGCTTGATGCCCAGGCTGCGCTCCAGTGCCTGCAGGCGGCGGCTCACGGTGGGCTGGCTGGTGCCCAGTTGCTGGGCGGCGGCAGACAGGCTGCCGGCTTCGACGATGCGGACAAAGGTCTGAATTAGCTCGATGCGGTCGGCGCCGGGTGGCTGAGTCGGGAGGGCCGGAAGGGTGTTGGTCATACGTAAAGCGTATAACGAATCTGCAATTCAGCCTACTACCCAGCGCGGCGGCGGGCTAGAACAATCGCACCATTCCTTTCTAACCAATGGTGTTGTGATGTCTTCCATTCAAAATGTGCATGCAAGCGGTGCAGCGGGGCTGGCCCCGGTGGCGCCGCCTGCGGAGGGGGCGGTGAGGGCGCCGCTGCTGTTGCTGCTGGCGACCACGGCGGGGGTGAGCGGGGGGGCGCCGTACTACAGCCAGCGCCCGCGGAGGCGGCGCGGGCCCGCCACGCAGCTGGGGTATGCGCTGGGCATCTTGCTGCTGGCGCCGTTGGGTGACCGGTTTGACCGGCGCCGCATCATCGTCATCAAGTCCATCGCGCTGATGCTGGCGCTGCTGCTGAGCGGCCTGGCGCCCGGCATAGGCGCGCTGCTGGCGGCCAGCCTGGCCGTGGGCCTGGCGGCCACGGTGGCGCAAGACGTGGTGCCCGCCGCCGCCACGCTGGCCCCGGCCGCGCAGCGCGGGCGCATGGTGGGTACGGTGATGACGGGGCTGCTGCTGGGCATTTTGCTGTCGCGCGTGGTCAGCGGCTTTGTGGCGCAGCAGTGGGGCTGGCGCACGGTGTATGTGGCGGCGGCGGTGGCCATTGCGCTGCTGACGGTGGCGGTGTGGCGCGGGCTGCCGCGCTTTGCGCCCACCACGCAGATGGGCTATGGCGCGCTGATCGGCTCCATGGTGGCGCTGTGGCGCCAGCACGCAGCGCTGCGCCGTGCGGCCTGGGCGCAGGGGCTGCTGGCCGTGGGCTTCAGCGCGTTCTGGTCCACGCTGGCGGTGATGCTGCACAGCCAGTTCAACCTGGGCACGGCGGCGGCGGGTGCGTTTGGTCTGGCCGGGGCGGCGGGCGCATTGGCAGCCCCGCTGGCCGGGCGTCTGGCCGACAAGCGCGGGCCTGAGGTGGTCACACGCTATGGCGCAGGCCTTGCCGCCGCGTCGTTTGCGGTGATGGCGCTAGCACCGCTGCTGCCTGCGCAGGCCCAACTGGGCTTGATTGTGGCCAGTGCCATCGGTTTTGACTTTGGCGTGCAGGCCACGCTGGTAGCGCACCAGACCATCGTCTACGGCATCGACCCCGCAGCGCGCAGCCGGCTCAATGCGCTGCTGTTCACCGGCATGTTCATCGGCATGTCGGCCGGGGCGGCGCTGGGCAGCCTGACGCTGGCACAGTGGGGCTGGCTGGGGGTGGTGGGCTTGGCCACGGCGGGCTCGCTGGCGGCACTGGCGGTGCGCATGGGGCGGCGCCGGGGCTGAGTTTGGGCGAAATAGGGCGGTAGCGCTAGTGAATCATGCGCTGGCAGCTATCAAAAAAAGAGCGACCTTGGGGTCGCTCTTTTTGTTGGGTAGCGGGGTGTGCCGTGCTGGTGCTCAACCGCCCTTCGGCGTTGGGCCTGCGTGGGCTCAGGCCTTTTTCACCTCAATGTGGTACAGCCCCCAGGGGCACAGGCCAAAGCGTTCCTTCACGGGCTTGTCTTTGAAGGCGGGCAACACGTCGGCGTCGTACACCGCCCACTGCGGGCCCAGGCCACCCAGGGCCATGGGTTGGCCGTCGATGTGGGTGGCGACGATCATGCGGTAGGCCTGGGCGTCGGCCATGCTGATGTTGACGTTGTAGCCGTCCACCGCGCGCAGGCCCAGTTGCACGGGGCTGCCCGCGGCCACACCGGCGGCGGCCAGCACGGTGGTGAGCAGGGGGCCCTTGAGCGTGTGGGGCTTGCTGTCGTATTCAAGCGTGGGCTTGATGGTGACTGCGGGCATGCGCGCCAGGGCGGCGGCGTCCAGCGCGTAGGCCTTGTCAAACTGGATGCCGTGTTTGCCCATCATCTGGTCGATGGTGGCGTCCAGCGCGCCACGGTTGGACTGGGTGATGGCGCCGCTGATGGTCAGCAGCGTGGGGCCGCTGGGGGCCTTGGCTTGCGTGGCGGCGTGGCTGCTGCCGGTGGCCGTCCACAGGCCTGCCAGGCCCATGCCGGCGGCGACGAAGTTGCGCTTGTTCATGCTCATGGGAGGGTGCTCCTTGGTGGAAATCAGGGGCCGATGGTAAGTGCTGGAGCCGCGCTTGCCACGCAATAAGAGCGGCTAACAAAACTCTTCTGGCGTCGTTGCGGTGTCTTGTCGTACTGCTCGTACTGCCTGCGACACAGCGCCTAGCCAGAACCGCTTCGCTGAGTTTTGTGAGCCGCTCTGAATCGCAACAGGCTCGCAACAGGCGGTGTGCAGCGTGCCGAACCTTCAGCCGCCAGGGTGCTTGCCTTGTGGCGACAGCGGCCCGACGCCAGCCGCACCACAATCGGGTCATATGACCTCTTCTTCGACGATGCTGCGGGTGATCAGCCTGGCAGCCTTTTGCAGCATGGCCTCCATGCGCGTGTGCGACCCGATGCTGGTGTCCCTGGCACGCGAGTTTTCTGTCACCACGGGCGATGCGTCGGCCGTCATTGCGGCGTTTGCCGTGTCTTATGGCGTGCTGCAGTTGTTCTATGGCCCCCTGGGCGACCGGCTGGGCAAGGTGCGCGTGGTGATTGGCGCCACGTTTGCCTGTGCGCTCTTCAGCGGCGTGACGGCGCTGGCGCCCACGCTGCCGGTGCTGGTGGCGGCGCGTGCGGCCATGGGGGCATCGGCGGCGGGCATCATTCCGCTGTCGATGGCATGGATTGGCGACAACGTGCCGTACGAGCAGCGGCAGGAGACCCTGGCGCAGCTGATGGTGGCCACGGTGTCGGGGATGATGGCCGGGCAGTGGTTTGGCGGCTTTGCGGCGGCCAGGCCGCCCGCGGCTGCGGCTGGCAGTGCTGTGCCACCCGCGTTTTCGCTGCCGGCCTACCTGGCCAACACGGCCGCGCTGCTGCGCATGCCCCGCGTACGCTGGGTGCTGACCGTGGTGGCGGTGGAGGGCGCGCTGGCCTTTGGCACGCTGGCTTTTGTGCCTGCACGCATGGTGGACGGGTTTGGGCTGTCGGCCTCGGCCGCCGGTGGGGTGATGGTGCTGTATGGCGTGGGCGGGCTCATCTACAGCCTGCTGGCACGCCGCTGGCTGGCGCTGCTGGGCGAGCGGGGCCTGGCGCTGGTGGGTGCGTCGCTGATCGCCGCCGGGCTGTTGCTGCTGGCCTGGGGGCCGGTGGCGGCCTGGGGTGTGCTGGGCTGCTTCTTTGCCGGGGTGGGCTTTTACATGCTGCACAACACGCTGCAGGTGCAGGCCACGCAGATGGCGCCCGAGGCCCGGGGCACGGCCGTCACGCTGTTTGCGTGCCTGCTGTTTTTGGGGCAGTCGCTGGGGGTGCTGCTGGTGGCGGCCAGTGTGGACCGGGGCTGGATTGCGCCCGTGTTCTCGGTGGCGGCGCTGGGGGTGCTGGTGCTGGGAGCGCTGGTGTCGCGCAAGGTGAATGGCCGGGTGTCGGCGCCTGCGGGGGCGTAGGCCAGCGTCGGCTGCATCGCGTCGGCCGCACTGTGCAAATAACTTTGATGTCTTATTACTTTATTTTTTGATAGTTTGATTCTTTATGGCGCAATAGTACATTCCCTTATCTTTGTGTCTTTTGGGGCCGAACCCGCGCCGCCCGGCGTGTGGCGGCCCTTTGTGTTTCATGATCGAACTACGGGGTATCACCCAAACCTACCAGGGCTCACAAGGCCCGGTCGAGGCGCTCAAGGGCATCGACCTCACCATCCAGCCGGGCGAAGTGTTCGGCATCATCGGCAAGAGCGGCGCGGGCAAAAGCTCGCTGGTGCGGGTCATCAACCTGCTCAACCGGCCCACCATGGGTCAGGTCATCGTGGGCGGGCAAGACCTGACCCGGCTGAACGACGCGCAGCTGCGCGAGGCGCGCCGCGAGATCGGCATGGTGTTCCAGCACTTCAACCTTCTGTCGTCACGCACCGTGTTTGACAACGCCGCGCTGCCGCTGGAGCTGGCGGGCATGGACAAGGCCGCCATCCGCGAGCGTGTGAACCCGCTACTGGAGCTGGTGGGCCTGTCGGCCCTGGCCGACCGCTACCCCGCGCAGATCAGCGGCGGGCAAAAGCAGCGTGTGGGCATTGCGCGTGCGCTGGCCAGCCGCCCCAAGGTGCTGCTCTCGGACGAGGCCACCTCGGCGCTGGACCCGGAAACCACACGCTCCATCCTCGACCTGCTGCGCCAGGTCAACCGCGAGCTGGGCCTGACGGTGGTGCTCATCACCCACCAGATGCAGGTTATCAAGCAGGTGGCCGACCGTGTGGCTGTGATCGAAGCGGGCCGCATCGTGGAGCAGGGCCGCGTGCTGGATGTGTTCACGCGCCCGCAGCAGGCCATCACCAAGAGCCTGATCGACGAAATCCTGCCGCAAGAGCTGCCCGCCAGCGTGCTGGACCATGTGCGCAAGCTGGCAGGCCAGCTGAGCGCAGGACGAACCGGCCAGCTGCTGCGCCTGTCGTATGCCGGGGACAGCGCCTACCAGCCCATCCTGTCGCAGCTGATCCGCCAGTTTGGCGTGGACATGAGCATCCTGCACGGGCAGGTGGATGAGATCCAGGACGAAACCTTTGGCTCGCTGGCCGTGTACGCCAGTGGCGAGGCCGAGAGCGTGCGCGGCGCCGTGGCGCACCTGCGCGCGGGCGGGGTCGAGGTGGAAGAAGTGGCCGTGGCCGGTTAAGAGGGAGCACACATCATGTTCAACAACTTCACGCCAGCCATGCTGGATCTGTTTGCTTCGTCGCTGTGGGAGACGCTCATCATGGTCGGCATCTCCGGCCTGGTGGGCGGCTTGCTGGGGGTGCCGCTCGGTGTATTCCTGCGCCTGACCGATGACGGCGGTGTGCTGGAGAACGGCCCGGTCAACAAGCTGGTGGGCTGGCTGGTCAACGCCGTGCGGTCCACGCCCTTCATCATCCTGCTGGTGGCCATCATCCCGTTCACGCGGCTCATCACCGGCTCGTCCATCGGCACGGCCGCTGCCGTGGCGCCGCTGACCATTGCCGCCGCCCCGTTTGCGGCCCGCCTGGTCGAGGCCGCGCTGCGTGAGGTGGACCACGGCCTGGTCGAAGCCGCGCAGGCCATGGGCGCCACCACCAGCCAGATCGTGTGGAAGGTGCTGCTGCCCGAGGCGCTGCCCGGCATCGTGGCGGGCCTGACCATCACGTTTGTGAGCCTGACGGGCTACTCGGCCATGGCCGGCGCCATTGGCGGCGGTGGCCTGGGCGACCTGGGCATCCGCTACGGCTACCAGCGCTTTCTGCCCGAGATCATGCTGGCCGTGGTGCTGGTGCTGATCTTCTTTGTGCAGGCCGTGCAAAGCCTGGGCGACTGGGCGGTGCGCAAGCTGAGTCACCGTTGATTGGTGAATGATTTGCTATTGAATCAATAGCTGCTTGCGCATGATTCACTGGCGCTTGCTGCCTGTTTGGCTTTAAATCCACTCGGGGAGGCACCGCGTGGGCTGCTGCGCTGGTCCCGGGGCCCTCGCACCCTGTGGGAGAGGTGCAGAAGCCAACTTCAGCCCGGCACCCGGTAGTGGTAGCCGTAGGCCGTCTTGAACCCCATCGATTCATACAGCCGCAGCGCCGGCGTGTTCTGCGCCCGCACCTGCAGGTAGGCGCTGGTGGCCCCGGCCTCGGCGCCCCAGTGCAGCAGCGCCTGCACCAGCGCGCGCCCGCGTCCGCTGCCCCGGTGTTCGGGCGCCACGGCCAGGTCGTACAGGCCCACCGCGCCGCGCTCCAGCACCGCCAGGCCAAAGCCCACGGCATGGCCCTGGGTGTCGTGTTGCAGCGCGTAGCCCACCGGGTGGGCAATGGCGTCGAGGATGCTGCGGTGCAGGTTGCGGTGGTGCGGCGCCACGCCGTTGGCCGCCGCAAAACCTTCCAGCCACGCGGGCGATGGCGAAGTGCTGACTACGGTGCTGCCGTCGGGCCGGGGCACCGAGCCCAGCGCCAGCGGCCGGTGCAGGACCAGCGAGGGGTCGAAGTGCTGGTAGCCTGCGTTCGCCAGCTCCTGGTCCGCCTCGGCCGAGGCCAGGGGGGAGATGCGGAACACGGCGGGCAAGCCATGCCGCGCATACAGCGCCGCCGCCGCCTCGCGCACGCCGTCGAACGGCGCACCGGGCACCAGCGCGTTGACCGAGTTGGCACGCTTGGTGTAGCCGCCCGACAGCCGGAACACCCAGCCCCGGTGAAACACCGTCTGGTGCGCAGGCCAGGCGTTGAAGGCGCGCTCTTCCAGCGCGCGGACGAGGGCAGCGGGTACGGTGTTGGCGATGGGGGTGGCGGTGTCGGTCATCTTGGGTTTATACCAACCGGCACCCACCAGCCCAGCCGCCTTTGCGCACTGGTTTGTTGATCCAGCGGGTAGCGCAGTTGTTGCCACGGGGTTAGGGTGTCGGGGTTACCTCGTTGTTCTGCGCTCCACCTGCCCATGAAGTCACCGATTCATTTCCTTGCCTTGCTGTGTTCCCTGGCCGTGCCGCCTGCCATCGCTGCGGATACGTCTGTGTCGGCGGATTGGTCTTTGTCCGCCGATGGCGCGTATGTGCTGGACCAGCGCGCCGGCCTGGCCTGGCCGCGCTGTGTGGAGGGCATGCAGTGGAACGGCAAGACTTGCACCGGCCAGCCCCTGCTGCTGGACCGCGCCGAGGCCACGGCCCTGGCTTCTGAACGCTGGAAGGCCGAGGGCGTGGGCTGGCGCATTCCGCGCGCGGCCGAGTTGCAGCGGCTGGTGGACAAGTCGCTGTCGCCCCCGGGCCTCAACCCCATCCTGTTCCCAGCGGCGCCGGGACAGTGGCACTGGTCGTCCACCGCTAACGTGAGCGCGCCCAGCGTCAACCAGTACACCTACGGCAACATCGCCCAGGGCCGCGCGGGCGATGGCGCACGACAGGCCGCCATGATCAATGGCTGGGCGGTGAACCTGTCCACCGGCGAGGCGCGCGGCGATGCGGCGCGGGCCAGCAAGCTGCCCGTGCGGCTGGTGCGGCCGATGCCGGTGGGTGGGGGCAAATAGCCTTTCGTCTCCGGGCGATCGCACTGGGCAGTTGCACCACGCAGGGTGGGGCGTTTAGAACCTGTTCAAGGTCTTTTTGGAGTTGTACAAGTCCCTTGCCGGGATGGGGTGCAAGGCGCGGTGTGCAGCCAATAGCCCGTGCTATTGGCAAGCGCCGCAACGCCGCAGACCGCCCGGCAAGGCACTTGCCCGAAGGGTTGGAGTGAAATCGGGCGATTGGACGCCCCGGCTGCTTATATGGGCATGAGCCCATGCGGCGCACCCGAAGCATCCACTCATCCCGATTGCACTCCAATGCAATCTCCAAAAAGACCTTGAACAGGTTCTATGCAGTCATGGGTTGCTCATCGGCCGCTGCGAACACCTCGCGCGCGGCAGTCAGCCCGTTGAGTGCAGCGGGAAAGCCCGCGTACACCGCCATCTGCATCAGCACCTCCACGATCTCTTCGCGGGTGACGCCCACGTTCAGCGCGGCCTGCAAATGCACCTTGAGTTGGGGTGTGGCATTGCCCAGCGCGGTCAGCGCAGCGACGACGGCAATCTCGCGGCTGCGCAGGTCCAGCCCGGGGCGCGAGTAGATGTCGCCAAACGGAAACTCGATGAGGTAGCGCGCAAAGTCGGGGGCAATGTCGGCCAGGCTGGCGACGACACGCTCACCCGCGTGGCCGTCGATTTCGCGCAGCTTGGCGAGGCCCTGGAGGCAGCGGGGTTGGGTTTCGGGGGACAGGGGAGCTTCCTTGGTGGGTGGACGACGGGGTGGGGCGAAG
>Ga0066256_1002573_pt1 | contig 19616 bp, 3 predicted proteins | sample ThiBio_1000_biof_FD_87107 | JGI IMG/M metagenome (GOLD analysis project Ga0066256, IMG submission 87107) | Wastewater bioreactor microbial communities from Cape Town, South Africa - Thiocy_expt_1000_biof (version 2) | ecosystem: Engineered > Bioreactor > Thiocyanate-remediating >... | reverse complement strand
CCACGCCGCCACGTGCCACAGAACCGGCCACGGTGGTTTTACCGCTTTTTTTTCCACAAACGGCGATTCTAATATTGTTCCTCCCCCCCCCCCTCCCTACCGGGCAGTGCTTGCTTAGACAACTCCGCCCTCGGTGTATGCTCGCGTTAGCGGACGTGACCCTCACGCGTCTCCGTGCGTGAACACAGGGTGCATACCGATTCAATTCTGATTCTGATTCTGATTCTGGACCGGCAATCAATGAAGTTTTCCATTAACTATCTTCAAGTAATAGGTAGCTTAGCATAATACCTATAAGTGTTTATCGTTATTTTTTGGGCTACCGGAGCAGTACGTGACGGAATCTACCGGTATTTCCTGGTACATGCTAACTCCCATCGCCCTATGGTATTGCGGGGAATTTCACCCTATTGTTTGGCATGTTCCAAGCTAACATTGTTCGCGGATAGTAATTTGGAGTTGCATACTATGCCCAGGCCTCCACCACACGCAACTCCACGGATGGCCGGTCCTTGACTATCCGATAATAACTCGTTTAATGGCGTTCTTGAGCCGAACTGCAAATACCGGTTTACACACCGGGCAAAGGTCCAGGTGGCGCACTCCATTGTCTGTTGGACTAGGAGCGACCACGCCAGACACAAACGTGGAGTACCAATCCACGCGCACGCTGTTTAAAGCACCAAGTTCACCAGCCTTTCGCTTCTCAGTGAGGTAGTCTATCAGCGCGACGGCGGCGTTGTCCTCTGCGCACTGGCTAAAAAAAGCAAGAAAGCGACCCGTAAGAATGGGGTGCTCTTCAATGCCAACATACTCAAACAGTCGTGCAAAGAAGGTCTTGGCATACGGTCGAATTATGTGCGACATGTCTACACATTTTCCAGCCGGCGGCGCACCAGCGCATGGGCCGAGGTGTGGAACACCCGCAAAAATGTTGTTAAGCTGCTCTGTGACTATTTTGTGCATGTTGGCTGCGGTTTTTGCATTTGTGCGCATTCTTTTCACAATCCAGTAATAATAAGCTTTAGTATCGGAATCAATCGAGAAAAAATCAGTTTCGGAGCCAGATTCAACACCAGAACCAGATGCAGATTCAGAACTATCGATAGGGGCAGAACTCGATGCAGATTCATAACCAGATGCAGATTCATTACCAGATGCAGATTATACTGCTTCAGAGTTGAAAAAGTGCCCCTTTTCTGCTCCTTTGCAACTTGCACCCAAAAGTTGGTTAGATCTGTTAAGCTAGGCCCGCGACTCGGACCGACAGGTAGATAGGCTCCTGCGCGTTCTTCCAGAAATGATTCTGCTTTTGGCATAATATTTTCAAGACTGGCGTTGGACTCAAGAAGTTCCGCTACATGCTCACCAAGTTGCTCTGCAAATTGTGTCGCGCGACCTGCCAGATACTCAGAAAATCCTTCGTCAAATTCCACAGTGGCCGGACCATCCACTCCAACAAGACACGAACGGTTCCCTTCGCACTTCGCCAAGATTGCGGTGTTAAACGCCCTCAGTAGATTCTCTTCCATGGATAAGAAACGATCACCAAATACCCCCGCGCCCGACTGCCCCGATACAGCAACAATGTATTTTTTGTGCTTGCTTCTGGTTCGTTGCTTCATACGGAGCACAGCCACGCCCAAACACTTTCCGGGGTAGCCCGACCTCCCACCCTTCACCTTCTTCCTCAATCGCAGACCGTCGTCGCCGCCGTCCACAACAAATGCGAGCAAGTCCCGAATCATCTTCGGCGTGTGGGGTCCGTACGTACAAGTACGCACTTTTACACGAAGTTCTCTGCGATGTGTTAAACGTCGGCGACGGTTATTATGTTGCCGATACTTGCGCCACTTGCGCCGGCGGCGCCTTCGAAAAGTATCAATTAAAATGCAGCAACAAATTCGCTTGCCACAACGAGACCCGTATCCCCGTCTCTAATTCCCATTCGTGCGATTTGTGCACAATGGGATTTTGCGCGTCGCGCCGACGCGTTTTGGTTTGTATGTTGTTGTGCGTGCGAAGCTGCGATCCAGGATTGGTGGTTGAACTCATGATGATCGAATCGACGTCGATCGTCGATCTCCTTTGATTCTCCTTTTCGGCACAACGCGCGCCACAGCCGCTCATCCGCCCCCATTCTTGGCGCTGTGGCAGGTTGCACTGTTGCAGATAGGTAAATGTGGCGCGCTCTTTAGTTGCGTCATTAATTATACAGGGGAGGAGAGAACCCGATGTGCAGCACTGCACTGCGACTGCAGCGCCGCAGCCGTGAGTAGTCGGGGCGAGAGCAGCTCTCTACAGCCTGAGTAGGCGGCAGCGTCGCATCACACTGTTAATCCACAGCGTACGCAAAAGCGAAATGATGACGCACCCACTCGCCACAATTTATAACCGCTGCAATACGCCGCAATTGTTACGTACGGGGGTATCCGACCCCCTCCGACCTCCACCAAATTTGTTATCCGCGATATTATCGCCCTGGAAGTAGCCCCATTGGTGTTCTCTACTACCCAACCGGCAATCGGCCGTTACGACTGCAGTTGAGTGGCTGTAGCGATAGTTGTGCAGCCAGCAACGGCAGTGGCAGGCGGTAGTAGCAGCACTGCAGTACAGCTTGTATAGTTGCTGATGCAGCCGGAGTTGCAGCATTGCAATATAGCTACCGGTGCTGCGGCAGCCGGAGCAGCAGCAGCGGCAGCGGCCGTTACGGTTACGGCGACAGCTGCTGCTACCGGTAACACGTTGCAGCCGCTGTGAAAGCAGGTAGCAACAGTGGAGGGCTGAGAGTGGTCTAACTCAGGAAGAGGTATTTGCAGTCGTCGCAGACCAGTCCAATAACGGTGGTAGCCTCAGCAGAAGGCAGCCGCAGTAGTTTCCAAAGTGTGGCAACAACCACCAGCGAAAACCCACCCCACCTCTACTCCCTCCCGCACCAGCCACCATGGCGTCCCCGCCACCGCCGCCGCCGTCCTCGCCGCAGCGGTCACTCGCACCCAGCGCCAGCGTCACCTCCACCTCCACCCCCGTACTGCCCGACCGCACCTCCCCCCTCACCGCCACCGCCTCCGCCGTCGTCGCCGCCGCGGCCGCAACACAACAATCAACCACTGGCCGCCTCCGCAGCGGCAGCGTTAGCATCGCCGCGCTGACCGACGGCTCCAGCCTGCTCGCGCCCACCGCCGCGTCCGCCGCCAAGACACGCGACAAGGTTGCACCCGAACCAGTCCCATCCGGGATGGGCATCGCGACGCCAGCATGGCGCGCCACGTCGACATCCGCCGGCGCCACACTGGGCGCACCCATGTACCTGGCGCCCATCCCCGAGGTGCGGCCAGAGACCATGATCCCGTTCCATGCCACGCCCGAGATGCGCGCCGGGTCGCCCACTCGGTACGTCGGCATCGCGCCGTACGCATGGCAACGGCCATGGGACGCCACGGCGAGCGGGCCCGGCATCCCAGCTGCGAGCAACCGGCGGCTGGCGGCAGCGACCGCAGACCTGGAAGCCAACCTGGCGACCGTCAAAACCACGACGGCGCGGGAGACGGCGGCAGCGCTGGCAGTGCAGCGCGCCTTCCGCGCCGCCAAAGCACGTGCCACCCTGGCACGCTACCGCTACAGCAAGTGGTTGGCAGACACCTGGTCGGTGGAGCGCCTGTTCTGCACCTACGCGGACGCCACCGGCGACCTACCGGTAGCCCCAGTTGACGAGGCGGACGGGCTGGGTGTGGCGTCGCTGGCGGTTGAGCGCCATGTGCCGGACGGCGGCCCCCTGGTGCGCGCCGGTGTGGTAGCGGCGTATGCCTGGCACGTGCGGCAAGCAGTACACGGACACGCCGAGGTGGCGCGCTTCCTCCGAGCACGCACCCTGTCGGCGCGGACTGCACCAACAGTCAGCGCCGCCGGTGGCGGCGGCGGTCGAGCGCCACGCCGCAGCCTGCTGCTGCTAAACGCACCTGCCGCCGGTAGCGGTGCCGCCAGCGCCACTGCTACCAGCTCCCCCGCCGCCACGCCGCCGGCGGGCGGGCCGCCCGTGCCGCCACCACGGCTACTGCCAAATGAGCGGCCGCCCACCACGTTGGCAGCCGCACGCCGCGCCTCCTTTGCAATGGTGGACTCCAACAGCGCCGCGCCGGCGGCGGTGGCAGCCGTGGCGGTGTCCAGCGGCGCCAAGGTAGCGCCACCGGCGCTGACGGCTGGCGTGCTGGCCGCTCGGCTAACGCTGGCGGGGTGGGTAATGTTATGCAGCGAGGCAGACATCCTGCTGGAACACCGCGGCGTGCGGTTTCTGGCAGAGGTGTTCAAGCGTGGCGTGCTGCTGGACCGCGCACTGGACATGTACTTGGCGGAGCGCCGCTCCTCTGGCAGTGTGCTGGGGTTCCGTAGCCACCACTTTGCGGCGCTGGGGAAGGCGGCGGGCGCGTTTGGTCTGGGCGGCGGCGGCGGCGGCAGCGGCGGCGGGGCTGGCGGCGCGCTGTCGGGCGCTGATTCGTTTACAACACCCTTCATCCCCGCAGTGCGCGGCAGCGATGGTAGTGGCGGAGGTGGTGGTGGCGGCGGAACAAGCGGTGGCGGCGGGAAGGCGGGTGAGGATGGCATGTTTTTTGGTGCCGTGCGCGGCATGGTTCGGTCGCTGCGCGCTGCGTTGCCGCCCGTGTGGCAGCTGACGCTGGGCGTGCGTGGGTTTTATCACGCCCTCCTGCTCGTCGCGCTGGTGTACGTGCGCCTGCGGTACGGGTACAGCCACGTGGCGTCGCGACGCGCTACCAGCGGTGGCACACCGGGGGGCGGCTACGACCTGGACGACATGGAGATGACGCTGGCAGTCATTGACGCCGCGGTGGTGTCCACCGGCAACGGCGACGCGGTAGACCGCGCGCGCCGCAAACTGCTGACGCTGTCCGCGCCGGACGGCGGCGTTGCGGCACGAGCAGCCGCCACGTCAGTGCGGCGCGCCACGCTGGCACCCGGTGTTGCACCACGCGCGCGGGTGAGCGGCACGCACCTTGATGACGCGGCGCCGGAAGCCGTCGCTCTGAGCGACGCGGAGGTGGTCAGCCTGTTTGCGGCGGACTGCCTGTGGATGCGTGCGCAGCGCACCTACAACCGCACGGGTGGCTCCTCCACCTTCTTCGCCGCCAGCATTGCGCGCGCTAAGCAGCGCCTGAATACCGCAGCGGCCGCCACCACGTCAGGGGTGACAGGCGGTGGCGCGCCAGCTGGTCCGCCCGGGCCGGCCAGCCGCCGGCAGAGTGTTGTTGCCGCCATTGCGGAAGCCACTGCAACTGCCGTCGCCGCCACAGCAGCTGCCGCTACCGGGGCGCCGGTCGTACCAGTACGCGGTAGCACGGGGCCGCCGGTGCCGCTGCCTGCCGCGGTGGAGGTGCCGCTGGTGGCGTTGACAACGGCGCCGCCGGCCCTTTCCGGCACCAGTACTACCGGTACTGGTAGTGGTACACCCGCGGCGCCACCGCTGTCGTCGCAACATCAGCAGCAAGGTGGTGGTGGTGGCATCACGTCCGTCATGTATGTTACGCCAGCGGGGATGCTGGTGGCACGGGAAGGTGGTGCGGTGGCGCGGCGGCGTAGCAGCGTGGGCGGTTTACTGGACGACGCGTTGTCATCGCAGATGGCGGATGTGGAGGTGTGCGGCAGTGTGCGGGCGGCAGTAGATGCCGCGCGTCCCACAACAGGCCTCTTGCCTTTTGCACACGCACCCGCACCCACCGTTACATCCGCCGCTGCTGCTGCCGCCGCTGCCGCTGCTGGTACCGCTGCGGCGGCGGTCAAAGTGGCATGGCTGCCGCCAGCAGATGTGCGCGCCGCCGTGCTGGGCGACTCGCGCACCGTAGGCCTGCTGCTGCGCTACGAGCATGCTTTTGCAGCTATCTTCCAGCGCTATGCCCTCGCTGGCGCCGCCCTTGTGTCGCCGTATGTGGTGCCGCGCCGCTGGTTTGAGCGCGACGTGGTGGCGCCGGCGGACCGGGCAGAGGCGCTGCGCAAGCTGGCGGTGGCAATGATGGCGTTGAACCGGCCGGCGGCGCGGGAGCGCGCGTCCAGCGTGCTGCCACTGGAGTTGTCTGGCGCACTGCCACGCGGCCCGCGCGGCGCAGCTGGCGGCGGCGGGGGCTCCACTACGGCGCGCGGTGGCGCGGGAGGCGCCGGCGGCACGGGGCGCGCCGTCGTGCGCCGTATGACCTACCCCGCGTTCCTGCGCGCCGTGGTGGAGTGCGGCCTGCTGCAGCCCGCCGCGCAGGCGGACCCCGCCACCTACGTCACCATCATGAAGCTGTTCCTGGCTGCCACGTCGGCGTCTGACGTGGACGCCGCCGCGCTTGGCCGCTCCGTAGCGTCTGTCACGCACCGCATGCACACGGAGTACTACGTGTGCCTGCTGGAGGCGCGTGACGTGTTGGCGCGCGTGGAGGCAGAGCTGGGCGGCACGCTAGCGGCGGCGCAGGAGGCGGCGGACCTTGGCCGCCGCAGCTCCACCGTGGATGCCATCCGCAACCGCACCACCATGGTGCGCTCGGGGCCGGGCTTTGCCGTGTTTGCGCGCAAGCAGCAGCGGCCACCGGCGGCTCGCGCGCCTGCCGCGCCGCCGTCCAGTGGTCGTGCGGGCAGCGATGATGACGAGGGCAGTGGCCCCGGCGGAAGTGACAGCGACGGCCCCCAAGCCAGCGACGGCGGCACATCTACCACCGGGACAGGCACTGGTACCGGTACCGGCACTGGTGGCACGCCTGTTGAGGATGGCACGACGAGTGGCCGGGGCGAGGCGGCAGTGTCGACAGCGCGGCGGCAGCGAGGTCGCAGTGTGGGCTGGGATGATGGTGTCGGCGGCGGTGGCGGCGCCGGCGGCGGTGGCGGCGGCGGTGGTCGTTCGTCGTCGTCCCGCCGCCGCCGAGGCCGTGGCAGCAGTGTACCGGCGCAGGCGGCAAGTGGCGTTGACACGGCCAAGGCAGCGGCGGCGGCGGCAGCGGCGGGAGGCACGCCCACCCGGCGCACCTCCATGGATGCCGAGATTGAGCGGCTGCGCAGCGCGGCGTTTGCAAACATGAAGTACCGCCGCCTGCTGTATGACTCGTCGGGCGCACGCGCGCTTGGCGGCGCCGGTTCGGGCGGCCCCATGGGGTTGCGCGACGTCGGCGGGCGCGTGGGCGCCGGAGGTGGGAGCGGCGGCGGCGCGGGTGGCGCTGGTGGCGACGGCGCACAGCCGGCGGCCGTCCTGCTGCCGATACTGGAGCGTGCCGCATTGATGAACCTGCCCGCTGCCGAGGAGCTGTACACCAAGCTGACGAGCCAGCTGTACACCATCCAGCAGCTGTCGTTCAAGGTTGGGACGGCGGTGTCGCGCCGCGCCGCCGCCGCCGCCACTGATGCGATATCCAGCGGCGTGGACGCTGCACAATCTGCTATGATCCAGGTGGCAGCGCTTCGACGCGTGGCGCAGCACGCGCCGCTGCCAGAGCCCTTCCCGCGCATGTTTTCGTTGCACGCACCCGCCGCTGCGCCTGGTGAAGCAGCTGCTGCGGCGGCGCAGGCGGCCGCTGCCACCGAATCGGCGGCAGCCGCGGCAGCTGCCGCTGACGCCGTAGCGGCTGCCAACGCGGCCGCCTCTGCCAGCCTGTCGCCGCTGCAGGCGTACATACGGCGGCGTGCAGGGGGCGGGGAGGGCGGCGGAGGCGGGGCTGCTGCCGCTGCGGCGGCGGCTGCCAAGGGCGGCAATGGCGCGCGTGGCGCCGTGGACAGCGAGGATGGCACGTACGGCTATGGTGCACGCGCCGCGCGCGTGGCGGCAGAGGCAGAGGACGCAGCGGCCGCTGCTGCGCGCGGCGTGCAGCCAGGGTTCATTGTGTCACGGCAAGACTTTGGGGCGCACGTGGCGGTGGAGGACACGGGGTGCCTCATGGTGGACGGCCGGGCACGCCTGTTGGCAGCATTTGGCGCCATGGTGCGGCACCACAACACGACGCAGGTGCGGCTGCGCAGTGACATGGAGGCGGTGGTGGCAGCCACCGATGACGGCGCCTTCACCAGCGCACTGGGTGTGGCGCGCTACATCGACACGCCAGCATGCGGCCCGTGGCAGGCGATGGGCGGCGCCAGCATGGGCGCCGTAACCGTCGCCGCCACCGCAGCGGCGTCCCTGGCGACGCACCGCAGCGCCGCCGACTCACCGCGCAGGGCGCCGCCCGGCTTTGTAGCCATCTCTGACCTGCCGCAACTGGCTGCCGCGGCGGGCATGCCGACCTCTGACGTTGAGATGCGACTGGTGCTGGAGGAGATGGGCATTGACTTTGGCGCGGCGCTGGTGGAGCGGTACGGGTACGACACGGCGGCACCTCTTGCGCGCCTGCACGCTGCCGGTGCCGTTGCAGCAGCGCCGCCGCTGTCCGCAGCCGACGCCGGCTTAGCGGGCGCCAGCATGTTTGCCGCCGCCGCTGCCGCTGCCGCCGCCACTGCCGCCGCCACCGCTGCTGCCGCTGCAACTTCGACTGCTACCACTGCCAGTGCCGGTACAACAACTACCGGTAGCAACCCGTCGTCCGACGCGCCACCCGGCACTCGTGGGGCACCGCCCACGTTTCTTGGCATCAAGGCCAAGTCGGGCGCGGAGGCGCTGGCAGAGGAGGCGGGGGAGGTGCGTGTCCGCGATGCCGCGCTGGCGCACGTGGCGGCGCTTGCCACCGGCGCGGCGCGGTACCGCCGCCGCCTTGTGCTGTCTGCTGCCGCCGTGCTGGCAGTGGCGGCGCGCCTCCGCCGGCTGCGCTTCCGCCTGCTCACCACGCTCATGTCGGAGACGCAGTTTGTGTCGGCGCTGGCGTTGGGAGCCGGCGCGGGGCTGGTGGATGTGGAGACAAGCGACGCAGGCCTGGCAGCGCGCCGCCGCCTGGGTGACGCCTTCCGTGCGGTGCGCGCTCTGGTAACTAACGTCGACCTACTGCAGCACTACCGCCTCGTCATGCCTGCACCGCCCGACGTGGACCTGCCATACTGGGAGCGCGTGCTGAGCGGCCTGCTGGAGCGCGTGTACCGCTCCTACGCGCTGCTGGCAGACCCCTGCTTTGCCGTCTCCGCCGTAGCGCCCGGCCCCGCCGCCTCCGCTGCCGCCAAGACGTCGCTGCTCACGACCAACCAGCTGGCGGATGAGCCGGTGCGCAAGCCGGCGGTTGCGAGCGATGCCGACATTGTGCGCGCCGGCGACGACATGCCCATGGCTGCGGTCATCTCCTTTGTGCGCGACTGCCACCTGTTCAAGCGCCTGCTGCACGTGTCCAACGACCAGCTGGCCGCCGCCGTCGCATCGTACGCACCACACGCGTTGCCAGCATCACCGCCACCAGCGTCACACGCGACCCGGTCGTCGACGCTTCGTGGCGCCGCTGGCGGCACCTCGTCTGGCGGCGTCACAGCACGCCGCGCTGCCGAGGAAGCGGCTGCCGCGGCCGCCAGCAGCGGGCTCATGGACACCCTGACGTCGTTGCGCGTGCTGGAGGTGGCCAAAGGCGTACTAGCAGAACAGTGCGTGCTGCCGACCTGGGCTGCTGACGACCCCATCCCGCCGGAGGTGCGGGTGCAGCTACTGGCGGCAGCCACCACCGCTGACCTGGCACCGCGCATTGCGGAGGCACCTGCTGAGCCAATGGAGGCACCAGCCGGTCACCGCGGCGGTGCCAAAGCAGCGCACGGCAGCCACATCACACAGCCGCACTCCGCGCCGGCTGCCGTGACGCTGGCGCCCGGTGAGCTGGACAAGTTGGAGGCGGCAGTGGCTGCCGCGCGTGCGCGTGCCGTTGCTGCGCTGCTTGCCGTCCCGCCGTCTACCTTTGCCTCATGTAGCGTGTCGTTTCGTACCTTCCGTGCCATCTTCCTGGCCCTGCTGCAGCGCGAGTACGAGGTGCGTGGCGGCAACCCGGGCCACTTCCTGCACCCGCGGGGTGACCTGCCACGTGCACTGGCGCCACCGCCGCTCACGCTGCCACACGCACCTGCCATGGCACTGGGGCTGGCGGCTGGCGGCGGCCGCCGTGGCGCACCACCACCGGGCGCCAGCATTGACAATCCGCCACCGTCCTTCATGCTGCACACGGCGGCCTGGCGGCGGTGGCAAGCCAACAATGCGCGGCTGGGGGCGCGGGGTGGTGGCGGCGGCGGCGGTGCCGGTAGCTCCGCCGCGCCGTCAGAGGTGCCACCGTGGCTGTGGACCGTGTTGCGCCAGACCTTTGACATGCCGCGCTTTGTGCGCATGCAGCGGCGCACTAGCCGGGTGGGCATCACGTCGGCGGCGCGCGCCCACATCCTGGCAGAGGACGGGTTGTGGGAGAAGGCGCCTGAGTTGCCTGCCGACGACAGTTACGACGAGGACGAAGATGGTGACGACGACGATGGCGACGGCGGCAGCGGCAGCGACGGTGGCAGCGATGACGAAAGCGAGGGCGACGGCAGCAGCGATGCGAGTGGGGGTGGGCGCACTCCCGGTGCCGGTGCCAAGGGCCGCAGTCGCGCAACGAATGATTCCGGTAAGCGCGGCCAGCCGCGGCGGCGGGTGGCTGGCGCGCAGGCGGCGACACACGCAACGGCTGCCGTGCTGCTGCCGTCGCAGCTGGTGGTGCGGCGCAAGTGTGTTGCCTCGCCGCTGCTGTGGTCGGCACTGCTGGGCACGTACCCGTCCGGCTATGTCGACTCCAACTGGGACTGCGCCGTGCACGCGCCCAAGAACGTGGAGGCGCCAGAATGGGTGGCAGCGCGCAAGGCGGCCGCCTCCGCCGTCTCGCTTGGCGGCACGCGGCGCGACGAAGCTGGCGCGGGTGGGGCGGTGCACAACACCAGCGCCAGTGGTGCCGGTGCAAGTGGCGGAGGCGCCATGTGGGGGTTCGAGTCGTATGATGCCGTCATGTGGTACGGAGGTGTCGGCGCTGCTGCCGCGGCGTCCACCACGTCCTACGCGCCCACCAATGACCTCTCCATGTCCGCCGTGCCGGCACTGATGCAAAGCACCACCGCTGCTGACGTGGCGGAGACCATGGCAGCACGGCGGCGCGGAAACGTGGAGCGCACCACACTGTCTGACAATGACCTGCTATTTAGCCTGCCGGCGCGCCTGGGTGACGGCATCTCACCGTACGCCGGCATGTTGCGTGGCGCCGCGTTCAAGCTGTGGCAGCTGTTTGTGACGTACGGTCAGCGCAAGCTGTCACACCTGGCGCTGCGCATCGTGGGCAGCATCTCGGGTGCGGCGGGCGGCATGGGCGTGCTGGTAGTTAACGACGACCAGGTGGAGGTGGTGCGCGCCATGACGGCTGGCGTGTCTGGCGTGCCGGCACCTGCGCCGGCTGCCCCGCCGCCCGGTGCGGGGGGTGGGCCTGGCAGCGACATGGCAGCCGCGGCAGCAGCCGCGGCTGCAGCCGCCAGCGCGGCAGCTGCTGCGGCTGCGGCTGCCGCGGTTGCAAATGGCCAGCGCATGACACTGGCTGCCATCCGCCGCGTGCTGCCGCCGCTGGAACCCACGCGCCCCTTCGTTGTCATGTACCTGCCAGACCTGGCTGCGGCAGCCGACGGCAATGACGACGATGCGTCAGTGGGTGGTGGCGGCAATGGTGGTGGTGGCACGGGCGGTGGTGGTGCCGGTAGCGTCCCAGGGCCCGGCGCCGCAGCGCAGCGCATGGCGCGGCGCCTCAACCGGCTGGCTCAGAATCCGTCCATGCACGTGGCGGCGGATGCTGGCGACGGCGCAGACATCATTCTGGACCCACACCAGGCGCCCGACTCTGCGGATGCCGCACTGGCGGCCGCCGCGCTGGCGGCACCCGTCGAGAAGTCGAACCAAGCGGCACCCACCTCCCTGATGTACGCGCTGGCGCGCGGCGACTACGGTGACGCGTCACAGACGGTGGCAGCACGCGAGGCGGCGGCAGAGGCGGCGGCCGCGGAGGCTGCAGCAAAGGCTGCCGAAGCCGCCGCAGCTGCTGCGGCGGCGGCGGAAGCTGGCAACCCAGACGGCAGTGGTGACGAGGGTGACGGCGATGGAGCCGGTGGTGGTGGAGCCGGCGGGCTGGGTATTGTGCGCGCCGGCAAGCGGTTCGCCGTGCCCGCCCACTTCCTGGATGTGCGCATTGTGCGCACGCTGCAGATCCTCAAGCTGGCGGTGTCGGAGGTGGGCAAGCTGCACGCCATGCAAGCGCACGCGCGTGAGCAAGCGCACATCCGCACCCGTGGCGCCATGCTGGCACGCAGACGCAGCGGGGTGGGGCGTGATGACGGTGATGCAGACGGCGTGCCCAGCCTGGGTGAGCTTGCCACGGCGGCAGGTGGTGGCGGCAGCGGTGGCGGCGGTGGCGGTGGTGGCGGCGGGGAGAGCCGCTTGACGCTTGCGCAGGGCGGCGCGATGGGTGGCAGTGCCTTGGCATTCCGGCTCGCGCTGCCAGAGGTGCTGGAGCCGGACCAGCGGTCGCCGTTGCCTGGTGCCGCCGCCGCGCTGGCTGCCACCGGCTCGCCTATTGCCGCAGCGGTAGCAACGCTGCTGGCGTCACCCACCGTTGGCACGGCCGGCGGTGGTGGCAAGGCGGGTGGAGCACGCAAGCGAGGGCGGCGGTTTTCGCAGGAGGCATTCCCCGCGGCGCCCACCGGTGGCCAGCGCCGACTGTCTGTCGTGGCGCTGCTGGCGGCGGCCGGGAGTGGTGGCTCCGGTACTTCCGGTACCGGAGGTCACCACACCTCGCCCCACCACTCCGCACTCGGCAGCGCCAGCAGCAGCAGCTCTGCCTTTGGAGGCGCGGGCAGTCCGCCCGCAGTGAAGCCACTGTCGTTGGGACGGCTGGGTGCCGCAGGCACGGGGGTGGACGGCAGCGCTGCAGGTGGCGACGCTGTGAGCAGCGCGCTGGTTGGTATGCCACCAGCGGTGGGCGCACCAGGCGGCGCAACAGTCATGCTGGGTCGGCTTGCGTCCCGCATTGCGCGGGAGGTGGCGGCTGCGGAGGAGGCGGTGCGCACCGCGCGGCAAGCCAAAGCGCAGCAGCTGGTGGGGATCTCGTGGATGTGGGGCGTGGCGGCGGGCGACAAGGCGCTGCTACGAACCGCCGCGCTACCGCAACAGCCCCCCGGTCGCGGTGCCGGCGCGGCTGCCATGTCACCGCCGCCGGACACTAGCAGCGACGACGAGCCGTCGCCACATCGCCCGGCAGCCACGGGTGCACCTGCGGGGCGGCCTCGCGGTGCTGGGACCGGTGCCGCGCCGCCAGCGCGGGCGGCCGGTGCTAGTACGACCGGTACGGGTGGCGGAAGCACTGCCACCGGCGGCAGCGGCGGACACGGCGGTGGCGCTGGTGCGTCGCCGGTGCGCGCCGCCTCGGGTGGCTATGACTACAAGGTGGCACTGCGGTCGTACCAGGCGCAACTGGAGATGTACGCCGCGCGGCAGTACAGCGGCGCGGTGCTGTCCGCCGCACGCCGTGCCGCAGTGCGTGCATTCCTGGACGAGCAGGAGGACGCGCTGCAAGCGTTGCGCACGCGCGCGCTGGGTGCGCTGGCACTGGTACCCAGCACGGTGCTAGAGAGCTTGGTGCTCCGACATACGGCAGCCAGCTACGCCGCCGCACCAGCCGGCGGTCCCGGCGGTACCCGTGGTGGTGGCGGCGGCACCGCCGCCAGTCGGTCGCGGACGCTGTCCAACAGCACCAGCCCGCCGCCGGCGATGCACGTCCGTGTAGGCAGTGGCCACTCGGGCGGCAGTGGTGGCGCGGCGGCGGGTGGCGCGCTGGCGACAGTACCAGAAACGGTGACAACACCCCCCAGGAGTGCGCGGCACGGCAATGCGCCGCCGTTGCCGCGCCTGCAGCTGCCGTCACCCAGCGCCTCCATGCACATCGTCATCCACAACACCGATGGCGGCGACGGCAGCCCGACCGCGGTGATGGTGCTGCCCACACCACACGTTGCTAGCGGGGACGCGGCAGCTGCCAGCGGCGCAGGTAGGGCTACTGTGCACCTGCAAACGTCTGCCACGCACCTCTCTGTGCCCGCGCTGTTGGATGTGGCGTCATTCGTGTCGCATACCACCGCCGCGCCGCCGTTGCACCGACCCACGGGGCCATGGATCCCGCCGCTGCCGTGGCAGCCGGCCTTGCTGGCGTCGGTGAAGGCGCGGCTCGCTGCGAACGACGCGGCAGCCACCGCTGCTGCAGTCGCGACGGGCATGGACACCGACCGCAGTGAGTCGTCCAGCGTGGCTGGCTTCACGCCGCTGGGTGGTGGCGGCGGCGGCGATACGGCACGTGGCAAAGGGGCGGCCACTGGGCAGTCAACGCTGCCACCCGCCGCCCGCCTGGCAGCACGTGCGCTGCCACCCACTGCAGCTGCCGATGTACTCCTTGCTTTGCGGCTGGTTGCGGGTGTTACCGTGCTGCAGCCTGGGGGGCACCACCACCCGGCAGAGGCTAGCAGCACCACTTCGATTGCCACGACCAATGTCACCAGCCCCAGCGCGCCCGGTCGCGGCGGTGCCGCTGCACGTGGCCGGCGGCTGCTGATGCCGCCAACAGGTACCTCCAGCACCGTGGCGCCCGCGCCGCCGAGCGGTGCAGTGCCGCTGGCACGCACACCGTCGGTGCAGGCGGCGGTGTCAACCGCCATGTTGCTGGCAGGCTCGGCGCTGACGGCAGGTGGCCCGTCCCTCATTTCAGCAGGTGGCCGTAGCGGTGGCCTGGGCAGCGGTGGTAGTGGTGGTGGCGGGGAAAGCGGCGTGACAGCGGCAACGGCGTCTCTGGCAGCGGCGGTGCGGGTGCCGCGCTGGGAGGTGGATGTGGCGGGCATCATTACCATGGACCTACTGCAGTTTGCACAGTGCCGCGCCGCTGACTACGTTGCCATGCGGTGCGCGCGCGAGCGCTACTGGGACGACGTGGACCCCCTCTCCGCGTTGCGGCTCCCGCTGGCTGCGGTGCGGGCACGAAACGACCGCGGGGTGCCGGCAGGCGTGGGCGGCGATGATGAGCACCACGGCGGCGGCGGTGGCGGCGGCGGGGGTATGTCACAAGCAGCGGCCTTGGTTTCACGGGGCCGCCGGCCACCGGACCCGGGCGAGGTTGTGGATGGCCGCGGGTCTGCGGGCTCCCATCCGGGGGATGGGGGCTTTGACGTCGTGCGTGACGCCCTGGGGGACGCCGGCAGGCGCGAGTCGGCGCTGCAGATGCACTCACGTATCGGCAACCGCGGTGGCAGCGGCGGCGGCGGCGGCGGCGGGGATGGGGATGGAGACGGCGACGGCGGCGGCGGCGGCGCCGGGGATGGGGAGCGTCATGATGGTGGCGGCGGCGGTAGGGGTGCGCCAGAACCCCGACTCACGGCAGTGGAGATGGCGGCGTACGCGGCGCTGCAGACGGTGAACACGCAGCGTTGGATGCTGCACTCCTACGTGCATGCGCTGGTCATGCTGGAGCTGGCTGCCAGCAAGCGCACACCAGCGGGTGCGTGCCGGTGGGCAGCAGCCACGATGGCCGCGGTGCTGCGGGGAGCGGCTGCAGAGGCGGCAGCCACAGCTGCGGCGGCCACCGCAGCGGCAGCAGCGGCAGAAGCAGCAGCAGCGGCAGCTGCTGCAGCTGCCGGGGCGTCGCGTGGTGGCCGGCGCGCCAGTGCCCCTAGCATGGCGGTGCCTACCGGTACCGGTACTGCGCCGCCAGCCGCCGCCAGTACCACGCAGGAGGTTGCAATTGCAGTGGCAGGGGCACGACTGGGGAGCGCGGGCTCCTTCACCGGGTCGGCATCCGCCGCCCTGGCGGAGCTGCGGGCGGGCCCGGGTGCTCGTGACGGGCTGGCGTCGCTGTTGGCGGGCAGCCGCGGGTCCTCACGGGGCGGGACGCCTGCTACCGGCGGCGGTGCAGGTGGCGGGCGCGTGTCGCTGGCGTATGACGTGCTGCCGTGGAACAGTGACCTGTTCCAGGACGCGGCTGGCAGCCATGGCGGCAGCGATAGTGACGGTGAGAGCGCGGCGGCGGGTGGGGGCATTGGCGCAGCAGCCGCCGCTGCTGCCGCTGCGCCCCTCTCCAGCCGCTTGCCGTCACCGGCACCCGACGCCGCTGACGCTGGCGACGCCGGCATTGGGGTGACTGACGCCAGCCCCAAGTCGCCCCCACCGCCAACAACAACAACAGCAACAGCGACGGGTATGACGTCGCCGAGTAACGACGCACGGGTGCGCGCTGCCGCAACGTTCACCGCAGCCTTCCATGCCATTGATGCCGAGCTGCGTGGCGACGGCGGCGGGGACAGCGACGCGACCACACGGCGTGCCAGCACCGGCAGCGCCACGGGCGCCGGCAGCAGCAACCCGTGGGGCCGCACGCTGACGTGCGCGACGGCTGCGCCGGCAGAGTTGCACCTTGTTCTGCACGACCCTATTCCCGCGTGGGAGGACGCAGTTGCCACCTCGCCACCGGTGGCGGCACGCGCGCCACGTGAGGCCCTGCGTGCCATCTTTGACGCTGGTACCGCATCCAGCAGCATGCGCTCCTTCTTGCCCTCCACCTTCCTTGACGTTGCCGCCACCACTACCGGTGGCGCGGGTGGCAGCCCCGGTGGGCCGCGTGGCCCGTCGCCACGGCCGTCTGGGCCGGCCCTCGCCACTACCGCGGAGCTGCTTACCGGCGACGTGGCTGGGGCTAGCAGCGGCACCTCCGCGGGTACGAACCTGAAGCCGCTGGCAGCATACTACCACGACATGCTGACGGCACTGCCGCACAATAGCGTGCTGGCGGAGGCAGCGGCGCCGCTGGCGTCCATTGCCGCGCGTCTGGATGCAGCGCTGGGTATGGCGCCACCGCCGTCTACTGCGCGCTCCTCGCAGCCGTCCGCGCGGCGCGGGCGCAGCGGCTCAGTACTTAGTCGCCCCGTCTCCCGCGCAGGCAGCGTTGGCGCTGGCAGCAATGAAGCGCGGCCGCCCACCGCTTCCCCGGCAGCAGTGACGGCAGGCAGCAGCAGCACCGCCGCCGCTCCCGCTGCCGCCCCCGTCAGCCCTGCCCTCAAGACGCCGTATGCGTCCCTGGTGGCGTCCAGCTGGGCGCGCCGCACGGCAGAGGCCATGCCCAAGTTTGCCACCGCCGGCAAGGAGGACGAGCTGCGGATTGCGTCGCTGGCGCGGTAACACCACCGACTTCAAGTACGTACAAGTTAGACGACACCCAGGGTGGTGAGCACCCAGGCGTAGTTCCAGGCCTTGTCGCGCAGGTAGGCGTAGCGGTCCATGAAGGAGAAGTGGCCGCCCACCAGCTCGGTCTTGAGCAGGATGGGGGCGGGGCCGGTGTTGGCGGCGCGCAGGCGCTGCGCAAACTTGGCGGGCTCCCAGTACGCCACGCGCGAGTCGTGCAGGCCGGCGGTGAGGAGCATGGGCGGGTACGCCTGCGGGCGCACGTTGTCCATGGGGCTGTAGCTGGCGATGTAGTGGTGCGCCGCGGCCTCGTGCGGGTTGCCCCACTCCTCCCACTCCGTGACGGTGAGCGGGATGGTGTCGTCCGCCATGGTGGTGAGCACGTCCACGAAGCCCACCTGCGACAGGATGGCGCCCCACAGGTCGGGCCGCTCATTGACCACCACGCCCATCAGCAGGCCGCCCGCCGACGCGCCCTGCGCCGCGATGGCGCCGCGCGCCGTCCACCCGGTCGCCACCAGGTGCTCCGCCACGGCAATGAAGTCGGTGAAGGTGTTGCGCTTGGTGAGCAGGCGGCCGCCGTCCTCGTACCAGCCGCGGCCCATCTCGCTGCCGCCGCGCACGTGTGCCACGGCGTACACCATGCCGCGGTCCACGAAGGACAGGCGGGAGGCGTCAAAGTACATGTCCATGGACGCGCCATAGGAGCCGTAGCCGTACAGGAGGGCGGGCACGGGGGCCGGGAACGGGGCTGCGACCGCGGGCGCGGAGGCAGCGATGCCGGACGGCGGCACGCAGCCCGGGATAGCGTCAGGGCGGTACAGGATGGAGACGGGGATGGCGGTGCCGTCGGGCGCGGGCGCGTATGTGACGGCGGTGGCGTACAGGGGGGCGTCAAAGTTGGGCACCACCTTCTGCTTCAGCGTCACAATGTCACCCGCCGGCGGCGCGCCGGGCGCGTCCACCACCGCCACCTCGTTCAGCATGTCGGGCGTGACGGGCGAGGTGTAGGTGAAGCGCAGCGACGGCGCGTCGTACGCCAGGTTGCCGCGCGCGGGGTTGACGGCGTACACGGCGTGGCGGGGCGGCACGCGCAGGAGGGCGGCGGTGGTGGCGGGCGGCGCGCCGGGCGCCAGGATGGCAGCAAGGGCGGCAGGCGGCGCCACCCACACGTTCTCGTAGCCATCTGCGCGGCCGGCAATCGCCCACCACTTTGCCCGCACCATCACGCTCTGCAGGTACACGGTGGGCGAGTCCGCCAGCACGACGCGCCAGTGCGCCGCGCCCGGGCTGGCAACCGGTGCGACGCACACCTGGAAGTTCTTGGCGCCGTCGGCGTTGGTGAGGATGACGAAGGTGTGGGCGCCGTCAGCGCCGCGGTGGTGCGACACCTCGTACAGGCGGCCGTGCAGCCGCGGCTCCAGCAGGGTGGGGGTGCCAATAGGCACACCTGCCGCAGCGGCAGCGCCGGGCGTGAGCGGCACGGCGCGCACCTCCGACGTCAGCTTGGAGGCGGTGTCGATGAACAGGAAGTCGCGGGACGCGGGGACGGACAGGCTGGTCCAGAACCGCTCGTCGTCCTCCGTGAACAGGCACACGTCGTCGGCCTGCGGCGTGCCGCGCACGTGCCGCCACACCTTGTGCGGCCGGTGCGTGTCATCCAGCGTGGTGTAGTACACCACGGTGTCGTCGCCGCCCCACTCCACGTCGCCGCTCGTGCCCGTCACCACGTCGGCATGTGCCGGTACCGACGTTGGCGCGGCGGCGTCCTTGAACCGCACATCGTACACCTCCGCGCCGCTGGTGTCCACCGTGAACGCCAGCGTGCCGCCGTCGGGCGACACGGTCACCGCGCCCACGTCGCACATGGCGCCGCCGCCCGCAATCACGTTCTCATCCAGCATCACCTGCTCGCCCGGCAGCGCCGCCACACCCACGGCAGCCTTGGTGTTGGTGGTGGCGGCGGGCGCGCGGCAGTGCCGCGGGTACGCCTCGCCCGCCACCGTGCGCCGGAAGTACGCCCAGGCACCATCGATGGCCGGCACCTCCGCGTCCGTCTCCTGCAGCCGCCCCTTCAGCTCGGCAAACAGCTCCTCCCGCAGGCCCTCCTGGTCTGCTGCCATCACCGTCGCGTACCCGTTCTCCTCCTTCAGGTGCGCAAGGACGGCGGGGTCGTCGCGGTCGTCGCTGCGCAGCCAGTACAGGTCGTCCACGCGGGTGACGGGGGGCCACATGCGAATAGATGCGGGTGGTGCTGCCGCGGCAGCAGCAGCAGTGGCGGCGGCTAGACCGCCCGCAGCTGCGGCAGCAGCAGCGGCGGCGGCGGCAGGTGGCGCAGCGACGGCGGCAGGACCAGATGTAGGGGAGGGCGGCGAGGTGGCGCCGAAGTGGACGAGGTGCGGGACGCGGGGTGCGACGGGGGGCACGCGCTTGCCGGCGGCGCGGCGCACGGCCAGGGCGCTGACGCCGCCCG
>Ga0066256_1002494_pt2 | contig 19617 bp, 19 predicted proteins | sample ThiBio_1000_biof_FD_87107 | JGI IMG/M metagenome (GOLD analysis project Ga0066256, IMG submission 87107) | Wastewater bioreactor microbial communities from Cape Town, South Africa - Thiocy_expt_1000_biof (version 2) | ecosystem: Engineered > Bioreactor > Thiocyanate-remediating >... | reverse complement strand
TCTCTGCGTGTCTCTTTCCAGAAGGGGATTGGAACGATCATGTACCTGAAGGACACCGGCATCCTCGAACGTAAGATCGAGCCGCTTGGCTGGTCGGTGGAGTGGAAGGAATTCGCCGCCGGCCCGCAGATGCTCGAAGCCATGAACCTCGGCGCCGTCGACTTTGGTCCGGTGGGCGAGACGCCGCCGATATTCGCCCAGGCGGCGGGTGCCGAGATCCTCTATGCCGGCTGCGAGCCACCCTCTCCAAGGAGCGAGGCGATCATCGTTCCCAAGGGCAGCTCCCTCCAATCGATAGCGGATCTGAAGGGCAAGCGCGTCGCCTTCGTCAAAGGATCCACCGTCCACTATCTCATCCTGCGCGCGCTGCAGACGAGCGGCCTGAGCTTTGGCGACATCGTTCCGGTCTATATGACACCAGCAGATGCCGGAACGGCGTTCGAGCGCGGCGCGATCGACGCGTGGGGAACGTGGGACCCCTATCTCTCCGCAGCCGAATTGAACATTGGGGCGCGGGCCATCGCGGACGGAACGGGCCTGGCACCCAACATCATGTTCTATATGGCGGCAAAGCCGTTGGCCGAGCACGATCCGCTTGTTCTCAAGGCGGCGCTGGCGCCGCACAGATCGGCGTGTCAAAGGAAATAGCGGAACGCGCGGTTGAGCGCGGTGAATTCGGTGCCGGGGCGATCACTGCTGAAACGCTTCAGAAAGAACAGGAGATCGCGGACCTGTTCTACGATCTCAAGCTGGTCCCGAAGCAGGTCGATGTGCGTGCGGCCGCCTGGTCCGCTGAGCCTGCGTAACCGCTAGGCGTCAGGCCCGGCGAATAGTCGCGAGATAGTTCTTATTGAACAGCCAACTCTTCATCGGTCGCAGCGGCAGGAGGCAGCCGATGAAGAGCACCGGCACGGATGTCAGGAAATGGACCCAATAGGGCGGGTTGAACAGGATCTCGAGTAGGAGCGCGAGCGCCACCGACGGAAAACACCCGAAGGCGATGACGAGAAAGCCGGCGCCGTCCAGCGGCTCCGTCTCAGCGAAGCCCAGCCCGCATGTTTCGCAATGATCCCGCAGCGTAAGGAAGCCGGCAAACAACCGGCCTTTGCTGCACCGTGGGCACCGGCCGCTGAGCGCAGCACGAAGGGCGCGGAGCCTGCTCCATGCGTCGGTTCCCGTGGGTAGCCGGTGGACCGTGCCGCTCATCCCTGTTCTTTGTCGCCTATATGCAAATGCAGCGTCTCACGGGGCCGGGAATCTCCCTGGCTGAGCAACCGCTTGAGTAGCGGCCCCGTCGGCCGCTCGGCTGTGCCACCAGTGGCGAGCGCCCTTAACCACTGCTCCGGCGGATGAGAGGTGGACGTCTCGAGGGTCGAGAAGCCGCACGCGCGTAGCGCGGCGAACTGATCCGGCAGGATATGCCCCGACGCCCGCAGGTCGCCCATATAGTGATGCTTGCTGCGCAGCGTCGTCGCCAGCGTGAACCCGCGTCCGTCGCGGAAGCTCGGGAATTCGATCACGATCAATTCGAGTTCGTCGAGCGCGGCGAACAGCCGGTCGGTCTCCGTGCCGGTGACGACACGAACGCCGATCGGCCGCGCTTCCCGCAGCTCGCCGGGCGACAGCTCAACGAGCGTCGCGAACGGCACCACCAAAGGCTCGGCCGCGATCCGATAGAGGATGGCGCCTTCGATCCAGGTGTCGGCGACCGGTTTCGCTTCCATGTCGATAATGGGCATGACCAGCCTCCTCTCAATCACCGGCATAGGCCGCTGCCTTGAACGGCGCGGCGCCCAGGCGGCGATAGGTGTCGATGAACCGCTCACCGGGTTCCCGGCGCTTGATATAGGCATCGACGATCGCATCGATCGTATCGACCACCTTCTCCGAGGCGACAGCCGGTCCGATGATCGAACCGATCGACGCCTTGTCGTCGGACGCGCCGCCGAGCGTGATCTGGTAATATTCCTCGCCAGCCTTGTCGACGCCGAGCAGGCCGATATGCGCGACATGGTGGTGGCCGCAGGCGTTGATGCAACCGGAGATGTTGAGATCGAGCGGCCCGATCTCCCGCTGGCGCTCGGGGGCGGAGAACCGCTCCGCGAGGCGCTGGGCGACAGGGATCGAGCGCGACGTGGCGAGACTGCAATAATCGAGCCCCGGGCAGGAGATGATATCCGTCACCAGACCGATATTGGCGCTGGCGAGACCGCCCTCGACCAGCCCGGACCAAAGCGCATACAAATCGTCGAGCCGGACATGAGGCAGGACAAGATTCTGCTCGTGCGACACGCGCAGTTCGCCGAAGGAATAGGCATCGGCCAGATCGGCAACCCGCTCCATCTCCTCGGCGGTGATGTCGCCCGGTATGCCTCCGGTCGGCTTCAACGAGACGGTCGCGCAGGTATAGCCCGCCACGCGGTGCGGATAGCTATTCGTTGCCACCCATGCTGCGAATGCGGCGTCCTTCGCGCAGGCGGCGTCGAGCGACGCAGACACAGGCGGCAGGCTCTCGAAGGGCGGCTCGACGAACCGCGCCTGCAGCGAAGCGATGATCTCGGAATCGAGGACATTATAGTCCTCCGGCATCGCGGCGAACTCATCCTCGATCATCTGGATGAAGGCGTCGGACTTCATTTCCTTGATAAGGATCTTGATGCGTGCCTTGTAGATGTTGTCGCGCCGACCGAGCGCATTGTAGGTCCGCAGGATCGCCTCGACATAGCGCAGCAAGTCCTTGACCGGCAGCCAGTCGCGCACCCGCACGCCGATCACTGGCGTGCGCCCGAGCCCACCGCCGGCATGGAATGAAAAGCCCGGTTCGCCGGCGTCGTTGCGATGGGCCATGATGCCGATGTCATGAACGTGGATTGCCGCGCGGTCGATCGGGCCGCCGGTGATCGCGATCTTGAACTTGCGCGGCAGATAGGTGAACTCGGGATGGTCCGTCGACCATTGCCGCAGGATCTCGGCGAACAGGCGCGGATGGATCACTTCTCCTGCCGCCGCACCGGCGAAATGGTTGGTCGTGACATTGCGGACGCAATTGCCGCTGGTCTGGATGGCGTGCAGGTCCGCCTCGGCCAGCAGCGCGAGGATGTCAGGCGTGTCCTCCAGTCGGATCCAGTTGAACTGGATGTTCTGGCGGGTGGTGAAATGCCCATAGCCGCGGTCAAAATGACGGGCGACATAAGCAAGCTGGCGCATCTGCGCGGCGCTCACCACGCCATAGGGCAGCGCGGCGCGCAGCATATAACCATGAAGCTGGAGATAGAGGCCGTTCATCAGGCGGAGCGGCTTGAACTCGTCCTCGGTCAATTCGCCCGAAAGCCGCCGCTCGACCTGCTGGCGGAACTGCGCGGCGCGATCGCGCAGGAACTGGCGATCATATTCGTCATAGCGATAGAGGCCCGCATAGGGCGACCGGACAAGCTCCGACGGAGGAGGGGGGAGGACGTCGGCGCGTGCCGGCCGCCCCGCCTGGGTTCCGAGGTCAGCACGGACACTCGGACCCTGGGTGCGGATCTGCTCGCGATAGGTGAGGGGGGCCGGCGCGGGATGCACATCGACCACGCGATGGTCCGCCTGATCCGCGCGCGCGGCTTCCAGCGCCGTTTCAAGCGCGTCGTCCTCGAAGCGCTGCGCGCCCTCGATCTTGTCGACCCAGGTTGCAGCGTCACCGAGCCATACCGACGCGCCATCGCGCAGCCGGCTGGCCGTTACATAGTGGGTAGCCATGGTTCGTCCTTATTTCAGGCGGCGAGCAGCCGGTTGTTCCAGCCCAGGCGAGCGCGGGCATCGACCAGTGCGTCGACCAGCGCTTTCATATGAGCCTCGGTGTGGAAAGGCGTGGGCGTCAGCCGCAGCCGCTCCTGCCCGCGCGCGACGGTCGGATAGTTGATCGGCTGGACATAGATGTCGTGGCTGGCGAGCAGCAGGTCGCTGGTCGCCTTGCAGAGATGCGCGTCGCCGATGATCAGCGGCACGATATGGCTCTGCGTGTCGGGAACGGGCATGTCGGCGGCGCGCAACATCACGATCAGCTTGTCCACCGCTGCCTGCTGGAGGGCGCGTTCCTCGCCGCTGTCCTTCAGGTGTCGGATCGCGGCAGCGGCGCCCGCGGCCAGATGCGGACAGATCGACGTGGTGAAGATGAAGCTGTCGGCGCAGCTGCGGATCACATCGATGAGCAGCGCGGAACCGGCGACATAGCCGCCCATCACCCCGAACGCCTTGGCCAGGGTGCCTTCCACGATGTCGATGCGGTGCATGGTGCCGTCGCGCGCCGCCACGCCCGCGCCGCGCGGCCCATACAGGCCCACGCCATGAACCTCGTCGATATAGGTCAGCGCGCCGTACTTCTCGGCCAGGTCACAGATGGCGGCGGTGGGCGAGAACTCGCCCTCCATCGAATAGACGCTCTCAAAGGCGATCAGCTTGGGCGCCGCCGGATTGGCGGCCTTCAGCAATTCCTCCAGATGGGCGACATCGTTGTGGCGGAAGACGTATTTGGGCGTGCCGCCATGACGGATGCCTTCGATCATCGAGGCATGATTCAATTCGTCGGAGAAGATGATCAGGCCCGGCAGCACCTTGGACAGGGTGGACAGGGTGGCGTCGTTGGAGACGAAGCCGCTGGTGAACAGCAGCGCCGCTTCCTTGCCATGCAGATCGGCCAGCTCGCGTTCCAGTTCGACATGGTAGTGGGTGGTGCCGGAGATGTTGCGGGTGCCGCCGCTGCCCGCGCCCACCGCGTCCACCGCCTCGTGCATCGCCGCCAGCACCTTGGGATGCTGGCCCATGTTCAGATAGTCGTTGGAGCACCACACCGTGATCGACCGCCCCTGGCCGTCCGTATGGCTGCCCGCCGCCAGCGAGGCCTGCGGAAAGGCGCCGCGCTCGCGCAGGATGTCGGCGAAGACGCGATAACGGCCTTCCCGCTTCAGGGCCGCCAGGGCATCCTGGAAACTGCTGGAATAGGAAAACGCCATGCTTGGTGCCCTTGGGTCTGGTCCTGCCCCTGATAAACAGGATACCCCGAAAGAAGTGTTTGATTCCAAGCAATTTGTCACATGATCCCGCTGGTCCTTCCTATTCTTTCGCCGCCGCTCTGGGGTCTGGCGTTCCTGCTGGGCGGCGCCGTCCTGCTGTGGTTGATATCGCTTCGCATCCGCGATTCCAGCATCGGAACGATTGCCTGGAGCCTGGGTCTGGCCGGGGTGGTCGATGTCGCCGCCTGGACGGGCCAGGCGGGCGGCGACCGTGCCGCACTGGTGATTTTCCTGGTGAATATCTGGGCTGTCCGGCTGGCGGCCCACCTCTGGGCGCGCCATGAGGGGGAGGATCATCGCTATGCGGTCCTGCGGCAGCGGTTCGGCCGCCGCTGGTGGTGGTTGAGTCTGATCCAGGTGTTCTTGTTGCAAGCGATTCTCATCTGGGTGATCGCCGCGCCGCCGGTGGCCGCCGTGCTGAACGGCTATGCGCCAATGGGGTGGCTGGATTATCTGGGCGCGGGGCTGGCGACCCTGGCCATCGCCTGGGAGGCGGTCGCCGACCTCCAGCTTGCCCGGTTCCGCGCCGACCCCGCTCATGCGGGCCAGGTGATGGACAAGGGTCTGTGGGGCTGGTCGCGCCATCCCAACTATTTCGGCGAAAGCCTGTTGTGGGCGGGGCTGTTCCTGATCGGCTTCTCGGCCAGCGGGCAATGGTGGCTGCTGGTCAGCCCGCTCCTGACGGTTTTCCTGCTGACGCAGGTTTCCACCGCGGTGATGGAGGACGGCATGGATCAGCGCCGTCCCGCCTATGCCGCATACCGGCGGCGGGTCGGCGCCTTCCTGCCCTGGCCGCGCCGCAGGGACGCGCGCAAGGGCTGATCAGAGCCGGAAACGGACCTGGTCGATCCAGAAGCGTTCCATGCGCTTGAGGGTGACGTTCATGCTGTCCAGGTCGGCGCTGCCGACATTGCCCACCGCTTCCAGCGACAGCAGATGGCGGTCGAACAGTTCGCGCAACGTGTCGCGCACCGCCTCGCCCTTGCGGGTCAGGCGCACCAGCACCGAACGGCGATCGGCTTCCGACCGCTCGTGATGGATATAGCCGCCCTCGACCAGCTTCTTGAGATTGTAGGAGACGTTGGAGCCCAGATAATGGCCGCGCGTGCGCAATTCGCCCGCGGTCAGCTCCTGATCTCCGACATTGAACAGCAGCAGCGCCTGGACCGAATTGATCTCGCGCTCGTCGCGGCGGTCCAGTTCGTCCTTGATCACGTCCAGCAGCTGCCGGTGCAGCCGCTCAACCAGGTTGAGAGTCTCGAGATAATGCTTTCGCACCGAAGCGACGCTTTCGAGCGCCGCCGCGGCCTGCGGTTTGGCCATGGCCGTCATCTGTTTTTCTCCGCTTTTTGCGGAGCCCACCTATTGTTGGAGCCAGATTAGGCGCGATGTCTTAAGGGCGCGTAAAACGCGCGGCCGCTCAAGGGGCAGTTTTCCAGACGGCGCCATCATGTCCCGTCATGGCAAACAAAGGGTAAATCGCATCGCTAAAATAATTCGCCCGGCTCCAGGGCCGCGAAAAAGCGCGCCACATCGCCCACCCCCGCCAGCGACGCCGGATTCCAGCGCGGCGCGCGGTCCTTGTCCACTAGCGCGGCGCGCACGCCTTCGCGGAAGTCGGGGGTCTGCAGCACCCGCAGCGCCACACGATATTCCATCGCCAGGCATTGGCGCAGGTCCAGCCCGCGCCCGGTGCGAAGGGTGTGATAGGTCAGCTTCAGCGAGGTGGGCGACTGGGCCCGCAGCGTCCGCGCCGTCTCCTGCGCGAAGTCGCTGCCGTCGCGGTCCAGCCGTTCCAGGATCGCCTCCACCGAACCGGCGGAAAAGATCGTCTCGATGCGACGGCGATGCGGCGCCAGCGCGCCCGGCGGCGGCTTGCGCGCGAAGGCTTCGATACCTTCGCCGCGCGCCAGGTTTTCGATCACCGCGTCGAAATCCGCCGCCGCCACGGCATGGGTGACCAGGCCCGCCGCCAGTGCGTCGCCCAGCCCGATGCGCGCGCCGGTCAGGCCCAGATACAGACCCATCTCGCCCGGACAGCGCGACAGGAAATGGCTGCTGCCCACATCGGGAACAAAGCCGATCCCGGTTTCCGGCATTCCGAAAGCCAGCGAGGCGTCCGCCAGGCGCAGCCGTCCATGCACCGACACGCCCGCGCCGCCGCCCAGCACGAAACCATGCAGCAGGGCGACATAGGGCTTGGGATATGATCCGATGGCGGCGTTGAGACGGTATTCGTCCCGCAGCAGCCGCGCCCCCGCATCGCTGCCCGCGATCACCGCCTGCTGCACGGCGCGGATATCGCCCCCGGCGCAAAAGGCGCGATCCCCCGCCCCCCGGATCGCCACCGCCGCGATGCCGTCATCGGCCGCCCAGTCCGCCAGCCGTTCGGCCAGGGCGGCGATCATGCCGTGGGTCAGGGCGTTCAGCGCCTGCGGCCGGTCGAGGGTCAGCAGGCCCAGCCGCCCCCGTTTTTCAGCCTTGATATGCGGATCCATGCCCCCAGACTTGCGCCGCCCCCGGTGAATTGGCAAGAACCTGATCCCTATGAGCAGTTATTCGCGACGCCCATGAGCAGCTATCCGCAAATTCGTATGCGTCGCCTCAGGCGGCATGACTGGACGCGGCGGCTGGTGGCCGAGAATATCCTGTCGCCCGCCGACTTCATCTGGCCGGTCTTCGTGCTGGACGGCGACAACCGGCGCGAGGCCGTGGCCTCGATGCCCGGCGTGGAGCGGCTGTCGGTGGACCTGCTGGTCGCGGCGGCGCGGGAAGCCGCGGACCTGGGCATTCCGGTCATCGCGCTGTTTCCCCAGACGCCCGCCGCCCTCAAGACCGAGGACGGGCGCGAGGCGGTGAACCCGGACAATCTGGTGTGCCGCGCGGTGCGCGCCATCAAGGCGGCGGTGCCCGGGATCGGCGTGCTGTGCGACGTGGCGCTCGATCCCTATACCAGCCACGGCCATGACGGCGTGCTGCTGGACGGCGATGTCCATAACGACGCCACGGTGGAAATCCTCACCCGCCAGGCGCTGGTGCAGGTGCAGGCGGGCTGCGACATCATCGCGCCGTCCGACATGATGGACGGGCGCATCGGCGCGATCCGCGCGGCCCTGGAACAAAACGGGCATCACAACACCCTGCTGATGGCCTATGCCGCCAAATATGCCAGCGCTTTTTACGGCCCCTTCCGCGATGCGGTGGGATCGGCGAAATCCCAAGATGTTCCTGGATTGAAGGCCGGCGACAAGCGCACCTATCAGATGGACCCCGCCAATGGCGACGAGGCGATGCGCGAGGTGGCGCTGGACCTGGCCGAAGGCGCCGACATGGTGATGGTCAAGCCGGGTATGCCCTATCTGGATCTGGTGCGGCGGGTGAAGGAGCGTTTCGGCGTGCCGACCTTCGCCTATCAGGTGTCGGGCGAATACGCGATGCTGTCGGCCGCCTTCGAGAAAGGCTGGCTGGACCGCGACCGCGCCATGATCGAGGCGCTGATCGCCTTCAAGCGCGCGGGGGCCGGTGCCATCCTAAACTATGTCGCCGGGGAAGCCGCTCGTCTTGTGAAATGCCCCCGCCTGTAGCAGCTCAGGTCCGCTCGGCAGACGCTTCGCAGCGACATCTCCCCCCGCCTGGCGCTTCGCGCCGCAGGGGGAGAAAGCCGATGCCAAGGGTCAATCCCTTGAAGTCGCAAACAGGCTGCGCAGGATGATCTCTGCCCGGGCCGGCAGCACATGCAGGCCGCTGCGGCGCTGGCCCAGGTCGATCACATTCTCCAGCACCAGCATGGCCAGGCCGTGCATCGCCCCCCACACCGCCAGCCCCAGGGCGTTGTCGTGCAATGCCGCCCCGATGGTCTCGCCGATGGCGTCGGCCTTCAGGCCCAGGGTGGGGAACTGGTCGCGGTTGGGAAGCTGGCCGCCGAACATCAGCCGCGCCAGCGCCGGACGCGCCGCCACGAAGCGCATATAGGCCGCGCCCAGGGTGGCGATCCTGTCGGATTCGCTGCCCGGGGCCTTGGCGGCTTCCACCAACGCCTCGCGCAACTCGTCGAACCCCTCGATCGACAGTTCGACCAGCAGCGCCTCGTGATTGGGGAAATGGCGATAAGGCGCGGCATGGCTGACGCCCGCCTTGCGCGCCACCGCGCGCAAGGTCAGGGCCGCCAGCGACTCTTCTTCCAGGATGGTGCGCGCCGCCTCCAACAGCCCGTTGCGAAGGTCGCCATGGTGATAGCCGCGCCCTCCCTTGCTCGCCGTGACAGCCGCGGTCGCCGCGGTGCGCGTATCCTGATCGTTCATGCCGATGCCTCGTACTGTGCTACTTCTTGTTACCTTTGCGCGCCGCCTCCTGGCGCACGAACAGGCTGGATGTGTCCCAACGCTTGCCGCCCAGATTCTCGACCTCGGCATAGAACTGGTCCACCACCGCGGTGATGGGCAGGCTGACGCCCTGCTTGCGCGCTTCCTCCAGCGCGATGCCCAGATCCTTGCGCATCCATTCCACCGCGAGGCCGTCCTCATCCTGTCCCGCATTCATGGTCTTGGCGCGGTTCCCCATCTGCCAGCTCTGGGCGGCGCCCTTGGAGATGACGTCGGTCACCGCCTCGATATCCAGGCCGGCGGCGCGCATCAGGCTGTAGGCTTCCGACATGCCCTGCACGATGCCGGCGATGCAGATCTGGTTGGCCATCTTGGTGAGCTGGCCGGAGCCGGGCGGGCCCAGCCGCTTGGCCATCTTGGTATAGGGCGCCATCACGGCCTCGGCCTTGGCATAGGCGTCTTCCTTGCCGCCGCACATGATGCCCAGCTTGCCGTTCACCGCGCCCGCCTGGCCGCCCGACACCGGCGCATCGACGAAATCGAAACCGCGCTTTTCGGCTTCCGCCGCCAGCTCGCGCGCGATCGAGGCGCTGGCCGTGGTGTGATCCACGAACAGGCCGCCCTTGGCCATCGCCTGGAAAGCCCCCTGCCCTCCCAGAGTCACTTCGCGCAGGTCGCTGTCGCGTCCCACGCAGCAGAACACGATCTCCTGCCCCTTGGCGGCCTCGGCCGGAGTCGGCGCGGTCTCGCCGCCATACTCGGCCTTCCACTGCTTCGCCTTTTCGGAATTGCGGTTGTAGACGGTGACGTCATGACCGGCCTTTTTCAGGTGCCCCGCCATCGGATATCCCATCACGCCCAGTCCGATGAATGCGACTTTCATTATTCCACCACTTCCATTTTAGGGGTTTCTCCACGGGCGAATACAGGCCGCTTCATCAGCCAGATGATGACGAACACCGGAAGACTCACCCAGAACATGAACAGGAAGTCGTTGGCGTAGGCCTGCACTTGCGCGCGGTATTCTAGGAGAGAATTCAGATTTGCCAACCCAAAAGGAATCTGAGGATTCATCATCATGGATGGCGCATTGACCCCCAGCGCGCGATTGAACGGCGTGGCATGGGCGGTGAGCTGGGCGTGAATCGTCTGGATGCTGCTGGCGAGCACCGTGGAGGTCAGCGAAACGCCCACCGCGCTGCCGATATTGCGCATCAGGTTGGACAGGCCCGCGCCGTCCGTCCGCAATTGTGGCGAAAGTGTCGCAAACGCCACCAGGTTCATGGGCACGAACACCAGGCCCATGCCGATGCCCTGCACGAAGGTCACCCAGGAGATGGTCAACCCATCGATGTCCGGTGTCCAGGCGGTCATGTGCCACATGGACCAGAGCAGGCAGGCCGCGCCCACCGTCATCACCAGGCGCGGATCGAGTTTCATCGCCAGGCGGCCCGCGAACATCATGGCGACCATCACCCCGACGCCGCGCGGCACCATCAGAAAACCGGTCTGGGTGACGCTGCGGCCCGACAAATCCTGCAGATAGGGCGACATCAGCGCCGAGGAGGCCAGCAGCACGAATCCCATCACGAACATCAGCACCAGCCCGCTGACCAGATTGCGGTCGCGGAAGACCTGGCGGGGCAGGAACGGCTTTTTCGCCGTCAGCATATGGACCAGGAACAGATAAAGCGCGATGACGGAAATCATCGCCTCCACCACGATCTCGGTGGAGGAGAACCAGTCCTTGGTGGTGCCGCGGTCCAGCATCAGTTGCAGCGAGGCCAGCCCGACCGACAGCGCCCCGAAGCCGAACCAGTCGAAGCGCAGGCTGCTGTCCCGCGCGGTATCCTTGAAGAATATCCACAGGGCCGCGCAGGCGGCGATGCCGAACGGCACGTTGATATAGAACACCCAGCGCCAGTTGTAGGCATCGGTGAGGATGCCGCCCAGGGTCGGCCCCAGGATCGGCCCCAGCATCACCCCCATACCCCAGATCGCCATCACATTGCCGCGCTTCTCGGCCGGATACATGTCCAGCATCACCGCCTGGGACAGCGGCCCCAGCGCGGCGCCGAACATGCCCTGCACGATGCGGAACAGCACCATCTGCTCCAGGCTCTGGGCGGCGCCACAGAGCATGGAGGCAAAGGTGAAACCGGCGATGGCGGTGATCAGGAAATTCTTCTTGCCGAACCGCGCCGCCAGCCAGCCCACCGGCGCGGTCATGATGGCTGCGGCGATGATATAGCTGGTCAGCACCCAGGTGATCTGGTCGCGCGAGGCCGACAGGCTGCCTTCCATATACGGCAGCGCGACATTGGCGATGGTGGTGTCCAGGGCCTGCATCAGCACGCCCGCCATGGAGCCGATCAACACCGCCCATTCGGCCAGCTTGCTGTCATACCGGTGGGCGGCGTGCGGCTGATCCATCGCCGCTTACGATCCGTGGATCAGCCGCCACCAGCGGCGATGGCCGGTGTCTATGCTGACGACGGCGCTCATGCCGGCGCGCAGCGGCCGGGCGCAAGCCTCACTCTGCGCCTCGCCGATGGCGATGCGGACGGGGATGCGCTGCACCACCTTCACCCAGTTGCCGCTGGCATTCTGCGCCGGCAGGGCCGAAAAAGCGGTGTCGCTGGCCGCGCTGACGCTTTGGACATGGCCGCTCCAATGACAGCCGGGATAGGTGTCCACGGTGATGTCCACCGGCTGGCCGGGATGGACATGGGTGAGATCGGTTTCCTTGAGGTCGGAGGCGATCCAGGTCTCATTGCCGACGATGCCGACCGCGCTGGTGGTGGAAAAGGCCGACAGGGCCGAGATCACCAGGGTGCCGGGCTGCAGGCTGTCCACCTCGCCCACCGTACCGGCGAAGGGCGCGCGTACCGTGGCATGGTCGAGCTGGCGCTGCGCCTCATCCACCTGCGCCTTGGCTTTCAGATAGGCGGGCGTCTGTTCCGCCGGGAGTTCGGGATTGCCGTTCAGCTTGGCCAGCTGGGTGGCCGCGTTCTGCCGCAGCGAGGCCAGCGAGGCCTGGGCGCTGAGCAGCGCGGCGCGGGCGGTATCCACCTGCATGGCGGCGATGGCGTTCTGCGCCTGCAAAGCCTGATAGCGCGAGAAGGTCTGCCGGTTGACATTGACCTGCGCCTGCTGGGCGGCCGCCTGGGCCAGGTCGGCGCGATACAGGGCACGGGTGGATTCGGCATCCTGCGCGGCGCTGACCAGCGCCGCCTGGGCGTTCTCCAGCGCGATCTCGAACGGCTTGGCGTCCAGCGTGAACAGGATGTCGCCCGCCTTCACCGTCTGGCCTTCCTTGACGTTCACCGTCTGCACCAGGCCGGAAACATCGGTGGAAACCATCAGCTTGTTGGCATGGACATAGGTGTCGTCCGCCGTCACATAGCGGCCGCCGCTGAGATAGAAGACCGCGGCGAGCGCCAGGAACACGCTTACGCCACCCAGCATCAGGACACGGCGCAGCCGCGCCTTGTCGGACCAAAGACCGGCGCGGGTCTCACCTTCCGGTGCAAAGGCGTCGTTGACGGCAGACATGCTTATTCTCCTGCCGCGGCCTTGGCGGCGACGCGGGCCTGCGGCTCCGTCAGGCGCTGCTTGATGTGGAGCAGCGCGTTGGTGACGGTCTCCAGCGTCTCGGGGTCCAGCCCCTCGGTGATGCCGGCGAACAGGCCGTTCTTGTAGCGGTGGATTTCATCCAGGATGGGCCGCGAGGCGGGCAGCAGATGCAGGCGGCGGATGCGGCGGTCGGCGGGGTCCAGACGGCGCTCGACCAGCCCGTTGGCTTCCAGCCGGTCCACCAGCCGTCCCACGGTGATGGGCTCGACCTCGCACAGGCCCGCCATTTCGTTCTGGGTCATGCCGGGCTGGCGCTCCAGCCGGGCCAGAATGACCCACTGGGCGCGGGTCATGCCGTATTCACGGGCGCGCTGGTCGAACCGTGTCCGCATGATGCGCGCCACATCATGCATCACCACCAGCATGTCCCGGTCCAGGTTCATGGCGGGAATTAGTAAGCAGCGTTATTATAACGCACAAGACTATAAGCTATGTAATAAACACATCCCCCACCTGCAAAGAAAAAGGCCGATGGCGGGGGAACCATCGGCCTTTTCCGGAAAATCCGCTGAGATGCGCGGAATTACATGCCCGAACCCTGGATGTTCTTCCAGCTCGCCATGATGGCGGAGACGGCGTTCTGCGGCAGCGGGACATAGTCCAGGCCCAGGGCGAGCTGTTCGCCCTTTTCAAAGCCCCACTGGAAGAATTTCAGCGTGTCGGCGGTGGCGCGCTGATCCGGCGGGTTCTTGTAGACCAGGATGTAGGTGGTGGCGGTGATCGGCCAGCTCTGCGCGCCCGGCTGGTCCACCAGGATCACATAGAAGCTGTTCTTGGCGGCTTCGGCCCAGTCGGCATTCGCGGCGGCGGCGCGGAAACTCTCCACGGTCGGCGCGACGGTCTGACCGGCCTTGTTGACCATCTTCACATGGCTCAGGCGGTTAGCCTGCGGTGCCTTTTTGCCGGTCCAAAATCTGAGGCTTTCCGCGTCCAGATCAAGAGACGGCGGCCCCAGAACGAGCCTCGGCGCCCTCCTCTTCACCGAGCGCAAGCGGCGGGATCAAACCGGGGAGGAAGCCGCCCAGGCACTCGGAATTCGGGGCGACGCCTATGGCCAGTGGGAGATAAGCCTGTATGAGCCAGAGCCCCGCGAATGGACCGTCATACTGGCGTACCTTGGGTACGGCGAGGCATCCATCCGATCGCGATCCGCATCGGATCGGCAATCCACGCTAGGGCAGAAGATCCTGTTCATAAAGCGTAGGCTGGACATCTCAATGGTTGTCCTCGGGAAGCTCATCGGAGCCCACCGTCGGACCCTCGCGTTGGCCGTCGAAGACGGGGTCATAGTCCGCAAAGACCTTGGAGGCCGCGTGGATGCCCTTTATGCTGCGCTGCATCACCCTTTGGGCGAGAGGTAGAGAATTGCCTTCTCATCCGATGACGCTCTGTTCGGCATCATGAAAATGGCCGCAACCTAATCCTTGGCAATCATTGCGTCGCGGACAACGTGATAAAATGCTGTGTTGCTCAATAGTGCCCCTGAAAAGGTAGGCCATCGGGCCAGATACGCGTATCATGACATCCTTGCCGGCACGTGTTTCGGCCACCATCGGCACCAGCACCTGCCGACGATAGTCCAATACTGCGCTCAGTTCAGTAAATTGCAGCCTTACTACTTGTCTAAAAGCGACAATCCGCGCTCGGCCAAGACCTTTACCGGCATTCCCTCGCGTGAAGGAAGCGCCGCCATACGGTTCCCATCGCTCTTCAGAACCTGTTCATAAATTGCAGCAGCCTCGGACTTACGCCCCGTCTGCGCATAGACCCAGGCCAAGTTCAACTGACGGAACACATTGCTAGGATTCTTCTGAAGACCCGCCAGCAATTCCCGTTCGGCCGTCGCCCAATCTTGGTTCTGAATTGCCTGATAGCCGAGATTGTCCTCGGCTCGTACAGCACGGGCCACTTGCGGGAGCATTGCCTGGGCAATGACCGCTTGTGGAAGCAGTACCAAAGCCGTCACGGACGCCGAGAAGGCCCAAACTCTGATATCCGCCATGTCGATCTCCTCATTAGGGGCTGAAAGGACGCAAAATCACGATTCAATTTAGCAGGGTTCAAAGAAAAATAACAGAGTTGTCATAGCAGTGTAACAAACGGTCGATAAAATTAGCTGGCGAATATTTTTGCTCTGTCACAATCCCCTACCCGCCTCCAGCGAGGACTGTCATAATGCGTCGTTTCGGCCTGATTGTTGCGTTTTCTCTGGCCACAGCCAGTCCGGCCGTCTCAGAAGTTATCGCCGCTTGCGGCAATCTCGCATCGCAACAAGCCGAACGCTTTCACGATGCCCCGAGCTTCCGTGCGGCGCAGTTGCTGCTGCCAGAACAATCAATACCCGCCGCGAAGACGCCGATCGCCCTCTGGCGTGATGCGGCGGGGGTCGACGTCCTATTGAACTGGGGCGAACAGAATCAGCGCAGCCTTCGGGCCGAAGGAGCCGAGATATTCGGGAATGAGGCCGGCGCTGGTTTCGTGCATCTGATCGTCGCGCGCGGCGCAACACTGAGCCAAGAACACTTCCTCTTCAGTCTCCCGGATTCGCATTCGGGCGAAGTCATCTGGAGCGTAGCCAAAGACGCGAGTGACGAGGATTCTGACACTCTTACGCTTAAATCGGTTTGTGTGAAGCCGAGATAATCGCGATCCCAGCGCGCAGCTACTTAAATTTCGCGGCATTCGCGTGGTTCGAAGACCCACGCTAATATCGCCCGTCATCCATGCATCCATACGCGTCGCTAAGGATCGCTATTCCTTCGCAGCCATTGCCTCGCGGATGATGTGAAAAATACTGTGCTGCTCGATCGTGCCTTTGAACAGATGCGCCATCGGCCCCGATGCGCGCACGACAACATCCTCGCCGCCATGCGTCTCCCCAGCCAACAGCACCAAGGCCTGCTGGCGATAATCTAGCGCGGTCGTGTCGGTGGCGGCCGGATCGGCGCGCGGCGTGTCGGTGGTGGCGGCCGGTCCATTGGCATAGCCAAGGGTGGTGTACGCCTTTCCGTCCTTGGCCTTGACCGTCTGCTTGTCCACGTCGATGACGACCCCAAGGACTGGATTGCCACAGGCGGGATAGCCACTTATCGTCCGTGGGTGGCTGGGTTCGGGTGTTGCCAGAACAAATTCCAGCCGGGTCCGTACGGCGCTGTCCAGCGCACTGGCGTCTTCCAGCGCCCTCCGGGCGTTGCTGCCATGATGGGCATGGTCGATGCGCCCGCCTTCGATCAGCAGGACGTATCCCTTCCCCCGGCTTCTCAGCGTCGTGATCGCGACGCGGGTCATGTCCGCCAGCGACGGCTCGCCGCCGCGGTCCCCCGCGCGATCGGCTTCGTAGCGCATATGGTCCGGTTCGAAGAGCCCCAGCACCCGGTCTCTGCGCGCCGGATTGAATTGCGCAAAATCACGGGCATTCCATATATACGCGCCGCGCGGATTGCGCTTGCGCCAAGCGGCGGTCAGATCGCGCCCATCCGTGCGCCTGCCGGTCGCCCCGGCATACTCAGGATCCGGCATGGAGGACGGCAGAAAATTCGCTCGTCCACCGCCAAGAATGAGATCGAGCCTGCTGCCGACCGGTTGTTCGATCATCTGGCGTGCGATATCGAGGCATCCGTCGCGTTTTGCCGCGACAGGCATGTCGCTGTCCGCCTCCCAGTCACGCTGCGGTGTGTGGGCATAGGCTGCCGCGGGTGTCGCGTGGGTGATCCGCGCAGTCGAGATAATGCCGGTGGCGCGGCCGGTGCCCTGGGCAAAAGCAAAGATCGACGGCACCGCTTTGTCTTTCGACCCCGAACAATCATTCACAAGTGCTTCAGGGCCAACGCCGATCGAATCGTTGCGCGCCTTCACCCCGGCCAGAATCGCAGTGGCCGTCGGCGCGGAATCCGACACTTGCGCATCATGGGAATAGGTTTTCACTAGCGCGGTATGCGACAGGCTGTCCATTGCGGTGGCGAAGGATTCGCCGTCCAGCCCCTGTCGCTGACCCTGATGAATGCGGGCGGCCGTTAGGGTGCTGACCCCCATCCCATCGCCGATAAAGATGATGACATTCCGCGCGAGACCGTTGATGGACCGGTCGGCCTTAAGCCGCGCAAGTTCCGCTTCGCCTTGCCTGCGATAGTCATCCGCCGTCACCTGCCGGGTCGGTTGGTTCGGTTCGCCTTCAGCGGCAAGGGGAACAGATAATACACCGAGTGCCACAATAAGGCGGATGCGCTGGATAAACATTATCGGCTCTCCTTAAAACTCGCATGACGTGAAGTCGCTGATAGTTCATCTCAGCGTAATTCGCCATCGGTCATCCCGCGAGGCCCGCGAGAATAGCTCAGCGGCGGTCAAGAAAAGCAGTCTCAATCCGGCCGCAGGAGCTCGCCGCACTGCGCGCCTGGCTCCGCGCAGGACGGGGCGGGGGTGGTGATTAGATAATAGCCGCCCGCCACCACCGCCATGACGACCGCCAGCACCACGACATCCAGAACTGTCACTGGCCAGGATCGTCTCACGCTGCGCTCCGGCAGAAAAAAAGGGCAGCCCGAAGGCTGCCCTTAAGTTGGATTCCTCGGGGGAGGAAAGAATTCACATTCCAGAACCTTGAATGTTAGCCTTCCAGCCAGCTTCCACGGCCTTCACCGCTACGTCCGGCAGCGGAACATAATCCAGGCCCAGCGCCAACTGGTCACCCTTCTCAAGAGACCACTGGAAGAACTTCAGCGCGGCCTGCGTGGCCTGTTGATCCGGCGGATTCTTGTGCATCAGGACGAAGACGGTGGCGGTGATCGGGTAACTTTGCGCACCAGCTTGGTCAATAAAGAGAATGTAGAAATCATTCTTCGCCGCATTAGCCCAGTCGGCATTGGCGGACGCCGAGCGCATGGCTTCCACAGTGGGTTCAACAGCCTGGCCCGCTTTGTTGATCAGCTTCACGTGGGATAGGCGATTTTGCTTTGCGAAGGCGTACTCCACGTAACCGATCGAACCACCAACCTGCGCCACATTACCGGCGACGCCTTCGTTACCCTTGGCGCCGATGCCGACCGGCCAGTCGATCGCGGTGTCAGCACCCACATCATCGCGCCATTGTTGGCTTACGCGCGCCAAATAGGTGGCGAAGTTGAAGGTCGTACCCGAACCGTCCGAGCGGTGCACCACCACGATGGCGCGGCTAGGAAGAGCAAGACCCGGATTCAATTTCTTGATGGCGGGATCGTCCCAGCGGGCGATCTTACCCAGGAAGATGTTGGCCAGGGTCGGGCCGTCCAGCACAAGCTGGCCCGGCTTAATACCCGGCACGTTGATCACCGGCACTATGGCTCCGATCACTGCAGGAAACTGTGTGAGCCCCGAAGCGTTAAGCTCCTTGGAAGTCAGTGGCTTGTCGGAGGCGCCAAAGGTGACCGTCTTGGCCTTGATCTGAGCGATACCACCGCCCGACCCAATGGACTGGTAGTTAATCTGGTCGCCCGCCACACCCTTGTAGGCGGCAGCCCACTTGGAAACGATAGGGTACACAAAGGTCGATCCTGCGCCTGTAATATTGGCTGCCATTGCGCTGGTGGTAGCCATGGCGAGGGCAACAACGGCACCGACCAAAGCCTTGAATTTCATCGTCATGTGTCTTCTCCAGTGAGGGCATCCGCCCTCGTTAACCCAACTCGCCACTCTGCAATGCAGCTGGTCGCCGATGTTCGATGTTGGGGCTCGTTGACCCCTCTTCTCGGTTCTCTTCGCGTGTGCGAGGGGATGACAGAGGAAACCGATGGTTTTGTGACTGATTTATAACAGATATGTGAAGGCGCTTCAGAGAACTGGAAATCTCAGTTCCCCGGAAACTGGGACTACGTTGTAACACCGTTGATTCGCCTTTAAAAAATCCTTGCCCCTTGATATTTCCACGTTTTACGAAATATCAGGATACGAAGCACCGGAAAGCTGTCAATGATCTCGTTTCCAGCACTGCAACCCGAGTTTTTCACGGGCCCACGAATCGAAAGCCTAGAACCGAGCGCCCGCGCGACGCATCTCCCCCGCATCCTGCTGCTATATGGCTCGCTGCGTAAGCGCTCGTTCAGCCGGCTCCTGGTTGAAGAAGCGGCCCGCATATTGGATCGGCTCGGAGCCGAGACTCGAATATTTGACCCTCGGGATCTTCCATTGCCCGACAGCACCACTCCAGACCACCCCAAGGTGCAGGAACTTCGCGCGTTGTCAGCATGGTCAGAAGGCCAAGTCTGGTGCAGCCCCGAACGCCACGGCGCCATCTCGGGCATCATGAAAGCGCAGATCGACTGGATACCCCTTGAGGTAGGAAGTGTCCGACCGACACAAGGGCGCACGCTCGCCGTCATGCAGGTCAGCGGGGGCTCTCAATCTTTCAACGCCGTGAATACACTGCGCCTACTTGGCCGATGGATGCGGATGATCACCATCCCCAATCAATCATCAGTGGCGATGGCCTATAAGGAGTTTGACGACAACGACCGAATGAAACCTTCGAACTACTACGACCGCGTCGTGGACGTTATGGAAGAATTGGTGAAGTTCACCCTCCTCACACGAGATCGTGCCGACTATCAGGTGGACCGATACATCGAGCGTAAGGC
>Ga0066256_1002569_pt1 | contig 19630 bp, 9 predicted proteins | sample ThiBio_1000_biof_FD_87107 | JGI IMG/M metagenome (GOLD analysis project Ga0066256, IMG submission 87107) | Wastewater bioreactor microbial communities from Cape Town, South Africa - Thiocy_expt_1000_biof (version 2) | ecosystem: Engineered > Bioreactor > Thiocyanate-remediating >... | reverse complement strand
TCTGTTCTTCTAGATGGTGTAGATTCTAACTTAGATTTAAGAGATAAGCTTCAATCAATACAAACTCTTTTACTTATTGGAGAGCCTTTTACAACAACCTTATATAAACGATGGACAAAATATTTTCCAAAAACCCGCGTGATTAATGCTTACGGTCCTACGGAATGTGCTGACGCTGTAACACATTACTCAGTTATAAATAATGAAAATACAAGTCTTACTGTCCCTATAAATGGAACAATACAAAATATGTCCCTCTACATTCTGGGAGATAATTTAAAATTAACCCCATATGGAGCAATAGGAGAACTATATGTTGGGGGGATTGGCGTTGCACAGGGTTATTACGAGTTACCTGATCAAACCTTAAGGGTTTTTCTTCCAAGTCCTTTTGCAGAGAAAAAAATGCTATATAAAACTGGTGATTTAGTTACCTCATCTCCAGAAGGATTGCTATATTTTCTAGGGAGAAAGGACAAGCAAGTTAAGATTAATGGTTGTAGAGTTGAGCTTGGAGAAATTGAATCCATCTTACTTCAATTTCCTGCTGTAAAAAATGCGGTTGTTGAAGTAATACAGCAAGCGGGAAAAAACATTTTAATTGCATACTATACGTTAACGGATACAAATGCAAAAACGGATGAGATAAGAAGATTTTTATCTGAAAGACTGCCAGAATATATGCAACCTCAGCATTTTGTTTTATTAGAAAAAATACCTCTAACCATAAGCGGAAAAGTAGATCGGAAAAAACTTCCACAAATTGAAGAGATTATCGGCAATAAGAGCTTTTCCCTTCCACGAAACACTATAGAACTTAAACTTTATACAATTTGGAAAGATCTTCTCAATATAGAAGATTTTGGCACTTCTGATAGTTTTGCTTCTTTAGGTGGTCATTCTTTACTAGCTGTACGGATGGCCTTGCAAGTTAATAAAGCATTTAATATTAAATTGCCTTTCACAGAAATTAAAAGTGATTCAACAATCTTTTCGCTTGCTCAAAAAATCAAGACCGGATTCTCCCTAAAAACCTCTTCGGTTCTACCAATACAAAAGAGCGAAACAAATCAAACTCTATTCATGTTTCATCCAATCTCTGGTTTAGCTTATGATTATGTTAATCTTTCTAACTATATAAAGAATTGGACAATCTATGGAATTAACAACCCATACTTTGGAGAAGAAAAATATCATTATAATACATTACAAAAAATGACTTCAGAATATCTTGATATAATACAAGAAATAACCCCAGAAGGGCCTTATTATCTATCAGGATGGTCTTTTGGAGGATTAGTTGCACTGGAAGGGGCAATACAACTAACAAAACGTGGCAAAAAAGTTAATCAGGTTGTATTGATTGACACATATAACCCAATCCATCTCAGCACAAAAAATATCGATAAAGATATTAAGAAATTTCTGAAGCTAGCGAACGTTTCAGAATCGTCTATTGAAGGTCAGTTCTTATTTGAAGAAATCAAAAAGAATGATTTTTTAATGCAAAATTATAATGTTTCAACATATACAGGAGCAGTAACTTTAATGAAAGCTTCTTCAACGGATGGATTGTTTGATGCAGGTTGGAAAAAAGAAAATTTGCCCAATTTAAATATTGTTAATCTTACGTCTACGCACTATGAGTTATTCCAATATCCTAATGTAAAATTTTTATCCACTCAGCTTCTTGAGATTCTTGATAAAGCTTAGCTAATGATATTTGTAGATGAAATTGTAAAACTATTTTATGATAAAAAATTAAGTGGTTTAAGATCTAATGTGAATAAATACCTATGATAATAAATAAAGTAGAGAAATTAAGCTCTCAACCTATGTTTTTCCAGTTGGAGAAACATTTTGGGCTAAACAATTTGTTTTTGAAAATAGAGGGACTCAATATTGCAGGCTCTATTAAAATAAAAACAGCATTGTCATTAATTGATCAATTAGAGCGGGAAGGAGTTTCTCCTTCAAAAAATAAGATTATTGAATCTTCATCTGGTAACCTTGGCATCGCACTTAGCATCGTTTGTAAATCTAGGGGATATACGTTCACATGTGTGACTGATCCCAACACATCACCATATAGTGAGAGATTGATGAGAATCTATGGGGCTAATATTCTTAAAGTCTCCCAAAAAGATAAGCAAGGAGGCTATCTAGAAACACGAATATCCCTTATAGAGGAAATGATAAAAAAAAATAAAAATCTCATATGGACCAATCAATATTCTTCATTCGCAAATCCGTTGATTCATTATGAAGAAACAGCAAGAGAAATTTTAAACCAGTTTGCAAAAGTTGATTACTTATTTATTGGAGCCGGTACCACTGGAACTTTAGTTGGGTGTGCTGAGCATGTTAAAAAATTTTCTCCACAAACCCAAGTGGTTGCAGTGGATAGTGCGGGGTCTGTGACTTTTGGGGGACAACCTTTACCAAGATTTATCCCAGGACTGGGTACAAGTAAAAAACCTCCTATTTGCGATACTAAAAATGTTGATGAAATCGTGGTAATTAAGGAAAGTGATGCTGTCCAGATGTGCCATTTTATGCTTAATAAGTATGGGCTGTTTTTGGGGGGATCCTCTGGGTCAGTACTCCAAGCCGTGAAAAAAAAGAAAAATATCCCAAAGGATGCTTGTGTTGTAGCAATTTCTCCCGATTTTGGAGAAAAATATATAGATACAGTTTATAACCCAATTTGGGTAAAGGAAAAATTTAATATGGAAATTTAGATTTTTTGTCTTTACTAAGTTAAAAAATATTCAAGGACCATTTTTAACACGTCAATTTATTTTGTAATGGAATGTTGGATGATAAAAAGAAAAAACTCATTAGCTTACTTAAAACATCATCTAGATATTATACATTATCTCTTTCCATTTATTTGGGTGAAAGATTGGAGTATAAGAATTAGGTACCTTATACTTATTTTCCTTACCCTGACTATGATAGGGTTAAATATTTTAGCTCCAATTATGTTAATGAAAATTGTAGCTCTTTTTTCAAAAGGTACTACAAGTACAATCACAATTTACATGGCTTTGCTAGCTTATGGTGTTACTTGGACGCTTTCTCAGTTTACAGCTCTTGTAAGAGAAATATTTCTATTTAAAGCTGTAGAAAGAAGTGTAAGGCTTATATGCCTTGAAATTTCCTCCCATCTTCACAAACTATCTTATCATTTTTATTCAAAACAAAAAACAGGAGCAATGGTTAGCTATATTGAAAAAGCTTATAGAGCCTTTCCTGATGTCTTCTGGGGTTTTACACTTAATATTATTCCCACAGTTATAGAAGTTATGGTAGCAACATCAATTATTTGGTATTGGTATGGTCCTTTATTAGGACTATCTTTAATAACTACAATAGTTGTGTTTATAATATTCAGCTTATTCACGACGGAGATAACTTCAAAAGTTCAGAGCTACAGTAATGAAAATCACTTTCAAGTTAATGCATATTTAGTTGATGGATTAGTAAATTCTTCGTTAGTAAGGTACTTTGGCAAACGCGAGTATGAAAAGGAACAAATCGATAAGCTTCTTAAAAGAAGAGAAGAGACAGAAATTAAATCTCAACTACTTATGCAATATGTTCGCTTAGGGCAAGTAGGAATAATTAGTGCTAGTTTAATATTAATAACTTGGTTTGCAGGAAAAGGGGTAATCTCGAAAAATCTCTCTATACCAGATTTTATCCTAATAAATAGTTATATATTACAGTTTGCTGTTCCTTTGTTTTTTTTTGGTTTTATATTTAAGGATATGCGCAAGGGTCTTACCGATATGGAGCAGCTTGTAAAGCTATTAAGAACCGAACAAGAGATAGAAGAAAAAGAACCATTACCTAGCATCCGCTATAAAGAAGAATGGGGCATTCAATTTAAAAAAATAAATTTCTCATATGGTGATAGGCAAGTTCTAAAAGATGTTAGTTTTGAAATTCCTCCTGGTAAAACTGTTGCTCTAGTTGGTCCAAGTGGATCAGGTAAATCAACTATTTCTAAACTACTTTTCCGTTTTTATGAGGCTAACTCTGGAGAAATAATCATAGGAGGTAAAGATATTAGAGACTTCTCTTTATCTAGCTTAACTGAAGTTATTGGGATTGTTCCTCAAAATACGAGTTTGTTTAATAATACTATTCGTTATAATGTTTGTTATGGCAACCCAAAAGCTACAGAAATAGAAATTGAAGAGGCAATAACAATTGTTGAGCTAGATTCTTTGATTAAAGCTTTACCAGACAAACTTTCAACGCAAATAGGAGAAAGAGGAGTAACCCTATCTGAAGGGGAAAAGCAAAGACTTGCGATCGCTCGGGTTATTTTGAAAAAACCTAAAATCTATATATTTGACGAAGCTACTTCTTTTCTAGATTTAAATACAGAGCAATTTGTCCAAAAGAATCTAAAAAGAATTACTCAAGGAGTTAGTACTCTTATCATTGCTCATCGTCTTTCAACTATAACAGAAGTTGACAATATTTTTGTTCTCGATAATGGGAGTATTACTGAAAAAGGGACACACATGGAGTTGATGCAAGTGAAAGGGTTATATTATAATCTTTGGAATACCCAATCACATCTATTATCTAGTGAACATTATGCATAGATTATTTGATGTCAAAAAGAAAGATTGAAAATTTAAATTATAATGGATCATAAAAAAAATGGAAAATATAGGAATAATAGACCACAGAGGAGCGTGGTGTACTTCTTTTAATCAAATGAAAAATACGTCTCTTCAGAATTCCTACACTGGTTTTTTGCGCTCATTTGAACAAGGAAGAGGTATTGAATTTGATGTACGTGATTTTAAAGGGGATCTTGTTATTTCTCACGACATTCCAGAGGGAAAAAAGTTAACATTGGATGAACTTTTTCAGCTATATGGGCAATTTAAATCTAAAGCTGGACCTCTAGCTATTAATATTAAAGCAGATGGGCTTCAGGAAAAAATTAAAAAAGCTCTCGATTTGTATGATATAGAGAATTACTTTCTTTTTGATATGTCAATTCCTGAAACGATAAAGTACTCAAAGCAAGATCTAAAATTTTGTATAAGACATAGCGAGTATGAAAAAGATCCTAAAAATTTTTCCCCTTATTTATATGAGAAAGCAGTTGGAGTTTGGGTTGATCAGTTTTTCTTGTGCCCCGAAAAGGGAACGTGGATAACAATTGAGATAATTAAGCAACATTTAGAGTATTCAAAAAAAGTATTTATAGTATCCCCTGAACTTCACACTTGGGGAAGAGACACAATTTATAAGAATGTATGGAAACAATATAAAAGCATTTTTGAATATCTATCAAAATACAAGTATAATTTAAACAATATTTACCTCTGCACAGATCTTCCCAATGACGCAACAGTTTATTTTAAAAGTGAAAATACCTTTGTATAAGAAGAAATTTGGTTTTTTATTCAAATATAATCTGGCAGGAAAGAGATATAACACTTAACCTTGAAAATTTCTTTAGTCATGTGCTATTAAATCAAATTAAATTATTAGGGGAGTTTAGATGATAGAAAAAATTCGATTAGGTTCAGAAGTTTTAATAGAGGGTAGTTCATATTCAATTATAGGGATAGACCATTACAAACTAATAAATTTTCTTATGGAAAAAAAATCTTGGGAGAGTTTTACAATCAGTAATCAAACAGAGCGCGTTAGTTTCTCGATTACTGAAGGTAAAATTATTTTATGGCAAACCTCTAATATCTCTCTCGCCAAAAAAAGAAATTTATGTAAAAAGTATCAGTTGAATTGGAATTTTTCTGGAATTGCACAAATTCAATTCCAAGGAGATAAGGGAGTCTCCCAGCCAATGGCTGAGCTTGTTTGGCTTCAAGACAAATCTAAAATTTTTTTGTTTGAAAGATTTTTTAATCCTGACGAACCTGATCTTAAAATTAAGGAATATTTCTTTACAGGAACCATAATCACACCTGAAAAGATAAGTATTATATAGGATATTTTATAGAAATTTAGTATGTATTATGAATAAAGAACAAACCTTACGTAAATATTTCTTAGAAGATGAAGAGTTGGAAATCGAAAAAGTAAACTTTTCAAATTTTTTAGAAAGAAAGTTTTTTGAAGCAAAAAAAGTTTATTCGGCCTTTGAAGATAGTTGGTTTGCTTTAATGCAGGGCATAAGAAATAACCCTAGGCTATATAAAAGTAAAATTTATTTTGCAGATCATCCTTATAAAAAAGAAGCATTAATAGTTTATAATCATTTATGTAAGGACATAGCTGAATTTTCTCAGTTATTAAATACATTACTTCTTTACGTAAATAAAAACGAAGTAGTTTGGAAGAATGCTAATCCAGATGATTTAGATAGTCTTTTGTCTCACGGGTTCCGTTGTTATAGTGAGGATGAAAGATGGGATATTTGTTCTAAATATGATGACCAAACATATCCTCAATCTATATGTTCATTGGAAGAAATAGCTTTCTTAAGGGGATCTAGGTTAAGCCAAATAAGGCAGCAAACAAGAGCTGTTGAGAGGTATTTTGACAAAAAAATATCTATTGAACCTTATAACAAAGAATATAAAGAGCAATGTGAACTATTAACAATACACATTTCCCAAGAAATAGGGGAAAATAATGGAATTTCTCCTGAAAGCATAGCCAATGCCAATACAATTTTTTTATCTCATCCCCCAGAACATTCCTTTGTTATTAAATCTAATGATAACGTATTGGCCTTTATAGCTTTTGATGTGAGGGAATCAACGGCGAACTTTATCTGCCTTATATATAAAAGGAATCCTAAATATTTATCAACATATTCCATGGTGATGGCTGCTCAAGCACTTTACCAAGATGGGATTCAGAACTTAAATTTATCGGGATCTGAACTAACAACTCTTGATAAATGGAAAAATAAATTTAATCCCCTAAAAAAAATAAATAGAATGCATGTTATATGGGAAAAGAAATAGAAATAAATTTCTAAAAGAGAGGCATAATAAATGTATGATATAGTCAACGTGGAAAATAAAGATGTATTTCTTAGTTTTTATAGCTGGGAAGAGTATAAAGCAATATCTCAAGAAAATCCTATATTAATTATTCCTTTTGGTGCGGTTGAGCAGCATGGGCCCCATTTACCTCTCTTAACAGATGCCTTACTAGGAATGAAGTTTGCAGAGGCTGTAGCGGTAAAATTAAATTGCTACGTGGTGGATTCATTTGTTTATGGGATGCGTTCAGATTTATATTCTGGAGGTGGAGAGTTTTTTCCAGGAACTCGTAGTTTACGGCCCGAAACTTTTTTAATGGTTGCTATGGATATTCTTGAAGAATTACATTTAGATGGGTTTAGAAAATTTGTACTATTAAATGCTCATTTTGAAAATGCTTCGTTACTTAGAGAAGTTTCTCGCCGACATATCAAAGCACATGAAGAGGCAAAGATATTATTAACAAACTGGTGGGATATCCCACCCCGTGAAAAAACGTTATCTTTTTTTCCTAAAGAATTTCCGGGTATGGATCTTGAACATGCTGGACTTTTAGAAACCAGTCTTATGCTCCATTGCTTTCCAGAACTTGTAAAACAGATAGAAAATTTCCCTAGTGAGTTAGCATCTCCGCCAGGATATGAGTTATATCCAGAAGAACTTAACAAAGTACCAAAATCAGGGGCTCTTGCTCCTGCTACTTCTGCAACCTCAAGTATAGGAAGTGAAATTTTTTCTTTAGTAGTGTCTCATCTTGTTAAAGCCATAAAAGTAAATTTTGGAGATTAGTGTGAATACTCTAATATATGATTCTTTTCTTGAATGGGTAAAAAAAGAACCTGAAAGAAAAGCTATATTAGAAGGAAATAGCATAGCTAAAAGCTATAGAGAACTTTTTGAAATGGGATGTCAAATAGCCTCAACCATAGATCTAAATGCTATAGATGAGGTCAAAACTGTTGCTTTACTTGGTAATAAATCGTTTAATAGTATAGCAGTTATTTTAGGTATTCTCTTTTCTGGTCGAGCATATAGCCCCTTGGACATTAATCTTCCAGCAATACGTTATGATAAGATTTTTGAAAATTTTTCTCCAATAGGATTGATTCTGACTGGATTATCTCCACAATTACGATACGAATTAACAAGAACAAAAATAAACCCTTCTTTTATCTTGGATCTAGTAGGCGATCTTCCTGAAGAAGCATTCAAAGGAGTGCCACGCCTAACTTTGAGTGGGAAAAAGCAATTTAATGGGCGGCAACCCCTTAGTTATGCATATCTATTATTTACCTCAGGTTCCACAGGAAAACCAAAAGGAGTTTGCATTTCCCACAATGCAGCAAACGAGGCTCTTAGAATGTTTCAAGAGCATATTAATATTCAAGAAGATGATATTATAGGAAATCAAGTTTCTTTATGCTTTGATCTTTCTATGTTTGATATCTTCTCAAGTTTAAGTCAAGGAGCTTCTATTTGTCTTATTCCCCCAATGGTTACTTCTGTACCAAATCGATTTTTAAATTATTTAAATGAGAATGCTATTACATCAATTTTTACCGTTCCCTCCGTCGTTGACTATGTTTTAGAGAATACAAATTCAAGCTTTAATAATAGATCATTAAGAAGGTTACTTCTAAGTGGTGAACCCATAGCTTTAAATACCATTAGGAAAATTTTTAAAGCTTTCTCATCCAATTTAGAAGTTTGGAACCTTTATGGAGCAACAGAAATTCCTTATGCATTAGCGGAAAAAATCACAAATGAAAAAAATTTGAATTCTTTTTCCTTAAAAGGAAGGAATGTTGAAGTACGCATCGAAAATGAGGTTGCTGACATAAATGGTGAGGAAAAAAGCTTAATTGGAGAGCTTCTTATAAAAAGTCCCGCAATGCTATCAGGATACTTATTAGAAGGGAATAGCAATTTAACCAACCTTAAATATGAAGAATGGTACCCTACTGGGGATTTAGCTTCTATTAATGAAAAAAATGTCATCACACTGCATGGCCGTGCTGATAGGCAAGTTAAAATTAAAGGACATCGTGTAGAACTTGATGCAATTGAGCATGAAATTGAGAATACTCCTGAAGTAAAAGAAGCTGCGGTGATTTACCATAAAGATACGAAGAAACTTTCTGCTTATATCACTTTAATTACAAATTGCACTGAAGAAGAGATTAAAAAAAGATGTCAAAATTCTTTATCTCCTTTTATGCGGCCAGATTCTTTTCATATTATAAAGGAACTTCCCAGAACGGCCAGCGGAAAGAAAGATCGGCAGAAGCTTATAAGCGCTGATGATTTGCAAGAAATCAGAAAGGCTCACAATGGTTGAGTATAATAAAAAGACAATTCAAACGAAAATGAAAGAAATCTGGGTTCAGCTCTTTCATGACGATAATATTACTATAAATGATGATTTTTTTTATTTAGGAGGAAACTCATTTTTAGCAGTCGAGTTTATAAATAAAATAAAAGATTTTTTTGATGTTGATATATCTTTGAGTGATCTTTTTAAAAATCCGACTATTCAGCTTTTATCCGATTTTATAAAAAGAAATGCACAAGCTGATAGTCTTCCTTCCTTAGTAGCTAAAAATAAAGAAAATTTAGTGCTTACGTCGTATGCACAACAATGCCTGTTAAATTTGAATGAAAACACTGTGAGTAAGGCTGTCCATATTGATTTTTTTCCTTTACATTTGACTGGCGCCTTACGAATCGAATCACTCCGTGAGGCTTTTATAAGATTAATAGAGCGACATGAAATATTGCGAACACACTTTAAAAAAAAGGATGGGCAATGGTATCAAGTAATTAAAAAGAGGGGAGAGCTCGTATGGGACGATCAAACTCTTGACTACGGAGGACAGCTAGAGCTCGAGGAAAAACTACAATGTATTGCGGATGAGTTTTGGGAGACTCCCTTTGATTTAACCCAAGGTCCTTTATTCCGTATAAAATTAGTACGGCTTAAGGCTAAAGAAAGCGTACTTTTTATAACAATTCATCAAAGTATCTTTGATGGCTGGTCGTTAGGAGTCTTAGCTACAGAATTAAGTCAACTATATAATCATCTAGCTTTCCATGCCCCCCTAAGACTTAATGAGTTACCTATCCAATATGCTGATTATGCTCTATGGCAACGTGAGTGGTTAGTAGGGGATATTTTAGATAAAAAATTAAATTATTGGGAAAAGCATCTAGAGTTTTTACCTCCAGAAGTAACGATTCCCTATCGTAAAGCTCGGCCATTAAAATCAACTTTCGAGGCTAACATTTGCCATATGAAACTGCCTTCTTCACTTATGAATAAGCTTAAAGAATTAAGTAAAAGGCAGAGTGTAACCTTGTTTATGACCTTATTAGCGAGCTTGCAAATATTATTATGCAAATATAATGCTCTTGAAGATATGGTTGTAGGATCCCCTATATCAAACAGAACTCAAAAAGAAGTAGAAAGCTTAATAGGACTTTTTGCTAATATGCTAATTTTTCGTATAAAATTAAAAAAGAATATCAATTTCTATGAATTGTTGGAATATACGCGAGAAGAAGTCGCTAACGCATCAATGCATCAGGAAATACCTTTTGAACAAGTTATAGCACAATACCCAGAGAGGTATTTACAAGAGAACAGGCATCCTTTATTTCAAATAATGTTTACATTAGAAAATTTTGCTCCAATCGAATTTAATTTCAAGGATGTTCTTGTTGAACCATTAAAATTAAGGAAGGCAAAGACAAAATTTGATATTAGTTTTAATACGAGAGAACTTCCAACCGGAGAACTAGATGTAGGGATCGGCTATGCAGCTGAGTTGTATAATCAAAGCGAAATTGAAGTTATCGGAAGCTATTGGGTAGATCTATTAGAAAGAATCTCACAAAACCCAAAAGAAAAAATTGATAATTTAGGTCTCTTTGAAAAAAATACAACAACATAGGCATTTAGAATGTTTCTTAGGGTTGTATTATAATAATATTCCTCAATTTTAGTTAAGCTCTAGAATTAAAGCGGAGGTTTTTTATTATGCGAACGCGCATTTGATTGAGGAATGCTATCACCTTAAGAATCAAGAACAATTTTTGAAAATCAAGGTTTGTTTGTTTTTTTATAGAAAGTTTAGGATGAATTTATACAAAGAGTGTAAAAAAATATTGTCAGCGCTAGCTATTTAACTTAGCATGTTTTGTATGGAGCTGGCCTATCTTAAGATGAGCATGTTTTTCTCGATAATTACCTATACTTTCAAAAGAATTTCATTATCATTTTAGCCTAGATTAGCTATATAAAATTGGCGGTCACATTAAGAGAGAAATATAAAAATGAATAAACTTAGGGAGGTTTTGTGAAGGCAAAGATAAAAGCTATAATATTTGATATGGATGGAGTTCTAGTTGATGCCAAAGAATGGCATTACGAATCTCTTAATAGTGCACTGTCTCATTTTGGTTTTTCTCCTATTTCAAGGAAAGACCATTTAGAAGTGTATGATGGTCTACCTACAAAAGAGAAGCTTAAAATCCATCCTCATACAATGAACCTTGATGAAGAGTTTCTCGGAAACATTAATAAACTTAAACAAGAATTTTTAGCTAAAATAGTAGAAAACAAATGTACACCTTCTCTTCTCCATCATAGAACTCTGCAGGAACTTAAGAAAGAAGGGTATAAACTCGCTGTGTGTTCTAATGCTATCAGACCATCAGTAGAACTTTTATTAAGTAAAACAAATCTGCTCCCATATATTGATTTTTTTCTTTCCAATCAAGACGTTGTATATCCTAAGCCCCATCCAGAGATCTACTTGAAAGCTATAAAAAAATTAGGTGTTCGTTCTGAAGCGGTTTTAATTTGCGAGGACAATATTAAAGGAATAACTGCGGCTAAAGAGAGTGGAAGTAATGTTCTCGAAATTGGAACAATTTATGATGTAACTTACGAAAATATTAAGCATACAGTACTAAAAATAGAAAAAGGCGAAGCGGCACAAGTTAGTAAGGCGCCTGTTAGAACAGCAAAGTTGTCAGAAATGATAGGAGGGTGGTTTGTCGGCAATTTTTCTCCGAGCATTTTGACTAGTGAGATTTTCGAAGTAGCTGTAAAAACCTATAAAGCAGGAGATTATGAAGGGTGGCATGTTCATAGGGTCAGCAGCGAAATAACAGTGATACTTGAGGGCCAAGCAGAAATGGATGGAAAAATATTAGGAGACGGAGATATTATCCTTCTTGAACCTGGGTATGGTACTTCGTTCAGAGCTTTAACTGACCTTAAAACCGTTGTTGTCAAGACGCCATCAATTGCTAATGATAAATATTTTGAAAGGGATAAAGACACCAACCTTTCAAGATATAAAAACATTAATTTTTAACATCAAAGAAAATGTAAAATAGTTAATTATAGAGGATATTCTCAAAATTGTGTAGTTCTCATGTAGTATCGTTCATGTATTAAAGCAATATTTAATATATCTTTTTCTTTTAAGGAGTTAATCAAGGTTCAGTGTGTTGAATTCTAGTATTGAAATTTTATAGTTTTAAGGTTAAAAGATGCAATATAATGAAAGATTCAATAAAAATATATTTTGAGAATAAAAACTAATCTTACTACCATTTAAATTGAAGTTACAGGAGGTTTCTTGTGCAAATAGAGAGCTTATTTTTTTCTCAGGAAGAGAGAGAGAAGCAGTTAGGGGAATGGAATGAGACGGCGAGGGCGTATCCATCAGAGAAGTGTATTCATGATTTAATTTTGGGAGATTTGGAGAGCCGTACTAATCAAGAAGCTGTAGTTATAGAGGGGGGGAGAGGGTATACATATAGAGAAATAGGTCTTTTAAGTGATCAAGTTGCTTCTAATTTACTTTCCAAAGGAGTTAGCCCTCAAGAGTTTGTTCTTGTAACTTTACCTAATGGCATTGATTTTTTAGTAGCTTTATTGGGTGTTTTAAAAGCTGGCAGTGTGTATGTTCCGTTAAATCCAGATATTTCTGATGAAAGGCTTACACAAGTTTTAGAGTCTGCAAAAGCAAAAGCTGTTATCACAAACACAGATTTAAAAGATCGCCTTAAAGGTCGCGATATTGAGGTTTTAGATATAAAAGACCTTAAAGAAGGAGAAAAAACAACCTTACAAGGTCTTAGCCGCCCTGATGACTTAGTATGTGTTATCTGTTCTTTTGATAGCCAAGGGAAAATACAAACAGCACCTTTTACCCATCGGAGTTTTGTCAATACTGTTTATGCACGACATTTTGCGTTTGACTCCCCCGCAAAGCATCTCGCTCTTCTGTATCCTCCAGAATCAGATAAAGCAAGTTTAGTTATATTTTGGGCATTAATGGAAGGAGCAAGTGTGGTCATCCCTTCAGTAATGGCAAAATGGGAGGATGTACCGGCAATTCTCAAGTTAATAGCTAACTACCATATAAGTCATTTGCTCTGTCCTCCAGGAGTGTATCGAAATTTATTAAGAGCAGCAAAAAACGAAGAATTAAAAAGCTTAGAAGTTGTGAGCTTGGCAGGGGAAACTTGGTCAGCAGAGCTTGCTCAACAACATATTGCCCTCTGTCCTCAAGCGAGTCTTTACAATGAGTATGGCTTAAAGGAGATGGGATCTTGGAATACCTTGGCGAAAATTTTTGATAAAAAAGCTCAGGAATGTGAGGAGGTTACCATTGGCCGCCCCATTGCGAACACACAAGTGTACCTTCTCAATGATCAGCAGCAACTAGTTCCTGTTGGTGTTAAGGGAGAGATTTACATAGGTGGCTTAGCTCTATTCCATTCCTCTATTCATTCACAAACAAGTGAGAAACTTATTCCTCATCCTTACAAACAAGGGGAGACATTATACAGAACGGGAGACATAGGAGTTTATCGTGAAGATGGGCGCATAGATTATATGGGGCGGCTTGCTTGCCAGATAAGCTTTCGAGGAAATCAGATAGAAGTTGAGCAAATCGAGCAAGTACTTTACAAGCATCCAAAGGTTGAAGCGGTTGTTGTCTTTTTAAAGAATCCAGGAACGCCGCAAGAACGCTTAATGGGATACATCCAGTGGGCTGGTGGAATTCCAGAGGCTTCTTCAAGAGCCCAGGAAGAGCTTCAAGGACTCTTAAAAAATCATCTAGCGTCTTACATGATTCCGCAATCTTGGGTATTTGTTGATGTTTTTAAGCGAACGAGTTCAGGGAAAATAGATCGCCATGACCTGCCTATGGTGAATTATGAGAAAGACTCTTCTTCTATAGAACCTTCAATAGAACCCAGGAGTGAAGTTGAAAACCGCCTTGCTGAAATATGGTGCGAGATATTAAATCTCGACCAAGTGAGTATAAAAGATAATTTTTTTGAAGTAGGAGGAGATTCTATCTTAAGCATTCAGCTTGTATCCCAAGCGCGCCAACAAGGGTTAGAATTTAATATGGAGCAGGTGTTTGAATCCCCCACCATAGAAGCTTTAGCTCCTTTTGTTAAAATGGCATCAGAGCAAAAAGTTAAAAAACAAACAGACACTCTTCCTCATAAACAATGCTCTCTCTCTCCTATTCAACATTGGTTTTTAAATCAGAAAGGTAATAATTTAGACCACTATAACCAAGCGGTATTATTGTGGGGTGCGGATGGGATAGAGGAAGAAGCGTTAGAAAAAGCGCTGCAAGGTTTAATAAGAAGGCATAGGAGTTTACACCTTCGTTTTTACAAGAATGAACAAGGAGAGTGGGCTCAAAGATATGAAGACTATGAGAACCTAGTAGAGTATAAAAAAGGGATTTGCCGTATTGAAGATTTAGAAGGTCTTTTTGCTGAGGAAGCAAGAAAGAAGCAGCTAGAAATTGCGGAAGAGATTCAGAGAAGTTTAAACATTCAAGAAGGGCCCTTATTCCAAGGAGTTTTATTTAAAGGGGGGAAAGAAGGGGACACGCTTCTTTTAGTTTGCCATCACCTTGTTGTTGATAGTGTTTCTTGGCGGATATTAATAGATGATTTGGAGACGGCTTATAAGCAAGCTCTAGAAGGGAAAGAAGAAATAACCCTTCCTGAAGAAACAAAGAGTTATGGATGGTGGACTCAGGAGTTAGAAAAACTTGCAAACGAAGAAGATTACCAAAAAGAGATAAGCTATTGGGAGGAGGTGCTAGATCAGCAGGGAACCCCACTACCCAGAGATATAGAAGGAACAGGAGAGAATACGGTAGAGCATATGGGGGAGGTAACAACGGAGTTATCTGCGGAATTAACGCAAAAGTTACTTCAGGAAGTTCCAAGTGCTTATCGGACACAAATTAATGACATTCTATTAACAGCTTTGGGATATGCGATTCAAGAATGGGCGGGCTCAAAAAGAATTGGACTAATGTTAGAGGGACATGGTCGTGAGCAGCTTACGGAAGAGATGGATTTATCGAGAACTGTTGGTTGGTTTACTTCAATATATCCAGTTGTTTTAGACTTAGAAGGAGCTGAGACGATAGGCTCTGGCATAAAGAAGGTCAAAGAGAGTTTACGGAAGATTCCTCGGAAGGGGGTTGGGTATGGAATGCTCAAGTACCTGACAGAAGAAGGAAGGGATCGACTGAATAATAAGGTAGAGCCAGAGTTAAGCTTCAATTACCTCGGCCAAATCGATGGGGGTGGGCAAAAAGGGTTATTCAGGTATAGAGAAGGATCTACAGGGTCATACACAGCTTCTCAGAACCGTCGTCCTCGTATATTAGAAATTAACAGCCAGGTGATGGATGGGCGTTTAAATGTCCATATCGGCTATAGCACTCATCTTCATTCAAAAGAAACAATTAGTTCTTTTAGTGAAAAGTTCATTGATACTCTCAAAAAGATCATCACACACTGCTGTGAAGAGAAGCACTTTGGATATACGCCTTCTGACTTCCCATTAGCTAAGATTAATCAAGAGCAATTAGACGAAGTCTTCGGGGATATCCCCAACATCGAGGATATTTACCCCCTCTCACCCATGCAAGAGGGTCTCCTCTTCCAAAAATTATTCCATCCTAAATCTAATGCTTATTTGGTGCAAAGTTTGTTTAAAGTCAATCAAAAATTGGATGTAGATATTTTTAAAAGATCCTGGGAATTACTTATAGGTCATTATGATATCTTAAAAACAGGTTTTAAGTATGACCACCTCCCTCATTTTCTTCAGTTTGTCAGCAGAAAAGTAAAGATTCCTTGGGAAGAATATGATTATTCCTCTCTTTCAAAAGAAGAGCTAGAAGGGAAGCTCAATGATTTATTTCAACAAGATAGAGAACAAGAATTTGATCTTGAAAAGCCTCCCTTGTTACGCTTTCATTTAATAAAAGTTTCTCATGATTACTATTATCTTATTTTCACATTTCATCATATATTGATAGATGGATGGTGCTCTTCTATTTTAATGAATGATTTAGCGACAATTTATTCTAGGTTAATAGAACGTAAAATTCCAAAGTTGCTCCCTCAGAAGTCCTATCGCACGTTTATAGAATGGCTAAGTACATATGACTATACCCAAACGAAAGAATTTTGGAAAACCTACTTAAAAGACATAAATATAACAAAACTAACTGATTCAATTATAAAGAAAGATCATAGTGATATTGATGATGAATTCAGCAATTATCAATATACGCTTTCTTCTGTTCAATCGCAAGCTCTAAAGGATTTTGCGAAAACTGAACAAGTTACGCTGAATGTACTTTTTCAAGCAGCTTGGTATCTTTTGTTGCGATATTATACCCAGCAACCTGATATAACATTTGGAGCTATACAATCTGGGAGGTCAATACCTATTGACGGGATCGACCGTATGATTGGGCTGTTTATTAATGCACTTCCCATGCGCATAAATTTGGATGATCAAGAGGGTACTGTTAAAGATCTGCTGAAAGTTTTAAGTAAGACACTTCCTCAGCTACAGAAATCGACACATGCTCCGCTGTTTGAGATTCAAAAGTGGGCAGGAATTCGAGAAAAAAACTCATTGTTTGATACACTTCTAGTCTTTGAAAACTATTATAAAGCTCCTGAGCAAGAAGCCAGATCTTCTCTAAATCTCGAGTTTATTAAAGGATTTGAACCGACTGAATACCCATTAACACTGCTCGTTGTTCCAAAGGATGAAATACTTTTAGATGTGACATACAAAACAGAGAATTTTGATAAAAACCAAATTAAATCAGTAATAGATCATTTTGTAAATATATTACATAGTGTTAGAAAGAATAGTTCTGTTTCTTTGATTCAAGTTAATCCTATAACAGACGAAGAGAAAACAAAAATAGAAGTCTGGAATGATACCGAAAAAAAATATCCAGAGAATGAATCTATACATGGCCTTTTTGAGGAGCAAGTTATAAAGACCCCAAAAAAAGTCGCTATTGCCTATGAAGAGATATCTCTCAATTTTGAGGAGTTAAACGCAAAAGCTAATCAGCTTGCATATTTTTTGATAGAGAAAGGAATTCTACCCTATCAAAAAGTTGCTGTTAGTCTAGATCGCACTCCTGAGCTTGTCGTAAGCCAGCTTGCTATTTTAAAGGTTGGTGCTATTTATGTTCCTATAGATCCTGCTTACCCTGCTGCTCGAAAAAAATATATGGTGGAGGATTCTGAAGCATCCGCTTATATTAGTTCTTCAAACGGAACAGATGATATAGGAAGAATTAAAGCTACAACTATTTATGTAGATAAGCAAAATTTTGAAAAATATTCGACGAAGAACCTCAAATTGAATTTTGAAGCAAGGGGCGTTGATATTATTTATACGTCTGGATCAACTGGTAATCCTAAAGGGATACAACAAACACACAAAGCAAGACTCAACCGGTTCCATTGGATGTGGGAAAAATACCCGTTTTCCTCTGATGATGTTTGTTGCCAAAAAACACCCATTAGCTTTGGGGATTCAATTTGGGAAACATTGGGTCCTCTTTTAAAAGGGGTTACTCTTGTTATTTTTTCCGAGGATACAGTAAAGGATCCTACTTTATTTATCAATGGGTTAAATCGGCATAAAGTTACTCGCATAGTCGTTGTTCCCTCTCTGCTTCAAGCGATGGTTGATCTTGGAAGTTCCAAACAGCTATCATTAAATGCATTAAAAATTTGTATTGTAAGTGGAGAAGCCTGTCCTGTTATTTTGACTAAAAAGTTTTTAAATTTTTGCCCTCAGTCATTACTGATTAACATCTACGGTAGTACAGAATTCTGCGCGGATGCTACATACTATGAGGTTACGGGATCTGAGAGTAGCCGAATTAATCTGCCAATTGGGAAACCGTTAAGCAACTTTCATACCTACATTTTAGATAAGAATAATAACTTATTAGCGCCAGGCATTGCAGGTGAAATACATATCAGCGGAACCGGCGTAGCAAGTGGGTACTTAAACAATGCGGAGCTTACAAATAAAAAGTTTATTCCTAACCCTTATTCTAAAAACAAAAGGCATTCAATCCTTTTCAAAACAGGAGATTTAGGAAGATACCTAGAAGATGGCAATATAGAATTTTTAGGACGAAACGATCGGCAAGTAAAAATACGTGGAGCACGCATTGAACTTGACGAAATTCAATCTGTTCTTGCAGCTCACGAAAGTATTCAGGGAGCCGTAGTTCTTGCAAAGGGAGTCCAACTAGAAGAAAGGCACATAGTTGCTTATGTTATTGAACAGTCTCAAGAGCCTACTACCGAGAATCAAAAATCTGAGTTTAAAGGGAACCTTAATACCTATTTATCGGAAAAATTGCCTCCTTATATGTTGCCTAGTTATATTGTCATACTGGATGAGTTTCCTTTAACACCTAATGGAAAAATAGATTTTATCAAGTTAAAGTCTGAGCAATACACTCACAATTTTAATCAAAAGGAAAAACGGCTACCTGAAAGTGATTTAGAAAAAAGTCTTTGTCAGATTTGGTCACGAATTTTATCTATCCCTATTCATGATGTAAATTTAAATTTCTTTGAAATAGGAGGACACTCAATTCTAGCGACCAAGCTTGCGGTTCAGATTCGAGAAGAGATTGGTGCAGACATTCCAATTAAAGAAATTTTTTTAAATCCAACAGTAACAGATCTTATTAAATATATAAATTCCATGTCTGAGAAGAGTGGAGTGAATTTAGCAAATTCTAGCATTCAAAAAATAGAGCGAAACCAAGATCACTTTCCTTTATCTTTTTCCCAGCAGCGACTCTGGTTTTTGGAACAGCTTAGCCCTGAGCTCAATGTTTACAACGTTCCTGCAGCTTTACGCTTGATAGGTCCCTTAAATAAGAAGGCGATTATGGATGCTGTTAAGGATATCATTAAAAGGCATGAAATATTAAGAGCGTCGATTTTTATAGACAGTGCTGGAAATGCTTACCAGAAAATATCGCCTAATATTGATTTTGAATGCGATTATTGCGATGTATCCGATGCTTCAAAAACTTCCCTACAATCAACAATACGAAACAAGCTAAATACAGAATTAAATAACCCTTTTAATTTATCTAAAGCTCCTTTATTGAGATGTAGCCTCCTCCGCCTATCTAATAACGAGCACATATTGATCTTAGCTATTCATCATATCATTACTGATGCTTGGTCTATGGAATTATTTTTTAATGAATTAAGCGAAT
>Ga0066256_1002567_pt1 | contig 19635 bp, 12 predicted proteins | sample ThiBio_1000_biof_FD_87107 | JGI IMG/M metagenome (GOLD analysis project Ga0066256, IMG submission 87107) | Wastewater bioreactor microbial communities from Cape Town, South Africa - Thiocy_expt_1000_biof (version 2) | ecosystem: Engineered > Bioreactor > Thiocyanate-remediating >... | reverse complement strand
GCGCAGCCGCGGGCCCCGGGCGTCGCCGCCCCGCGCCCGCCGGCGTGGCCCCCCGGCGGCCTTGTGGGTCCGCCCCTGGCGCTGGGGTGACCGGCGCTGGGGGGTGGGGGGGGGGGGGGGGGTACTCAATGTGGTGTGAGAGTATGGGCCAGCCCCCCCAACCGACTAAACGCGCAACGCACGTTGTGCCCATGTCAGACGCTGCCAGCGGCAGCGCCACATTCCACTGGTCAGTGCCCACCAGCGTCATGCGCACGCCGGCGGCCCAAGACAGTGCACTGGCATTGCCGCGTAGGAAAAGTGTGGCGCCCGGGCCGAGGTTCTGTAGGTGGGATGGGAGGGTGCGCGGCAATGGGACAGTTATGTACCAATGTGGCGGTGCGGTTGACCGTGCTCTCTGTGAGTCGGCGGCAACGCACCGACTGCGGGTCCCACGCGGTGATCTGCAAGCTGCCCCCCGGCGCCGCAGCCGCCGTTGCTGCAGTGACATGCGCCAACAGGGCGCTGACCACCGCCGCGACAGCAGTTCCCACGACCAGGCGGCGCCGCCCTTCGCTGCCGCCGCTGCTGCTGTAACGGCGCTGCATCGTGTCCGCGGCTTCGTTGGAGAGCTGAATAGACTGGGAGGCAAGGGAGAGGTAGAGTGAGCGTCTCAGAGAGAGAGAGAGAGGTGGACGAAGGAAGTGTAAGATATACGCAAAATATCAAATTAAATACGCAAGTTTCTGCACGCAATAATCACACAATTCCACTTAATAGTTGTGATAGACTGCACTGGCACATAGCACCGCTGCTGCGGGTGTTTTTTTTTTTGCAATAATTACACGTAAAATATGTTCGGAGGTAGCTGGCTGCTGACGGTTTCAAACTTTCCAACAAGAGGCCAGCTGCCACTTGACAGACAGGCGAGAACACGCACTCGCGGTGCGCCTGCAATTGTTATCCACGCGGTATCACCCGACAAATTTGCGGCGGAAGCACTCTCCATGTTACAATGTCGTGCACTAGCGGTGGCGCTGGTGGCCGCGGCGGCGGCGGCGGCCGCAAGCCGCCGGCGACAGCTTTTGCGTTGGTGAGGGTGGGGAGGAGCGAGGAGACTTGGGACAAAAACGTGTTGGGCATGAACAAGCGGGACATCCACAGTGGCCTCAAGGCAGATGCCGAGTGCTTTGGGCCCTTGCTTGGGGACACACTCCTCTTCAACCTCAAGGTGTTCGTGGCGACGGAGACGGCGGCCGGAGTGAAGGGGGAGACGGAGCTGGAGGGGGCCATGCCTGTGAGCGCGGTGCCGCACCTCAAGTCGACCAACGAGTACGGCAAACGCTACGTGCACCTCCGCATCGAGTTGCTGCTGGCTGCAGGCAGCGGCGGCGGTGGTGGCAGCGTCGGGCCCATTGGTGCGTTGTTGCTTTGCGGGCGGCGGTGACGGTGTGGGGAGAGGGTATGTGGACCATCAAGCCATCACCACCTGCCCACTTCCCACGCACTGTCTGCAGGGGCGCCACCTCCGGCAGGGGGTGTGCACGGAGGCGCTGATGCTGGTAGTGCTGGTGGCGGCGCCGCGGCGGCGGCGGTGGACCAGGTCTCGGACTTAATGGCGCGCATGACCGTGGCAGCTAAGGCGGATCCCACGGTGGCAGAGCTGCTAGCCGCCCTGGCGGCGTCCGAGCGGGGCAAGGCGGCGGCCGAGCGGGGCGAGGCGGAGGCCAAGCGGGGCGAGGCGGAGGCCAAGCGGGTCACCGTGAGAACGAAGCGCCTTGGCGTCTTAAGTCACCTGAAAGGGCCGCAGCTGAACTCGAAGTCCACAGTGTCCCTCAAAGAGAAGGTGGTGTACACCAAAGACACGCGCGCTGTTCTGCGCGGCTTTGCAAGGAGCGAGGACGAGGACCGCGTGTGCGATCGCGCATGGGCGCAGGTGCGCAGCTTCGTCCGCGAAGCGCCGCCCGAGGACGCCGCCGAAGTGGCCCACGTGCACCCGTTCGTGCTTCGCGTCGTCAACGCCATTGCCGCCGCTGCTGCCGCGCTGGGCGTCAAGTGTAACAAGGCATTTGACGAGTACGATGCAGTCGCTCCGGATGGGAGGGCGGATTTGCTGTTTACCCAGTGGCGCGAGCAGCTCCACTGCGCGCTGAACAAGCTCTTCTTCCTCGAGATCAAGCCCCGCAAGAGGAAGACCGAGGGCCCCAACGTCCTGTGGCGTGAAGGGGAAGCCCAGGTGATCAACCGCCTGGCAACCCGCCACGAAGAGAGCGCATTCCGTACCACGCTTGGCATTAGCATGGTCACCAACGGCGCCGGCGTCGTGCTCGTGCGCATCAACTTTACGGACGACGGCAGCGACACCGCATTCCCGCTCCTCATTACCGACCCCCAGCCCCTGCTCGGCAGCGAGGACGACACCACCTGCCCGACAGGGCTGCGCTGGCTCGTGCGGCTCATGCTAGCGCAGGACGTCAAGCAGTTTGGCCTGCCGCTACACGGCGGGTTCACGGCGCCCGCGCCCTACACCCACGAGCGCATGCTGGGTGAGGGCGGGTTTGGCATCGTGTGCGAGGTGAAGGAGGGGGACCGGGTGCACTACGCGCTGAAGAGCATGCGGGAGGCAGGCGCAGATGCCATGCTGGAGAAGGAGGCAGCCATCTTGGCGGCGTTGGCGACGACGGAAGCACCTGTGCCGCGCGTGCCTACGCTGGTGACCACGGTGAGGGACACGTCTACTGGCCGCCTTGGGCTGGTAATGTCACCTGTCGGTGAGCCGCTGCTGAAGTATGTGGCCACAATGGAGACGGCCGCCGAGCGCCTGGGCTTCGCACGCATGGTGCTGGCCCAGGTGCACGAAACCCTGTGCGCGGCACACAAGAAGGGCATCCTTCACGGTGACGTGCGCCCTAGCAACATGATCGTCGTCGGCGCTGCTGGCGGCGGCGGCGGTGCTGCGGCTGCTGCTGCAGACGTGTACTTGGTGGACTGGGGCATCGGCGACACTGCCGCCACATCGTCGAAAGCTCGCGAGCGCAAGGAGCTGCACGGGGTGCGCGCCTTCATGGCGGACGACAGGGTGCGCTGGGATGCCGACGCGTCGGTCAAGACCTGGAAACCCTTGCCGGAGCACGACATGCACGCCCTGCTGTACACCTACGCCGCGATTGCTGGGCACAAGCATGCGGAGCCGCCCTGGAATCTCGGCTACGTTGGTTCCGACGCGGCAGAAGCCCTCATTGTGGGCCGCCGCGACTGGTTGGCGAAGCCAGAGCAGGAGGTGCTAGGGGAGGGCGTGCCCGGAACGCTGCGCACCATGTGGAACAACATTAGCGGCGTCGCATCGCACGGTGGAGCGGGTCGTGCAGCGAGCGGCGGCGGCGGCACCGCTTGAAGACACCATGACGCTGTACGCCCGGCTGGTCTGCAGCGTGTGGCGCAAGGTCGTGGTCAGTGAGTGCCCCCATGCGGCTGGCCACGGCGCCCTACCTCGTTGCACTTGTCGCTGACGCCATGCCGCCCGTGCTACCGTTGGCGCGCTTGCCGCCACCCTCCTTTCGCTCGCCTGCGCCACCCACGCTGCCTGTAGGGCCTAGGGAGTGTTTCCTTGCCTGAGCACCCTGCTCCCTTCTTGCATCGTCCCGAGCCAAGCTACGCTCCCGGGCAGTGCGCCCAGGATGTGTATCTCTTCAAGTCTCCGTCTAACAAAGTGCGACTGTCACAGGCAGGTGGCAACACCCTGAGGCTGGCCGCCAGGGGTCAGATACAGGGTGCGGCGCGAGGGTATGCCATGTGACAGGGCCCGGGGTGCAGGTGGGAGGCGGGCAGATGGTAGTGTGCAAGGAAGGTACATTAGTGGCCACGTCCGCGGCGCCCGCCGCGCCCGCGTCCGCGTCCGCGTCCACATCCATGATGGCCGCCGCGTCCACATCCATGATGGCCGCCGCGTCCACGGCCACGAGTGGGTTGGCCTGCCGCACCCCGTCGCTATGCGGGTGGCATACAGTCAACTGAGTGTGGGAGGCGGCCAGGCGCCCGCGCAACCAGGCGTGCCAGCGCTGGTGGCGGGCGCCATGTGCCCGCCATGATGGCGCGCCACACCGCTGCAACACCCGCAATCTGCGTTGCTGCCCACCGCGCCCACAGCTCCGACGGGGCGCGGAGCCGGTGGCGGGGTAGGATGACAGCGTCAAACACGGCGCCGACAGCGAGGATGAGCTGCATGATGGTGTCGTCAGCAGCTGCACCACCTGGTGGCGTCACCGCTTGCGCAGAGTACGGGCGGCAGGTGAGGAGGTGTAGTGTCAGCCAGCAGAGTGCTGCAGGTGAGCGCGCCGTACCTGGCACAGCAACATCCGCACGTGGCAGGTACAGCGCCGCGCGGCCCTGCGCCTCCACCTGCTCTAGTCGCTCCAGCGCGCGGGCGACGAGGTGCTGCACCACACCAACCTGGCTGCCGGCCGGCAGCCAATCCAGCGGTGCAGCCTCCATGTCATACGCGTCCAGCTGAATGAGGAGGGAGTCCATCAGCTGCCGCAGGAGCCGCCACATGGACGGGTAGACAGCCCCCGCAGCGGCGACTAGTGCACGGTGGTCACACTCAAAGAGCACGTGCCAGGTGCCAGGCAGCGGTACCTCCTGCGACCGCGCCGCGCACACAGGACAGCGCATGTCAGCACGCTGTTGGTAGGCCGGCGCGTCACCCAGCACCGCTGCGTCATAGAACGGCCAGCGGTACAGCGGCGAGTAGCCGAGCCCGGCACGGGCAACCGTTGCCAGGAGCGGCGCCGGCAGGTAGCAGTTGACAAGGATGGTGCCGGCGCCGGCGGGGCCGCGAACAGACAGCGGGGTGAGGTGTGGTTTGATCCCGACGGGCGGCACAAACCACCCCAGAGGTAGGCAAGTAAAGGTGATGCCTACTGCTGGCACAGTCCAAAGTCAGCCATGACACTGGCAGCACGGCAGGCAGCCTTGTCCCAACAGAGCCGCCCGATGCCGCCGCGCGCGCGCGCGTGTGTGGGCCAATGCTGTCTGGCTCGTTGAAGGTGCCCCTGAAGTGACTGCAGTCCTGCGCCAACTGGCACGCCGCACCCCTGCCGCCTTGCGCAAAGGCGTGAAGATGTGAACAAAGGGCCGCCGACGCCCTGCTCCTCTTCCAGTTGCATCAGCGGCGCGACGGATCCACACGTGGCAGCCATGGCGTGACGTGCACCGCCGGAATGCTCGTTGCTGCCGACGCACCACAACATGCTCGTGTCCAACAAGGTACCGCACGCCGCCGCGGCCTGTGGGGCAGCGTCCGGCCGACATGGATCCAGCCAGTCGCATCCTCCTGCGCAGGCGTACGGAATGAATAGCCGTTGTCATCCTTATCCTCCATGAACGCTATTTCAGCACTTCTGAAGCAGTCGGCACGCATGCCAATCGGCAAGTACGCGCCGTTGCCCGCCGCACTCTCCACCTTGTACCCCGGGTATCGTGCTGTCGCGTCCTCCAGGAGGCCCCGCCACGCCCGCGTGTGTGCGGCGCCTCATCATTGTAGCGCACCCTGCCGCAGAAGGGCGTCCATGCGTTCGGCCAGCGCTGCGCTGGACACGCCAGCCGCCTTGCGCACGTGTGTGCTTCCACAGCACGGAGCGCCGCGCCCTCCCCATGCCGTGTCGTCCTTACCAGGTGGATGGGCCGTGTGATGCTGGCGGCTGCAAGCAACAGCTGTCGGGTGTTGTTGTCTCAGCCTCCTCCAGCGCCTCGACGGCGGTGAGCAGATGCGTGCCTGCATCAATGGCGTGCCGGCCATCCTCCACGATCTGCAGCAGCTCGCCCACATCCCACGCGGCGGCCCACAGCGCACCCTTGTCCACTCTGATGCGGCCCATGCTCACTCGTTACAGCTTACCGGCAACCACGACCTCCCTGCCATCCACGGTGGTGTGGGCGGGCATGGAGACCAGCCAGCCGTCTTGCAGCACCATCAGCGGGCGCCCCGCCACCAGCGCTGGGCGGAAGCCGCGCACAAACAGGGGCGCCAATGAGGCGGCATCTCCGCTCAACAGCGCCACTGGCCGTTGGACAGACTCCCGCTCCGCGTTGCACGCGTCGGCGCGCGTGCCGCTGCCGCCGTCGCTGCAGTGACTTGCGCCAACAGGGTGCTGGCTACCGCCGCCGCAGCAGAACCCACAAGTTGGGCCACAACCAGGCGGCGACGCCTTCTGCTGCCGCCGTTGATGCAACGGCGCTGCATCGTGTCCGCGGCGACGGCGGAGAGCTGCTTGGACTGGGAGGTAAGGGAGGGGAGGCTAGTGAGGGAACAAGAGGAGGGAGCGAGAGAGAGGGAGACAAAAGCGAACGGGGGCTGCAAGATATACAATATCAATATAAATCCGCACGTATCGACACGCGATAACACCACAATCACACTTGATAGTTGTGATAGACTGCACTGCAATACAGCACCGCTGCTGCGGGCTGGTTTAATACGATAATTACACATCGTGAAGTTGGCACTACTGGTGCCAACTAACGGTGGCTCCTACCGTACGAGTTCCGCTACCGGTACTTCATCGCCAACAACGGCCGCCTCCTGCCCAGCGATACCCCGGCACGGGGCCGGCACCAGCAGCTGCTCACTCAGCAGCCGCTGGTGGCGCTGGCAGCGGCGCTGCAGTGGATGAAGGGTCGGACTCCGCGTCGCGGGACTCGCGGGAGGGGTCGCCCAGCTCACAACGTGAGTCTCAAGACGATAGCATCTGCACCTCGTCCTCATGGGATGCTGAGGCTGACCTCGCATTGTACCAGCGTTCTGCTGCTGTGCGGTTGCAGAGGTGTGGTGCGGACCTTACCGATGTGTATAATATTTGAGCGCACAAGGCAGGCTTGAAGGCAGCCAAGGCGCCACACAAGGTTGTAGGCCCAATGTAGGGCGCGTACTGCGCGTGTGCACACCTTGACGTCATAGCGCGTACACAGCGCCGCAATAGGCTACCACGCAAGAGGCACCCCCACATGCTGCACTCTGCTTCCAATGAGGCTGCGCCGTCTGCTGTGCAGCACTGCAGCAGCAGCTGCCTCGGCGCATGGCACCGTCTCAGTCTGGCCCGTTCTCGTCGTGGTTCGTTGAAAAGCGACGCGTCGACAGCCTGAGCACCTCGGCGCGTCCCCTTCCTCTCGTCACACCACCACCGTCACCCACGCGTGCCATATCCAAGCATGTAATTTGCAACGACGGCACACCCCAGGAGGCTCAATTCACCCGGAGTGGGTAACTGGTGTGTGCCTGATACCACACCCGGCGCTTGCCGCTAGGCGGCGCGAGTGTCGAGGTCGTCGATCCGATCGTCGTCGTTGGAGGGGAGGCGGTACGGTAGCGACAGGCCTGGCCAACCACACATTGCTGCCGACCAGCAGCGTCGGCACACAGCGCGTCCAAGTCCCCGACGCCAGGAGTGAGGGCGCGCTTGCATAGGCGCTTGACGTGGCGTGCCGTAGAGGGCATGGCCAGCGCGGCGGTGGTATGACACGACAACATCGAGCTGGCGACGGCGGCGGGTGGGGATGGCACGCGCAGCGACCGGCTGCGACGCGGCGGCCAGGCGCTGGCGGCGGTACCAATGCCAAATGGGTGCAGAGCAGCAGCGTGTCGACGGCCTGGCGCGTGGCACTGGCAGTGGCTGCAACGGTGCTTGTAGCATGCGCCCAGCCCCGCGGCGCCGCTGGCGAGCGGCACATCGCGGCGGCAGCGGGGCACATGTGCGTGGTGCCTGACACCGGCCGCGTGGTGTGCATCGGTAATGCCACCACCACCGACAAGCTGAGCCCACCGGCAAATGTGGCGTTCCATGCCGTGACGGTCGGTGATGACTTTAGCTGCGGTCTTACTGCTGTGAATAGCAGCCTGCGCTGCTGGGGTGACCTGCCCGGTGGTACGGCGCAGCTGCCGCCGTCATCCACCTTCTTCGTCGACGCACATGCCGGGCCGCGCCACGTGTGCGGGTTGACACCCAATGGCACCGTCCTCTGCTTCGGTGACGCGTCGTCGCTTGGCGCGGCTAATGTACCCCCACCACATGTTGTCTTCCAAGGCGTGACGGCGGGCGCCGACTACACCTGCGGCGTGGCGCGCAACCATAGCGTTGTGTGCTGGGGCGACGCCGCCAACCCGGTGGTGGCAGCGCGCCAGACATGGGTCGCCATCACCGACGCAGAGCACGTGGCGGCGGGTGCTGACCATGCGTGCTATGTGCGAGTGAACGGCAGTGTGGCGTGCTGGGGAAGTAATGCCCGTGGTGGCGCGGCGCCACCAGCAGCGCTAACGTCGAATGGTAGCGTGTGGTGGCTGGTTGCAGGTGCCGGCATGACGTGCGCGCTGTCAGGGCCAAGCATACCGTCGCCAATGACCTGTTGGGGCGCGCTGGCTAACAACACACCTGCTGCCGGCTACTACGAGGTGGCGTGCGCGGGCTGGGGATGCGTGGCAACCACAACCGCCAGCGGCGAAACGGTGGTGGTGGCGGCCGTGGGCGGCTTGCCCCTCCCACCGATTACTGGCGACGGCGACCACCCCGTCGTTACCACGCTGGCAGGCGGCGCTGCGATCGGGTTTGCGGATGGGGTCGGCAGTGCTGCGCAGTTTTTTGTCCCCGTGGGAGTGACCGCTGATGGCGCTGGGGGCCTGTATGTGGCTGACTACGCCTACAGCATTATTCGGCGGGTGGACCTTGCGACGCGGGCCGTGACAACGGTTGCGGGGACGGGCAGCCCCGGCTCAACGGTGGGCGACACGCCCCGACAGTCGTCATTCAATTCCCCGGTCGGCGTGGAGGTGGATGGCGCTGGCAACGTGTACGTGGCAGACACGAGCAACAATGCCATACGCCTGATGTCGGGCGCATGGGTAGCAGGCAGCACAACGGGCGCGCGTGGATATGCAGATGCTGCCGCCGGCACCGATGCCGTGTTCGATTACCCGCAAGGCGTGTGCGCGGATGGGACGGGCGGCCTGCTGTATGTGGCAGATACCAACAACGCCTTAGTGCGAACAGTCAACATCACGGGCACCCACGCTGTTGGCACGCTGGCCGCGCTATCCTTCGCAGTGTACGCTGTTGCGCTGAACCCCGCGGCGCGCGTCGTGTATGCGGCTTCAGGCAGCGCTGTGTTTGTCGTTCCCTGTGATGGCAGCGCACCCACACTGCTGGCAGGCGACGACATCTCCACCGGTTACGCGGACGACATCGGGGGCGCGGCGCGGTTCAATTACATCTATGGGTTGGCGGTGAATGCTGCCGCGGGGGTGGTGTATGTGTCTGACAGTGGCAACCAGCGCATCCGGCGAATTACAATCGACGGTGGCGTTGTCACCACGCTTGCCGGCTCTGGGGCCACAGACCTGGTGGATGGCGTTGGTACGGCTGCGGCGTTTAACTATCCGTGGGGCATGGTGGTAGACGTTGCCACCGGCGCCCTGTACATTGGTGGCAGCTACAACAACGCCATTCAGCGGGTGCAGCTACGACCCACTCCAGCCACCCTTGCTGACCCGCCGCTGCCGCTAACGCCGTTGGCGCCGGACCACCAGCTGGTTGCATGGCGCGCGCTTGGCACCCGTGACAGTGCCGGTGAACCGGCGCTGGATGTGCGCGGCGCCACCTTTGCGGCGCCCCTGTCGCCCGCCAACACAGCCGGCCTCAACCCTGTCATACGCGCACTGCTACTGGGTAATATTACCCTTGCACCACGGAACGCAACACCTGACGCCGCCGGCAATACTGACACGTCCTTTTCCACTTCAGCGCAGCGCGGCCTGCGGTCACTCAGCCTGGCAACGCTCAACGTGCCGACCGCCGCCGTCGCTCTTCCTGCACTCACCACTCTCACGTTGACCGCCCCGGCGCCGACACAGCAGCTGCAGCTGACTAGCGACAGTTTTGTGGGGCTAGGCACGCTGGCGTGCGTCAACTGCGCCGGCGTTGTAGGGCTGGCTAACCTCTCTGGCCTCCGGCTTGGCAACCTGGTGTCACAGGCGCCACACTTGCTACTCATCACGGCACTGGATGCCAGCGCCGCCGGCATCACTGCAGTTTACGAACATGACTTTGACGGCTGGTCGGCGCTGAGATGGCTGTCACTGGCGGACAACAACCTGACATTCGTCAGTGACACCGCCTTCTCGGCGGCCAAGCAACCGGCGCTGGCGACAATTGACCAGTCGCGCACCCCGCTAACAGCCAGCGGCGGCGTCGGCTGCATTCCAACAACGTACCTGCGCCTGGCCGCTGCGCCGTCAAGCGGCATGTTCTACCTGGTTTGCAGCTCGTGTCCGGCTGGTGATTATTGTGCTGGTGGCACTGGGCCGCCGGTTCCGTGCGGCGCTAATACCTTCGCTGTCGGTGCCGCCGCGGCTTGCGCGCCGTGCCCGTCTGGCACGTACGCGGAACGCGCGGCACTCTATTGCATGGCTTGTCTGCCTAGCTTGGTGGCCCCTGGCTGCAACGCCACCGCGTCGTGGCGCGATACCATCACGCTGGTGGCGGATGGCGCCGGCGCCTGGGTCAATGCCAGTATCTACCTCGTGCCAGCTGGATTGCACCCCGCCGCCGCCAACGTATCATGCGGCCCGGTGACAGCGGTATCAATAAACTCCGTGTCGTGTGCCCTCCCCTTCCTGCTGCCCGGCGCGGCCACCGCACCAGTGCTGACGGCCGTGTGGGTGACGCATGCCGGTACAGGTGGTATTCCGCAGCGGCTGGGTGCAAACGTGACAGTAATGCCGCCGCCAGCTGTTGCTCTCACGCCTGGCGGCGGCCTCGGGCTGACTCCACACACGGCAGGCAGCGGTCGCGTTGTGCTGCGTCTGCCAGCGCCACGACTGGCGGCTGCCGATTGGAACGACGTCGGGCTGCAGCCGCCAGCGCAAGCGGTCATTGACAAACTCGTCGTGTGGTTGGGCGGCGTTCCGTGTACCGAGGCGGTTTGGGAGTCGTCCACCACGCTGTCATGTACGGCGCCTGCCTCTGATGCCGTCAACGTGGCTGCTGTGGTGCAGCTGGCAGGCGGGGCGTTCAATGTCACGGGGGTGCTGCCATCGCTGCTACTGACAACACCGGCACTTGGCGCAAGCGCAGAGCTGCAGCTGCTGCCACCTGCGTCAGCGGCAAATGCAATCATGAACATCACGCTGACTGGCGTGGGCCTGTGTGGTACCGGCGGTGGTGGCGTTCCACAGCTGACAGCCGCGTCAGTTGCCGGCGTACCGTGCGCGGCAATTGGCTGCATCCCGTCCCGCTCGGATGCCGCGCTGTGTGTGGGTTGGAATACCAGCCACCCTGCTGTCGGCACGCTGCGCAGCGGCAGCCCACAGGCTGCCGTCAATGTGTCGGTGACATGGGTCAATCCCGCCACCCGCCCTGTGACCTGCACCACCTGTGTGGCGCTCGCAACCCGACCGGTGGTGACGTCCATCACGCCCACCTCAATCGCCACGTCAGGGGTGCCGTTGGTTATTGCTGGCATCGGTATGATGGATGCCACCGGCGTGCCACCCACCGTGCTCATTGGCGGTGAGGCATGCAGCAGTATTGTAGGGCTGTCACTAACAGTGGTGCAATGCACCACGCCCACGCTGCTGGCATCTGCGCCTGGCTACCCGGTGGTGCCTGTTGTGGTGATCAATTCCGCTGGCGCGGCGTCAACCGAGGCTATCAACCTCACCTACCCCGTCACGTTTGCCGTGTCATGGCTATCTGTTGTTGCGGCAACCACGCTGCCGGGCGGCGTGTTGGCGCCGGCGCCGACGCTGCGGGTGCTATCGCGTGAGGCGGCGTCTTGCAGCCTGGCAATCAACATGACGGCGTGCACCGCGTCGAACCTGGCGGCAGCGGCACGTCCAACTGGCATGGCGGCATCAGCATCAGCAGCGGCACTGGCCGTAGGCGCCAGCAGCAGTGCAGTTGCTGTGTCCACCGACCTGCTGCTTGACGCGCTGACTGTGACCGGTGCGTCGGGTTGTGCCGGCACTCTGACAGCGTCGTGCATTGACGCAGTGGGGCAGAGCGCGTCAACAGCCGGGCAACCTAACCCTGTCGTGACACTGGCTGGCTGGCGCGCCAACTGGAACGTATCCAGCGTCCCCGCCCCGTTCATCGTGGTGCCAGACGAGCTGCCGACTCTGACTGCTGCGTTCACGCTGGAAGGCGGGCGCGGTGAACTACACGGTTCCACCATTGCTTCGACGCTTTCCTGCTTGGCACTGCTGCTACCCATCTCCGTGACTGCGCCGCCGCTTAACAAGTCGCTGGACTTCGTGTCGTCGCGCGACGTGCTGGCGTCCACCGGAGCAGCTGTTGTGTTGTTGAATGCCAGCTCCGCTGGCGTTGTCTTCACCGGCTTGACTGCGTCGGCAGCGCGCCTAGGCCAAGCGTTGGCGCTGTACGCCGAGTGCACCTGGACACCCACTGGCGAGCGGGTACGTCTGCCGGCCATACCGCTGTCGACAGCGCAGATGGCGCTGGATTGGGTGGCGCCGCCGACCACGGTGTTGGGGTACGCCGCGTCGCTGCTGCAGCTCACATTATCGATTCGCGTGCCTGCCGCCGTCGGTGGCTCTGCCACAGTCACGAACGCAGAGTGCGAGGTGGTGCTTGTGAACGCGACCACCCGCAGCACGCAAGTGACTGCTGATGCCTGGACGGTGGTTCTTGATGCTGCGGCGCCTGTCGGTACAACTGTGGCAATGTCAGTCAATGTGACTGGTGGTGCAGCACCAGCTGTCAGCGCGTTCATTCGCGCAAGTTGCGTGGCGTGGGGCCAGAGCCTGGTGTCGCCGCCGCTGCGACTTATTACTGCAACGCTGGCACAACACCTGGTGTCGGTGCCGCCGGCCTCCTTCATTGCTTCGGACGCGTCGTCGTCGTGGCCGGTGGAGCCGGAGCTGGCGGTGGTGGTGGCAATCACCAACGGTGATGCGGGTGTCGCCGACATCATGAACGTCACTGATGCCACATGCTCGCTGTCTACGACAACGACTGGTGTGGAGCTGAAGGTGGCTGGAGGCAGCGCGTCATCTGCACTGCTGTCTATTGCATCGCACCCGGTCACAGGCGTTGTTGCCGTGCCACGCTTCTATGTGCAGACTGCCACCACGACGCCAACAGTGGACTTTGTGATTGACTGCCGCCGTACGTCGGGCGATGCGCCACCGTCATTGCACCTCTCCATCCCCGCCATTCGACTGACAGCGCAGTTGTGCTCGCAGCCCGTACGCGATTCCTTCGTCGGCGCGCCACTGCCGGCGTTTGCTATTGGCATCGTGGCCACGCCACCCGCAGGCGCGGCGCCCACAACGCCGTGCAGCTCAAACACGCCATCGTTGCTTGATCTGCCGTCCATCCTGTGCACCATTGGCCTGGACGCGTCCACCACCACCACCAACGACACGTCCAACATCTTCCTGCAGCACACGGTAGCGACGATGTCAGCGTCGGCACACCGTGCGGAATTTGATACCTTCACGATTGTGGCGCCACAGGGGCAGACGTACGGCCTGACACTATCCTGCGCAGTAGGCGGCCTGACCATCCCGCCGAGCATGCCCTTCACTGTGACGCTAGCGGGCTGCCCGGCTGGGCAAGAGTCACAAGGCGTCACCTGCGTAGTGTTCAGGCACCACCTTCAGTTTGGGTGGCGTCGGCGCGCGTTGCATCGGCTGCCCGCCTGTCGGCGCCACCTGCTCTATTGGCATCCTCACCCTGCTGCAGCACTACTTCCGGCCGCCGTCACAGGCGGGGCAGCCACTGGGACCCGACATGGAGCTGCACCCGTGCTACAACGCCGAAGCGTGCACGCTGGTGTACAACGCCGCCAACGCGAGCAGCAACTTCAGTGGTGCGGTCTACGGCTGCGCATACGGCTACAGCGGGCCGTTGTGCGGCGTGTGCGACGCGGACGTCAACTACGCGCGGTTTGGGGAAGCGTGCGACCGTTGCTGGGATGCTGGCGCATCGTGGACGTTCCTCCTCGCCGTTGTGTTTATTATGGTAGCAGTGTTGATGCGCGTGGCGCTGCGCAAGGAGTCTGGCCGCTCCGACGCGTCCATTGTGCTGCGCATTACTCTGGGGTACCTCCAAGCGGGGGCGGCGGGGGGGGTGTCCGGGGCGGGTGGCGCGCGGGCGTACGACAGCGGGGTGGGGGGGGGGGGGGGGGGGGGCGCGCGCCCGTTATCCGTGGGCGCGCTGCGGTGCATCCTGCGCCTGCCAGCCCTGGTCCAGTACACCGCCACTGTGGCGCTGCCACTGGCAGCGTCGATCGCAGTGGTGGTTATCTTCCACGTCGTCACCACCGGCCGGTCGATGCATTTCAAGCCGCGCTGCGCCTTTGATGTGCCAGCGCTAAAGGCAGCGCTAGCTGCATGGTGGGCTTCCAAGCGCCACCTGTCCACCGCGCTCTTTGTGCTGTTCCTGGCGTACATGCCCATTGTGTCAGCGTCGCTGCGCGCGCTGGATTGCATCGACCCAATCGCGGGCGTCCGGTATCTGCGGTCAGACCTGAGCGTGGAGTGCGGCGTGGGGCAGCACGCCGCTGCGCGCGCGCTGTCGTACACGGTGCTGGTAGCCCTCGGTGCCGGTTTCCCTGCGGGGCTGGCGTGGCTGCTGGGCACCGCGCGCGACGAGCAGCTTGCTGACGCTGGCTTCCACGCCACCTGGGGCTTCCTGTTTGACGGCTACCGTGCGCCGACGCGCAGCCTGGTGCCAACGACGCCTGGCGGCGGCGGCTCCAGCGACCCGCGCAAGTCACTTGGCGGCGCGCGTGGTGAGGACGGCAAGCTGCCGCTTGGCGTCAGCACACAGAAAGGCGGGCGTCGGCGGTCAACGGTCCTGCCGGAGCGGCTGAAGCAAACGTGGGTGGTGAGCGGCGAAAGCCGCGTGTGGTGGGAAGCGGTGGTACTGTGTCGAAAGGCGGGCGTCGTACTACTGGCGGTGACGGTGACCAACCCCTACCTGCAGTGCGTCGGTGCGACGCTGTGGTTCCTGGGCGCGACCGCGCTGCAGCTGCGCTACACGCCGTACGCGAAGCCGCTGTTCAACCGCCTGGAGACCGTCAGCCTGGTGACGACGCTGCTTACCGCCGTAATCTCAACCGCGCTGCTGCAGTACAACGTGGGTGTGACGTCCTCCGAGTTGCACCCACCCGAATCCATGACGGGCATTGAGTGGACGGTCACCGTGGCACTGGCGGTGATGAATGTGGGCACGTTTATTGCACTCGCGAGTTTCTGGCTGCGAGCGCAGTGTGCCCGCGCACACGGCCTCGTGCGCGGCACAGCGCTGGCTAGAGGTCTGTCTGGACGGGTGGCGAGCCTGCGTGGCAAGACCATAGCCGCCGCCTCACCGATTGACGACGCCAGCACATCGGTGGCGGCAGCGGCGGCGGCAGCGTCCACAATAAACCCACTACGGCTGCGAGTTGACGCCGCCACCACTACACCTGGCAGCGCGCCTGCACCAAGCGTGGTGTGGGCACCTGCAACTGCCACCACCACCACTCCAGCTGGCGCTGCCGTCACCACCAGTACAGCTGGCGCTGTCACCGACACTGCCACTGAGCTTGCGGCGGGCAGCGGCGATAGTGCAGCGGCCACGGACACTGCTGTGCCACTGCCAACCCGCGCTGTCGCACATGCCGCAGCTGCCCCGCACCCCGCGCGTGTCATTGCCTTGGCCGCCACACCGGCGGGCCGCGTGCGCCGCAAATGATGAGATTATTGCAATCGGCTGGCACACTCTGGCTGTCGTTTGCCGCCCGCGCGCCCGGCTGCTGTCGTTTGCTGTCGCCGGTCGGTGGAGTTGGACGCCATCATGGCATGATGACTGGCGCCGTCTGCCGGTGGCGTTTACCAGCATGGCGCATCCTCGTGGCGTCGCTGGCGTGTTTGGCCACTTGGCGGCGTGTAATGTCATTGCAGCAGCGCGTTGTTTGTGCGCGTTGTGTGGCCGCGGTGCCAGTGGTTTGCGGCGCTTGCCACGGGTGATACATGGTAACATGCACCGACGCAATTGCACGTCAAAATTAGAGCGGCATGGTTGACTACATAGGGTATCGACCGTGATTTACACATTTTAAAGCCGTCCCAATTTGTTTTGCGTATTAATATTGGTGCCAAAGCTGCCACCCCACGGCGCCCGTTGGCCCCCTCCACTAACTACCACCACACCACCACTACCGGTACTCGCCACCACTGCTCCTATTACTTACTCTCAGGGCCATTCCACTCACCTCTCGCTCCTTCCACGTACCCTCCACTTACGACTGTTGCGACAGCAGCCCTCTACTCCCACCACTGCCAACACTCGACAGCAGCACCCCCCCCCCCCCCCCCCCCCCCCCCCCCCCCCCACCCCCCACCCCGGCCCCCCCCGCCCCCCGCACCCCCCCACGCCGCGGCGCCGGGGGGCGCGGCGGGGGCGGCCGTCGTTGACTATCCCACGCCGCTGGCAGAGGGGGGGAAGCGGTGGTACCGCCGGGTGCGCGTGCCCGGCTCCGGCCTGCGCGCGCTGCTCACCCATGAACCCACGCCGCTCTCCGCTCTCGCTGGCGACGACGACGACGATGACGACGATGATGAGGAGGAGGAGGATGCGGCTGATGGAGATGGTGATACAGGCGACGACGATGACGACGATTATGAGGATGATGAGGACGATGATGATGGTGATGACAATAGTGGGGGGCCGCTGCAGGGGATGCGGCCAGCGGCGGTGGCGCTGGCGGTGGCGGCGGGTAGCTTTGCGGACTCGGCGGTGTCGGTGCGCGGCACCACCTTCCCTGGCCTGGCGCACTTTTGCGAGCACATGCTGTTCATGGGCTCAGCGCGCTTCCCTGGTGAGAACGAGCTGGACTCGTACCTGTCCAGCCACGGCGGCGGCAGCAATGCGTACACCGAGACGGAGGTGACGGTGTACCAGATGGAGGTGGACCCCTCCGCGCTGGCGGGCGCACTGGACCGCATGTCGTCGTTCATTGAGGCGCCTGCGTTCCATCGTGGCTCTGTGGCGCGCGAGGTGTCTGCCATCGACTCGGAGTGGGCCGGTGTGCTGAATGACGACGACGCGCGGTAGGCGCAGCTGGCCTCCACGCTGGCGCCCACCGGTCACCCAGAGCACCAGTTCCTGTGGGGCAACACGGCGTCGTTGCTGGGCGACGCCGCCGCCGCGCTTGGCGCTACGCATGGTGGCGCCGGCACGCCGCCGGCCGCCGGCGCAGCGCCGCCGCCGCCAGCTGCCACGGCGAAGGGCAAGGCTGGTAAGGCGAAGGGTAAAGCGGCGGCGGCAGCGGAAGAGAGTGCGGCAGAGGCGCGGCTGAGCGCGCTGCTAGAGGCGCTGCGCACCTACTTTGACCGCTACTATGTGCCGGCGCGCATGCACCTGGTGGTGCGGTGTGACGCCAACGAGCTGCTGGGCGATGACTACGACAGTAGCAGCGGCGGCGGTGGCGATGACGAGCACGAGGCGGAGATGCCGGATCCGCAAGAGGCGCTGGATGCGCTGGAGGAGGTGGTGTCCGCCTACTTTGGGAAGCGGCTGGCGGCCGCTGCACGCCGCCCGCAACCTGGTCGCATTACCACTGCGTACGGTTATGTGCTTCCACCCGCACCGGACCCCGAGCCCGGCGTCTTCCCCTGCAGCCGCCTGATGCAGGTGTTGGCAGCGCGCATGGGCGACCCAGCAGCCGTGTTAGCGGCACTGACTAGTGGGGCGGCGGCGGGTGGCGCAGGTGGGGGCGGGGGCGAGAAGCGTGGCAAGGGAGCGAAGGGCAGCAAGGGCGCAAAGGCGGCCGCCGCATCAGCTGCAGCTGCACCCGCCGCCACCCCCACCGGGTTGGCGCCGCCTCTGGCGTGTGCCAAAGACGCGTACTCCTACATCCCTGCGCTGCTGCCAGGGGGCGCACTAGAGAGCGCGGTAGCGTTGGCCGCCGGCGCGCCGCGTGACGACGAGGACGACGACTTTGCAAGCTCCGTCATCCCAGCGCACCGCCGGGGTGGTGGTGGCGGCGGCGGCGGCGGCAAGGCGGGGAAGAAGAAAGGCGGTAAGGTGGCGGTGCCGCTGTCGGAGCTCCCACCACCCGGCTCCTGTGCCACCGCGTCGGTGCTGCCGGCTGGTGCCGTGTGCGCGGCTGCCACGACGGTGGGCGCCGGCGGCGAGCCGCTGCTGCGGTTCCGCAAGCCCATCAATGAGCAGCACAAGCTGACGCTGACGTTTAACATGCCGCCGCAGCTGGAGTGGATGGCGTACCGCACGAGCGACTTCCTGGGGCACGTGCTGGGGCACGAGATGCGTGGCACCATCCTGGCGGAACTGAAGGCACGCGGGCTGGCGACGGAGCTGACCGCTGGCACAGCGTTGGCGGGTTCGGGGCAGGACTGGCACAGCGGCCGGTGCGGCGGCGGGTTTGACATTGACCTCACGCCCGCCGGCGTGCTGTCACTGCTGCGTGCATGCAACCTGCCGTCGTCGGACGAGGCAGCCGCGGCAGCGGCGGCAGGCGCCCCTGGTGAGGAAGACGCCGTCACCATTGTGTTGTCATACCTGATGCACGTGCTGTGCGGCGGCGTGGATGTCGTGGCGGCGAGCGCGGCGTGGCGCAGCACTGCGATGGAGGCGCGGCCGTGCGCCGCGGTGGCCAGCGTGTCGCCGACGCGCTTCCCGCTGCCGCTGGACACGCTGGCGACGCTGGCAGGAGTGTTGGACACACCGGCCATTCGCGCGCTGCACGAGGAGATTGCGGTGCAGGGCGCGCTGCAGTACCACTTTGGGGAGGAGGAGAGCGAGCCACTGAATGCCGTCACCGCGGTGGCTGCCAACATGGCGGTTGGCGCGCCAGACGCGTACCTGCTGTCAAGCGGCACGACCCCCGCCGGCCACGCGCCCGCCCTGCTGGCGCTGCTGGCGGCGCCCCTCGTGTCCGCCAACATGGCGGTGAGCGTGTCGTCGCCGCTGGTGGCGCATCTGGTAGCTGGCGAGTCGGCGGCGGTGGAGCCGTGGTTTGGGTTCTCATACGCCACCCTGCCCACGCCACCAAGCTTGGCGGCACGTTGGGCCGCGCCGCCACGCTTGCCCTCCCTGACCCTGCCCGCGCTGAACCCTTTCACACCCACCACCCTCGACCTGCCGACTGGCCCCCTGGCTGACGCGCTGGCGGCGCTGTCCAGCCGTGCGCCTGCTGAGACACCGGCAAGCGCAGCACCGGCGCCAGCGGGGCCCGTGCCGCCCACGGTGGTGTGTGCAGTGGATGGCACGGGTGGCGCGACGGTGCGGTGCCGTGGGTGGCACCTGCCGGATAAGATGCACCACGTGCCTAAGGTGTGCTTGCGCGCCACGGTGTGGCTGCCCGCGCTGCGTGCCTCCAGCACGGTAGTGACCCAGCAGCCGGACAACAGGTGGGCGTGGACTGGTGACGACGATGGAAGTGGCGGCGGCGGCAGCGTGGTGGAGGCAGGCCGTGCGGTGCTGCCTGGCAGCACACTGTTATGCGTGGCGCGTGACCTGCTGCTGCGGCTGCTGGCGGGGGGGCTGAACGAGGCGCTGGACCCTGCCCAGTGCGCCGGCCTTGAGGGGAGCGGGGACGGGTCGGTGGCGGGGGTGGCGCCGACTGGCGATGGCCACCCAG
>Ga0066256_1002560_pt1 | contig 19671 bp, 1 predicted proteins | sample ThiBio_1000_biof_FD_87107 | JGI IMG/M metagenome (GOLD analysis project Ga0066256, IMG submission 87107) | Wastewater bioreactor microbial communities from Cape Town, South Africa - Thiocy_expt_1000_biof (version 2) | ecosystem: Engineered > Bioreactor > Thiocyanate-remediating >... | reverse complement strand
GCTCGTGGCAGGCCACAGCGACAAGGCCGAGGCGGTGCTGGCAGCCGCGGCAGCAACAGCCCCAGCAGGCGCCGCCGCCGCCCGCGACCTGGCAGCGACGCTGGCAGCCGCAACGGCACACGCATGGCCGCATCTGGCCGCGGACGAGGGCGCAGCCGCCGTGACCGCCGCCACTGCCGCATACGCTACCGCCACCACACCAACCGCCGTTGGAGAGGATGACAGCCTGGCACTGCAGCTGGCGGCGGGCGGGTATGATGACTGGGCGACGCTGCTGCTGCCCGCCGGCCGGCTGACGGCGCCAGCGGCTGCCACCGCGGTGGCGCTGGCAAGCGGCGCTACCGAGGCGCAGTGGGCGGCGCTGCATGCCGCCTGCCCCGACACACTGGACCTGCGGCTCACCGCCGGCCTGCCACCGCCGGCGGCGCCACCAACAGATGGAAGCGTGCTGGCGCGAGTGGCGGCAGCAGATGCCACCGCCGCCGCCGTCACGTCCCCGCGGCCGCCGCCGCCGCCGCCCCTGCCCCCCACGCCGCTGACCACCGCTGCCGCCGCAGCAAGCGGCACGCTGTATGACACCGTGTGCGGCGTGCGGCTGCTGCGGCGCGCCGGCACACCCGCTGCTGTGGGAAATACCCCGCCGCCGCCCCGCACATTTGTACTGACGCCCACGCCCGCTGGCAACGCGCGGCGGCTGGCGGGCGCGCTGGCAATTGCACGCGGCAACGCGCGGCGCATGCCGCCGTTGCTGGTGGAGGGCCCACCTGGCGCCGGCAAGACGGCGACGGTGCGGTACCTGGCGGGGCGGCTGGGGTACGCGACCGACATGATAGAGCTGCACCTGGACGATGTGCTGGATGCTAAGACGCTGCTGGGCTCGTACGTATGCAGCGACGTGCCTGGCGTGTTTACGTGGCAGCCGGGCGTGGTGACGCAGGCGGTGACCGCTGGCCGCTGGCTGCTGATTGAGGACATTGAGCGCGCGCCCTTTGACGTGCTGGCCGCCATCGCCTCCTTGCTGGAGCACCGCGTCCTCCTCCTGCCCGGCCGCGGCGCCATCGCCGCCCACCCTGGCTTCCAGCTCATTGCCACACGCTCGCTGCCGCCGCGCCGGGGCGGCACTACTGGTACTACCGGCGGCGCGCCGCCGCCCCTGTTTGGCCCCGTGGCCGCCATGGGCGAGCGGTGGCTGCGCGTGCGCATTGAGCCCTTCCCCCTGCCGTCCCTGCGCACTGACGGCGTGCCAGATGCCGACGCGGAGCTGGGCGCCGTGCTGGCTGCCCTCTTCCCCACCCTAGACGCCGCCCTCGGGGCGGTGGCGCTGCACATCTATGCCATTGTAGAGTATCTGCACCGGCCGGAAAGCGGCACCGAGGCGGCGGCAGCGGCAGCAGCGGCATTAGGGCCGCTGCTGGGTGCGGAGGCGCGCGGGTGGGCGCGCCACGGCCGCCCGCTGTCGCCCCGCGACCTGTTTAAGCTGTGCCACCGCCTGCAGGCGCTGGCGCCGCGTGCTGCAGGCGGTGGAGAGCCAGGCGGCGGCGGCGGCCGGCGGCTGCTGCTGACGGCAGACACCAAGAAGGCGGCGGTGCTGCATGCCGTGGCGGTGTTTGCGGCGCACGTTGCCGCCGTGCCCGCTCGCCGCGCCTTTGCACGCGGCCTGGCGCTGCTGCTGGGCGTGGCGGAGGATGCTGTGGTTGCGGAGCTAGAGGCCGGCGCGCCGGCAGTGGCACGCGCCGGCGCCAGCCTGTCGGTAGGTGCCGCCGTTCTGTCTAGCAGCCTGCCCGCTACCGACCCGCCGCTGCCGCCCACCTGGGCACCCACGCGCGCTGGCGCGCGCCTGCTGGAGTTTCTGGCATGCGCAGTGGCACTGCGGGAGCCCACGCTGCTGGTGGGCGAGACCGGCAACGGCAAGACGCACGCGGTGCAGGCGCTGGCGCGCGCCGTTGGCGCGCCGTTGGTGGTCATCAACATGAACATGCAGACCGACAGCGCCGACCTGCTGGGCGGCTACAAGCCGGTGCACACGGCGCAGCTGGCGCGCCCGCTGGTGGCACGCTTTGACGCCGCCTTTGCTGCCACCTTTGACGCCGCCGCCAACGCCGCCTTCTTGCGCACCCTGCGCGCCGCTGCCGCCAACTCCGACTGGATGCGCCTGGCGGCGGGCCTGCGCAAAGGGTTGGAGGCGGCGTCCACCAAGCTGCGCACCACGCCCGGCGCGGCAGCACTGGGCGCCGAGTGGGCCGGCATTGCCACCGACGTGGCGGCGCTGGAGGCGCAGATGGCTGCCACTACCGCCGCCGCTGCAGCGTCGTCGTCGTCCACCACAGGCGTGGCGTCAGCACGGAAGGCGACGCCGCTGGCGTTTGCATTTGTGGAGGGCGCGCTGGTGCGCGCGCTGCGCAGCGGCGCATGGGTACTGCTGGATGAGGTGAACCTGGCGACGCCCGAGACGCTGCAGCGGCTGGCCGGCCTGCTGGAGGGCGACGACTCGCGGTTCTCGTTGACGGAGGCGGGCGGCGCCGACACCGTCACACCGCACCCCGCCTTCCGCCTGTTTGCTGCTATGAACCCCGCCACCGATGTGGGTAAGCGTGACCTGCCACCCTCCCTGCGTGCCCGTTTCACCGAAGTGTGGGTGGATGACATTGACGACGAGGGCGACCTGGGCGTGCTGGTGGCAGCCGGCCTGCCGCGCCGCGATGACGCCGCCGCCCTCGCGCCCGCTGTCGTGTCGCTGTACCGCACCGCACGCGTCCTGTCCGCGCCGCGCACCGGCGTGCTGCGCGACGGCGCGGGCGGCCGGCCGCACTACAGCATCCGGTCGCTGATGCGCGCGCTTACGATTGCGCGCGACATGGTGTCTGCCGGCTCCAAGCTGCGCTACGCGCTGCACGAGGGCTTCATGCTGGCGTTTGTGGTGCCGCTGGATGAGGCGTCGGGGCGGCTGCTGGCGGGCGAGTTGCGTACTGCATTTGGCGACTTTTCCGGCCTGGATGCCGGTGCCGTCCCCAGTGCGGCAGCAGCAGCGGCAGATGATGGTGGCGGGGCGGGCACAAAGCGGAAGCTGAAGAAGGTGTTGACCACCGGCGACGTGGATGCGGCGGCGGCAGAGGCAAAGGCGGCGGCGCGAGTGGCGGCGGCGGTAGGTGGGCGGCCGGGCGGCGACCGGCCGCATGAGTTGGTGGGCGCGGCATGGGTGCCATGCGGCCCCCTGCCGCCTCGTGACCTGGCCAAGCCCGCAGCGCCTGGCGGCGCGGTGCGCTACGTGCTGGTTGAGTCGGTGAAGCGGCACGTGGCCAACGTGGCGCGCGCTGTGTCGTGTGGCCGCTACCCCGTACTGCTGCAAGGTCCCACCTCGTCCGGCAAGACGAGCATGGTGGAGTACCTGGCGGCGCGGTGCGGCTACACGTGCGTGCGCATCAACAACCACGAGCACACCGACCTGGCGGAGTACCTGGGCAGCTACGTGAGCGGGCCGGACGGCGGCCTCGTGTACGCCGACGGCCTGCTCGTCAGCGCGCTGCGCGCCGGCCACTGGATCATCCTGGACGAGCTCAACCTGGCGCCGTCGGAGGTGCTGGAGGCGCTGAACCGGCTGCTGGACGACAATCGCGAGCTGTTTGTGCCCGAGACGCAGGAGGTGATCAAGCCGCACCCCGGCTTCATGCTGTTTGCGACGCAGAACCCGCCCGGCGCGTACGGCGGCCGCAAGGCGCTCAGCCAGGCGTTCCGCAACCGGTTTGTGGAACTGCACGTGGACGACATCCCGGAGCGCGAGCTGGTCACCATCCTGAAGGGCCGCTCCGGCGTGGACATCAACGCCGCCAACCCGTTCCTGGAGGCCATGGTGGCCACCGCGGTGAAGTTGCAGCGCGTGCGCGCCTCCTCCGCCGTGTTTGCCGGCAAGCACGGCTTCATCACCACGCGTGACCTGCTGCGGTGGGCGCAGCGCGGACCGGACACGTACGACTCGTTGGGCGGGGAGGGCTACCTGCTCCTGGCGGAGCGCCTGCGCACGCCGGAGGAGAAGGGCGTGCTGCGTGCCGCCATGGAGGCGTGCTGCAAGGCAGTTATTGTCCCAGATGCCCTGTACGGCGTACTGCGCAACCCGGCGGCACTTGCCGCCGCGGCGCGCTCCCTGCCGCCCTCTGGCCCCACGCCCGCCAAGCGCGCACGCGGCGGCAGCGAGCATGTGTCGACTGAGCTGCGTGGTGCGGCGCTGGGTGCGCCTGACTTTATGCACCGTGCCACCGCCGCCATGCGCGCCACGCTGGCACACCTGAACGCGCCGCCGGGTGGGGAGGGTGACGCGCCGGTGCCAGCGGTGCCGGGCGCTGAGGGCTTGTCCACCATCAGTATCACCACGGCACTGGAACGGCTGGTGGCGCTGGTGGGCCGCTGCATCCAGCACAATGAACCGGCGCTGCTGGTGGGCGAGACGGGCTGTGGCAAGACCACCGTACTGCAGCTATTTGCGCTGTGCCTTGGCATCCCGCTGCGCATTGTCAACTGCCACGCGCACACCGAGACTGCCGACTTCTTGGGCTCTCTGCGCCCCGTCCGGGCGCGCGGCGACCGCATTGCCGCTGTGCGCCGTGCCGCCGCGCGTGTGCTTGCTGCATTGCCGCCCGACGCACTGGCGGCGGCTGCTACGTCTGCATCAGCACCGGCAGCAGCAGCAGCAGCGGCGGCGCTAGCTAACGCTGCCGCTGCCGGCGATGCAGGTGAGGCTGACGTGCCGCAGGAGGCATGCGTGGCGGCGGTGGAGTGGGCGTGTGGTGCGTGTGCTGCTGTTTCTGCAACCGACAGTGACGATGACGGTAGTGCGGTCCTGACGGAGGCGCGCACGGCGCTGGCGGAGGCGGTGAGTGCGGCGGGCGCGCTGTTTGAGTGGGTGGACGGCCCCCTGGTGCGCGCCATGCGGGCGGGCGAGTTTTTCCTGCTGGATGAAGCCAGCTTGGCGGAGGACGCTGTGCTGGAGCGCCTGAACTCGGTACTGGAGCCGGGGCGCACGCTGACGCTGGCAGAGAAAGGCGACGCCTCCACGCCCGCCGCGGCGGCCGCGCTGGTGGTGACCGCCGCGCCCGGCTTCCGGTTCTTTGCCACCATGAACCCGGGCGGCGACTTTGGCAAGCGCGAGCTGTCGCCCGCGCTGCGCAACCGGTTCACCGAGATCTGGGTGCCCTCCACCCTCACGCCGGACGACCTGCACGCTGTGGTGGCAGACAAGGCAGCCAGCGCGGCGCTGCTGCGCCGCTTGCCGCCTGCTGGCGGCCACGGCCACACAACCGCCGCCGCATTGCATCCTGCTGCCGCCCTGGCGGCGCTGACGCCCGCCATCGTCACCTTTGTGCGCTGGTTTGACGCGGTGGCGGGCGCGGGCACGCATGGCATAGCTGCCGCTGCCGCCGCCGCCTCTGCAGCGCTCCTTGAGGACGCGCCGTCACCAGCAGCAGCATCAGCGGCGGCTGGCACGGCTGCGCCACGCTCCTTTGTGCTGTCGCTGCGCGACGTGCACAACTGGGTGGAGTTCATCGCCGCTGCGCTGCAGGGTGGCGTGGATACCGGTATCGCCGTGTCGCCATGGGCGGCCGCGGCACACGGCATTCGCCTAGTGCTGCTGGACGGGTTGGGCCTGGGTACGGGAGTGAGCCCCCGTGCGGCAGCTGACATGGCGGCGGCAGCGACCGCCTTCCTGTGCCAGCTGGCGCCACCCGCCGACCGCGACACCGTGGCAACCATTCTGGCTGCAGACGGGGGGTCGGATAGCAGTCGCGACAACGACGGCCCCGTGGTGGAACCGTGTGGTGGCGGCGGCGCGCGCCTGCGGTGTGGCCCGTTTGCTGTGCCCGCACACGTCGCAGGAGGCACCGGGTTGGGTACCGGCGGCGAGTATGCATGGAGCGCGCCCACCGTGCGCACCAACGCCTTCAAGGTGCTGCGCGGCATGCAGCTGCCCAAGCCCATCCTGCTGGAGGGCAGCCCCGGCGTGGGTAAGTCGTCACTGGTGGCGGCACTGGCGGCGGCTGCCGGCCGCACCCTCGTGCGCATCAATCTCAGCGAGCAGACGGACTTGGCAGACCTGTTTGGGCAGGACCTGCCGGCCAGCAGCAGCGGCAGCAGCAGCGGCGCGGCGTTTCACTGGGTGGATGGCGTGTTCCTGGCGGCCATGAAGGCGGGCCACTGGGTGCTGCTGGATGAGCTGAACCTGGCGACGCAGGCGGTGTTGGAGGGGTTGAACGCGTGCCTGGACCACCGCGGCACCGTGTTCATCCCGGAGCTGGGCCGCAGCTTCCCGTGCGCGCCCGACTTCCGCGTATTTGCCAGCCAGAATCCGGTGGCGCAGGGCGGCGGGCGCAAGGGCCTGCCCAAGTCGTTCCTGAACCGGTTCACCAAGGTGCATGTGGACGCGTTGGCCAGCCGCGACTACCACGCCATCCTGGCATCCAAGTACGGTCGCCTGGCTGCCGTGACACCTCGCCTCCTGCCCGCCATGGTGGCATTCACTGACGACCTGTTGGTGGGCGCGGGTGGCGGCAGCGCGCTGGGTGCCGGCGCCGTTGGTGCGTCGCCGCCTGCTGCCGGCGGTGGCAGCGAGGTGGTGGCAGCAAGCTGGGGCGCAGCCGGGCGGCCGTGGGACTTTAACCTACGCGACCTGTGCCGGTGGGCAGACATGGTGCAGGCGCTGGGCGGCGTGGAGAACGACGATGGTGATGACGACGCAAGCCTGTGCCGCCTGGCAGCTGCTGCCATCGCCGCCGCGGACACCGTGTACCTGCAGCGCTTCCGGACCAGCGCAGACCGTGCCGCTGCTGCGGGCTACCTCCTCGCGGCGCTATCCGCTGCCGCGCTGCCGGGCGCGCCGCTGACTGCGCGCACCCTAGCTGCGGAGCTGGTGGGTGCCGGCGTTCGGCTTGCTGTGGCACCCACCACCGTGGCTGTTGGGTCAGCCGTGCTGCCGCGCGCCACGCTGCCAGCGCGCGCACGTGGTGCAGCGGCATGCCCATCCCACCCCTTGCCGCCCGCGCTGCAGCCGCTGGCGCGGCATGTGACGCGCGCGCTGGCGGGCGGCGTGCCGTTGCTGCTGGCGGGCCCTACCGCCGCCGGCAAGTCCACCGTGGTGCGCCACCTGGCGGCGCTGGCAGGCGTCCCACTGCGCGAGCTGACAGTCACGCCCTCCACTGACGCTACCGACCTGCTGGGCTGCTTTGAGCAGGTGGACGGCAGCCGCGCGGCACGTGCTCGCGCCACTACCGCCGCCACCCTGCTGGATGCCGCCGGCGTCCTTGTTGCACGGGCGCTGGCGCGGCCGGCGGGGGTTCCCGCCGCCGCCCAGCCGCTGCTGCAGTCTGCCGCCGCGCTGGCTGCCGCGCGTGGCGACCTGCGCCGCGGTGAGGCCAAGGCGGACGCGCTGGCGGCGGGGCACGGTGCGCTGGCAGCCGTGGTGGCGGCTGGCGGGTGCGGTAGCGCAGCTGAGGCGCTGGCCGAGTGGGAGGCGGTGCAAGGCGCGTACGCGGCGGCGGTGGCGGAGGTGGAGGCCGGGGCGGTGACCGCCGCCGCCGCTGCCAGCGCCTCGGCGTTTGAGTGGGTGGACGGCGAGCTGGTGCGCGCCATGGAGGCAGGCGAGTGGGTGCTGGTGGAGAACGTTAACTTTTGCACGCCCGCCGTGGTGGACCGCCTGAACGCCGTCTTGGAGCCGGGCGGCGCGCTGCTCATTGGCGAGAGTGGGCTGGCGGCAGACGGCGCGCCGCGCATCGTCGTCCCCGCGCCCGCCTTCCGCATTGTGTTCACTATGAACCCGGCGCACGGCGAGGTGTCACGCGCCCTGCGCAACCGGTGCATTGAGGTGTACACGCCGCGAGCAACCCTGCCGCCGCTGCCGACTTCACAGCTGGCGCTACTCACGCACGCTGTCGCCGACGGCCTGCGTGCCGGGGTGGTGGACGCCTTGCCGACGCACGACAACGACGACGTGGCTGAGGAGGGCAGTGGCAGCGTGCCGGCGGGCGTGGCCCTCCTGCAAGCCGCTGCCAGCACGGGCATGGGCGGCGGGTGGGGTGACGTGCTGGCAACGCTACGCGCTGCTGGCGTGCCGGTATCGCCGCCTGTTGTGGCGGCGCTGCTGGCCACGCCTGCTGCCACCGGCCGCATTGCGGCGGGCGGTTTCCTGGCAGCTGCCAACTTTGGCGTCGTGCTGGCTGCCTTCCTGCGCAGCTGGCCGTTTGACGACGCGCTGACGCTGCCGGCCCTCGTGGCACGCGCCGCCGGCGTGGCGTTTGACGTGCCGGCGTCGCCGGAGGGGCGTATTGACGGGGGCCTGCCACCGTCCCTGGCGCTGGCAGTGGCGGCATGCCGCCGTGTGCCGGCGGCATGGACGCACCCCCTGGCGCCTGCGCTGGCAGCGTGCAGCCGCCTGGCGGCAGCGACCTTGCCTGGCCACCCCGCCACGCCGCCCACGTCGCGCGCGTTTGCCGACTTTGTGATTGTGGCGTCCGCGGCACTGGCGCTGGCATGGTCGGCGCCGCAGTCCACGGTGGGTCATCTACGCGCGGCAGGCCGCCTGCTGGCAGCTGGCGCAGAACGCGCCGCGGCAGCGGCGGGACTCCCGCCTGCCGCGTCTGCTGCGCTGGTTGCCTGGTTTACCGCGGCGTGCGGCGACGACAGCCCCGCATGGCAGCCGTTGGCAGAGCACGGCGAGGGAGCCGCCCTGCCAACTGCCGCGGTTGCCGCCGCCACCGCTGCTGCTGCGGCTGCGGGAACGGCGGCACTGCGCGCTGCACTGGTGGATGCCGTGGTGGCCAGTGGCTGCGCTGGTGCGGCGGCACACCCCGCCGCCACCATGCTCCTGTTGCCCGCGGCTGCCGTGTGCGCCCTACTTACTGACACTCACGCCGCGGCACGTGCCGCTCGTCCGGCTGCCGCTGCCGGCCTCCTGCTGCCCGCGCACGCGCTTGCCACCTCACTGCCGTCTGCCGCCCTGCCGCCACTGGCTGCCGCACTCGCCGCCGGCGACGCACTGACGGTCGCTGCTGCCCGCGCCGCCGCTGCACCGCGTGGCGCCGGCGGCAGCGACCGCACCGGCGAGCTGCGTGCTGCGGCGCACTTGTCGCGGGCGCTGGCCATGGCGCACGCGCAGCTGGCAGCGCTGCCGGTGGCGGTGCGTGTGCGTGTGCGTGATGGGGCAGGTGGCGCCGGTGGTATTGCTGGCCGACTGGATGGCAGCGCCGGTGCTGTGGCACCCTTGCCACCAGCCACCGATGTGGAGACCGCCCTGGACGCCGCCATGGTTGCGTGGCGGTACGTGGCCAAGGCGGCGGCGGCGTACTGGCTTGCAGCCGCGCCCGCGCATGACACCTCCGCTCTTGCGGTTGCGCGCGCCACCTTTGCATCCGCCGCCCTGGCGGCCGCCGCCGCCGTGTACGACATGCCGCCTGCCGCCGGCGCCGGCGCGTCACGCGACGCGCTGGTGGCGGCGCTGCGCGCCAAGCCGCGGGAGCGGCTGTGGGCTGCTGGCGGCCACCCCACGCTGCCGCCCAGCCCGGGCATGCATGCCACGCAGCTGGCGCTGCGGCGTGCGCTGGCGCAGCCACACGCGCCGGTTGCGTACGAGGCGCGCGCCGCCGCGCTGCAGGCGCTGTCATCCCTGTTTGCGGTTGCCGACGCGCGCGGCGCGGGCGACGACCTGGTTGCTGCCGTGGCTGCCATTGTGGCGGGCGACACGGGTGCATTCAAGGCGCCCGACGTTGCCACCGGTGTCGCCTTCCGGGACGCCGCGCTGGACGCCTTCAATGCCGCCATGGTGGCTGCCGACGCGGTGGCAGAGGCAGCAGAGGCAGCGGCAGACGCGGAGGGCAGCGAGGAGGCGGTGGCGGCTGCGGCAGCACGGCAGCACGCGCTGCTTCTGGCGCTGCGCGCTGACGAGCACGCGCTGTCGCGTGACCGTGCAGACGCGCTGCGTGGCGTGGCGCCGCTGGTGGACGCGTGGTGTCTGGGTGAGGAGCGCGCCGTGCAGGCAGTGGCAGCTCGCCTGGTGGCGGGGGCGAGTGACGACGCTGCTGGACTCGCAGTGACGGACCTGGCGCACCGCCTGCCGGCGCTGCTGCGCCTGGCGCTGGCCGTGAGCGGCGCGCCGCTGGCGGCGTGGGAGCCTGTGGTTGCGGTAACGTGGGCGGTTGATGCCGCAGTGCGCAGCAGTGATGGCAGCGGCGCCGCGCTGGCAATGGTGCGCGCCCGCCTCACTGCGCACTTGCCGTCCTGGCTAGCCAGCTGGCATGCCCGTGCGTCGCAGGCGGCGGCGCCAGTCCGTGCACCGACCGCATGGCTGCTGGCGCACGTCGCACACGGCTCTGGCGGCCGCGGCGAGCCTGCGCTGCCGCTGACGACACTGCGCACGCGCGTGCTGGAGCTGGCAGTGCTGGCGGGCGTGTCAGCCACACTGCGCCTGGGCGGCGGGTCGAGCGCGGATGCCGCGCAGCTGCCAGCGCTGGCGGCTGCGCTGGCAAACGAGGCGACGGTGGCGAGCGCACAGCTTGCATCCGCGCTAACCGCCTTTGTGCCGACCGCCGCGCCCGCACTGGCGGCATGGCTGGCGCACAGCACCGACGCGGGTGTGCACCTTGGCGCCATCATTGATGCCGGTGCCGCTACGGATCCGCGGTTTGCGGCGCATGCTGCCGCCGCGCGTGCCGCGGCAGCTGCGTGTGAGTTGGCTGCGGCCGCCACCGCGCGCGGTGCACCGCTGGCGTGGCACGCAGTGGTGGCGGTTGCGTCCGCTGTGCGCGCCGTCGGCCTGTGGCGGCTGACACTGCTGGTACCGGCGGCACCGTTGGACCCCGTCGCGGTGCGTGCCACCAAGGCGCGGCTGCTGCGCGACGCGGCAGCCACCGCTGATGCCGTACTGGCAGAGGGCGCAGTGTGTGAGGTGTTGGCAGGCGGGGGTGGCGGCGTCCCCGCCTTCCTGCCGCCGACTCTGGCGCCTGCCGCCGGTGTGGCTGCCGACGCCGCTCGCTCGGCAGCCAAGTACGCCGACCGTGCACGCACGCGCGCGCGTGTGCCTGGCAGCGGCGCCACGTACCGGGCGCTGGTGGTAAGCGTACGCGCCGCGGCAGCATCGCTGCTGGCGAGCCCGCGGTGGGAGTCGTGGGCGGGCGTGGACACGGCAGAGGCGTTTGGCCGGCAGGCGCCGGCGCTGGAAACGTGGTGCTCCGCGGTGGCGGCATTTGGGGCTACCACGGCGTCCGAGTACACCGCCTTTGCCGACATTGTGCACCCGCTGCTGGCCGCTGCCGGCGCGGTGGGTCATGCGGGCGCCATCCTGGGTGCGGGGGCTTGCCTGCTGCCCCGCGCTGCCGCGCCGCTGCTTGGCGACGGCGAAGCGGTGCCAGCTACACCGGCAGCTCGCGGACGCGAGCTGGTGGCAGCCGCTTGTGCGCTTGCCGCCACCGCCATGTCGTCGCCCGTCACGCGGGACGCCGAGCCCGCCGTGGTTGCTGCCGCGGTCACCGTGCTGGACGGCCTTGCCGCGCTCGTGCCCATTGCAGCGCCGCCACCGGCGCACGCTGACACCGAGGCGCGCGCCGGCGAGCATGCTGACACAGATGACGCGGTCAAGGCAGAGGCAGCCTTCCGGGCTGACATCCCAGACTACGCCACCGCCTTTGCCGCTGTGGCCGGGCTGCCGCGTCCTGGAAGCGGCAGTTCTGGCGGTGCCGGGGGCGCGGCAGCTGCGCCAGCAACATCTGCGCCAGCAGCCGCGCCAGCTGCTGCGGCAGCATTCGCAGCGGCGCCTGCAGACCTGGTGCCACCGCCGCCGCCGCCGTCGGCAGCTGCAATTGCCGCCATGCACGAAGGCGTGTGTGCGGCGTATGCGGCATGGGCTGCCGCCACCAACAGCCTGGCGGGCGGCGGCAGCAATCGTGCGATGGCGCCGCGCGCGCTGCGTGACGCCTGGCGCGCTGCTGCGCTGCAGGCACGCGATGGCGTGGTGTTGGGCGGGCACGCGGCGTGTGACGAGGCGCGGGAGGGCGAGGCAGGTGCCATTGATGACGCCGCGACAGCCGATACACGGCAGCTGGAGGTGAACGCGGTAACACTGGCGGCGCTGGGGCGGCATGTGGCGGAGCCCAAGCGCGTGGATGGCGACGTGACGGGGGCGCGGCTGGTGGCAGCGGAGGTGGCGGGGTACAGCAAGCTGGCGGCGTGCACGCCGGCGCCCACCTACAACTTCTTCCGGCACGCCAACGTGGGTGAGGTGTCTGTTGCGGTGGCGCCGCTGCAAGCATTTGCGCGACGTGTGGCAGCGCTGGCGGCCATCTTCCCTGGCAACGACGTGCTGCGTGGCCTGCTGCGCACCGTGTACACCACGCTGCAGCTGCCTGCGTGCACCCCCGTGCCTGCGTACCTGGCAGGCATCCACATGCTGCTGGCGCAGGCGCAGGTGTGGGAGGGCAACGCGGCGGCCGCCGTGTCCCTGCGCGACGAGCTGGCGCGCGTCACCAAGCTGCTGACGCGCTGGCGCCGGCTGGAGCTGTCGTGCTGGCACAACGCGGTGCACGTGGCGCTGGAGGCGGGCGAGGCAGATGCGGTGGTGGATTGGCTGCAGCTGTTTGCCGCCGTGCGCAGCGCGCTGGCTGCCGCCGCTGCTGCAGGCGACGGCGGCGCCGCCGAGCTCGGGAATTGGGCGCCCGGCGGGGGGCGGCGGGGTTTGGCGGCGGCCTGGTTGGCGGGGGACATTGCCCCCGCCGCTGCCGCCGCCACTGCGCTGGCACACGTGGCAGACTACTACGGCCAATACGCGCCGGCGGTACGCAAGACGTTTGAGCTGCTGCTGACGCCCGCCGTGCGGTCGCTGGCAGACCAGGTGAAGCTGCACCAGTGGGACGAGCAGTCGTACTACGCGCTGCTGGAGACGGCAGAGAAGGGGCACCGCATCCTGCACAAGTGGACCGGCACGGTGCGCGAGCTGGGCGCGCGCAGCGTGGCGTCAGTGATTGACACCGTGTACTTTGTCCCCGCCGCAGCCATGGCTCCACCACCACCACCGCCGCCGTCATCGCTCGCTACCCTACCCGCGCTGCTGCCGCCTGTATCGCCGCCGCCGCATCACCCGCTGCCAAAGCTGGGCGGCCGCTTTGCTGACAATGTGCCGGCGCTGCGGGTGCGCATGGGCGAGCTGCTGACGCGCAGCCTGCTGGCGGGCACGGCGGGCGGGGGCCGGGCGGGAGCCGCCGAGGCGGGGGGGGGGGGGGGGGGCGGCGCGCTGGAGGTGGTTGGCATGCTGCAAGACGCCAGCGTGCACAAGTCGGTGAAGCGCAAGGCGCTGGGCGACTGGCTGCGGCGTCTGGCGGCGTCGGGCTTGTCTGCCAACACGGTGGATTGGAAGGTCGTGGACGTGCCGCTGCCCAACCTGCTGACCGCAGCTGCCGCGCCGCTGTCGCGCGCCGCACGCGCCGACGCACACGCCGCGTATGCCGATGCCGCCCTGCATGCCAGTCTGGACCGCCTGCAGCGCATCCGCGCCCTGCGCGCCACCGGCGGCGTGCATGCCGAAGTGGCTGGGCACGAGGGTAGGCGGCTGGCTGGCTACGTGCATCACACGCTTGCGCTGGCGCTGGCGCTGCGCGCGGCACACAGCGCCGCGTGCACGGCACACGATGCCGCGGGCGCGGCACTGGCGCAGCTGCGGGCGGCATGCCCACCGCCGGGCGGCGACGATGGCAGCGACGGCGGCGGCGTGCGGTGGCAAGCCGCGGCAGCTGCTGACGTGGCGCGCTCGCTGGCGGCGGCGGGCGACGTGGTGGAGGGCGTGCGTGCACACCTGGCGCGGCTGCGGCAGGGTGCCACGGCGGCGGGTGTGGTGCTGTCACGTGCCACCTTGAACGAGGCAGCACTGCGCGGCTGCCCGCTGCCGGCGTTTGAGGGCGGCGGTGCTGGCGCGGCGGCGGTGGCGGCCTTCTTGGCAGGTGAGCCGGCCGCGTTGCGTGGGCTGGTGGACGTCGCCACCGCCGCGGCAGACGCGCTGGCGACCGCACGTATTGCCGCCTCGGCGCCCGAACGCGGCGGTGCGGTGGTGCTGGCGGCGGCTGCCGACGGCCTGGCCGCAGGTGAGTCCTGCGTCTCCCGCCTTCGGGCGTACGCGCGGGACGCCCCCGCCGGCGCCGCCGCCATCGCCATGCTGGCAGGGCGCGCGGGCAGCGGGTTGCGTGCCGCACGCACGACGCTGGCAGCGGTAGTGGATTCCAGCGCCGCAGCGGATGCCAACGGTGCGCCGCTGCCGCCTGCAGATGCCGCCGCCGCCCTGGATGCCGTCATCAAGCCGGTGCTGCTGGCAGTGCAGGAGCGCGCCGAGCCGGGCGCCCTAGGCCCCTGGTGCACACTTGCCGCCGGGCCAGCAGAAGAGGCGCCTGCCGACACCACTGCTGCTGCTGCTGCTGCTGCTGCTGCTGCCGCTGCGGCTTCGGAGGACGTGGTGGTGGTTGGCGACACGGTGGCCCTCGTTGCCCTGAACGGCGATGCATGCAAGCTGCTGAGGCACCTGCACCTGCACGAGGTGAGCGCTGCGGTGGCGGCTGCCGGGGCAGCGTTTGGTGGCGCGGCGGTGGCAGCGCGGGACGGTGCGCCAGCGGCGGCGGCTCGCGGCGCGGTGGAGCTGGTGGAGGTGTGGCTGGCAGCGTCGCGTGTGGTGGTGGCTGACGCCGCCGTGCTGGCGTCGCGGTACGCCGCCCTGTCCTTGTCGCTGGCGCACGCGGCGCTGGAGATCCTGAAGAATGGGTTGTGGACGCCGCCGGAAGCAGACGAGGGCGGCGCCGGGGGCGACGGGCCATCGGGGCCCATGCAAGAGGGCACGGGCATGGGGGACGGCGTCGGTGCGCGCGACGTGAGCGACCAGATCACCAGCGAGGACCAGGTCATGGGACTGCGCGACCAGCCACCGCCGCCGCCTGGCGGCCCGCCGCCGCCACCGCCGCCGGACGGCGGTGACGCTGGCCTGGAGATGGCGGGCGACTTTGACGGTGAGATGCATGACATGCCGCCGCCGCCGGACGGCGACGACCGCAAAGAGGATGAGGATGACGGCGCGGCGGAGGAGGAGGTGGAGCGGCAGATGGGGGAGGTGTCCGACGACGATGACGGCGCGAAGGATGTGGATGAGAAGCTGTGGGGTGACGACGACGACGCACCCAAGCCGGAGGAGGCGCCCCGCAAGCGGGAGCGGTCAGACGCCAAGGTGGACAAGCGCGGCGCGGCGGACGGGCGCATGCGTGCCGGCGGCGACGACAGCGCTGGCGGCGGCGACGCGGAGGGCGATGATGACGGCGAGGGCGACGATGACGACGGTGACGGCGACGGCGGCGGCGACGACGAGGCGGCTGCGGTGGGTGAGGATGACGCGCCACCAGCGTCCGAGGGCGGCGAGAAGAAGAAGCAGAAGCCGGAGGAGGCAGCACCGGAGGCGGGCAAGAAGGGGAAGGAGGAGGATGATGCCGGCAGCGTGGCAGAGGCGGGGTCGGATGCCGGCGAGCTGCCGCCCGACGCCGACGACGCTGACGGGCGGGACGGCGGCCCGGACACCCGCCCACGCGGCGCGGATGACGCCAGCGACGAGGAGGGTGAGGGTGAGGGTGACGGCGAGGCCGGCAAGGATGCGGACGATGACGCCGGCCGCGAGGATGGCGACGATGGCGACGCGGCAGCCGCTGCCGCTGCCGCCGCCGCCGCCGCGGATGCCGCGGAGGGCGGGGAAGAAGACGACGCCGCCAGCATGGGCGTGGACATGGAGCGCGGGATGGGCAGCGACGGCGAGGAGGGCGACGGCGGCAGCGACGCTGCCAGCGCAGCGGGCGAGGCGCCGGTGGATGCGCTGGATGCACCGGAGGCGGACGGCGACGCGGAGGACGGCGCCGAGGCAGACACCGGCGCCGGCATGGTGGTGGAGAACGATGCGGCGGCGCCAACTGGCGGGGCGGAGGATGACGCCGCGCCGCCGCCCGATGACGACGCTGCAGGGCGGGGTGGCACTCGTGGTGGCGAGGCGGGTGCGCAGCGGCGTGGTGCCGGCGCCGGGGCGGCGGGCGCGTCAGAGACAGCAGCACCGCCGCCGCCACCACGTGCTGGCATGCGGCCGGAGGGTGGCGTGCAGCCTCCTGCCCCTCAACCGCCGCGCCCCGGCGGTGATGACGCGGCTGGCGGCGAGGCAGACGACGATGGCGACGCCGGGGAGGGTGGCGCTGGGGCGCCAGCCGACGGGCGTGCCCCACCACCGCCCGACGCAGCTAACCCGCTCATTGACCCAGCTGCCGCCGTTCGACGCCTGCGCTCCAACCTGGTGTCGGCGGAGGAGACGGTGCTGGATGGCACGCTGTCCAGCCTGGCGCCAGCACCACAGCCTGACGGCGAGGCAGCGCCCGGCGCAGCGGGTGAACAGGAGGGCGACGGCGGCGATAACGGCGGCGCACCGCCGCCACCGCCCAGTGGCGCACGTGCCGCAGCAGGCGCGCGCGATGAGGCAGCGGGGTTTATGCGCACGCGTGGCGCGCCGCGGGATCTGCAAGTGGCACCAGATGGCGCAGAGTCAGCGCTGCTGCCTGCACCCGCCGACGGCCCCGACGGCGCCGGCGAGGGCGACGACGACGACGTAGGGGAGGGCGGTGAGGGTGACGAGGCGGGCGGCGGGACGGCGGCCGGCGGTGCGGCAGACGAGGCTGCCGCTGCAGGTGACGCCGCCGTACGTGAGGGCGACGGTGACGGCGACAGCGATGGCGACGATGCCATGGCTGGCGGCGCGGCACGGCCCGCAGTGGTGACGTGGGCGGCACCCGAGCCAGCAGGTGACGACGCGGCTGCCACGGCCGCCATGTTGCAAGCGCTGGCGGCGGCAAGCGCGGCGGGTGGCGGCGCGGGCAGCGGGGAGGGCGGCGCAGTGGCGCGGGACAGCGGCAACGGTGGCGGCGACGGTGGCGACGGCGCGCTAGTGGACCGGCATGACGACGCCACGGCGCTGAAGATGCTGGAAGACGAGGAGGCGGCGGACGCAGCGGCGGCGGCGGTAGTGGATGCCGCGGAGCTGCGTGCGGAGCTGGAGTCGCGGCTGGCGGCGCTGGCGGCGGGCGGCGGCGACGTGGTGGCGGCGGGGGAGGCGGCGTGGGCGGCGGTAACGGCACTGACGGCGGACGCCGCCACACGGCTGTGTGAGGCGCTGCGCCTCATCCTGGAGCCGACGCAGGCGGCGCGGCTGGGCGGCGAGTACAAGTCAGGCAAGCGCATCAACATGCGGCGCATCATCCCGTACATCGCGTCCGACTTCCGGAAGGACAAGATCTGGATGCGGCGCAGCGCGCCCTCCAAGCGTACGTACCAGGTGGTGCTGGCCATTGACGACAGCAAGTCGATGGCAGCCGCCAACACGGGCGGCGGCCCGCTGGCGTGCGAGGCGGTGGCGCTGATGGCCAAAGCGCTGGCGCGGCTGGAGGTGGGCGAGCTGGGCATCGTGTCGTTTGGCGACAGCGTGCGGCTGGTGCACCCGCTGGACGCGCCGTTCACGGACGCCGCTGGCGCGCGCGCGCTATCGCAGTTCACGTTTGCGCAGTCCACGACGCAGACCGCCGCCGCGCTGGAGACGGTGGTGAAGCTGCTGGACGGCGCGCGCAGCAGCGGCGCGCGGGCGGGCGTGCACGCCACCACCTGCATGCAGCTCGTGTTTGTCATCTCGGACGGTATGCTGGGGTCGGACCGCGAGCGCGCCAGCATCCGGCGGTGGATCACGGAGGCCACCGAGAAGGGCCAGCTGGTGGTGCTGCTGATTGTGGACCGCGGCGCCAAGGGCACGCCCGCTGCGGCTGCGGCTGGAGGTGCTGGTGGCGCTGGTGCCGCTGGCGGCGCCCGGCGGGGGGCCGCGCCCGCTGGTCGCCCACCGGTGGAGGACAGCATCCTCACGATGGCAAGCATCAAGCGTGATGGCGCGGGCGGCTTCATCTCCAAGCCGTACCTGGATGACTACCCCTTCCCCTACTACCTGGTGCTGAACAGCGTGGCAGCGCTGCCGAACGTGCTGGCAGACTCGCTGCGCCAGTGGTTTGAGATGGTGGCGGCGGCGCACCCCGCCTAATAGTGTACCATGTGTCGCGTGTGTTTTATGAGCAAGCAGCAGCAGCTATTGCGTGCGCCGCGTCGTTGAATGATCGATATTACTTATTATCAAATGATGACCCTGTCAGTAGCGCAGGCAAAAACTAACAATAGAAGCAGCGGTGGCGGGCACACGGGAACACACAGTGAGGGGACAACAGGCAGCGCGCGAGATGGCGCGCGATTCATTACCATCCTGAGGTGGTGGAGTACATGGATGCGCCGCCAGCGCCGCCGCTGCCCGCGCCGCCACCCGACGCCGCCGCCGCTGCTGCTGCTGCTCCCGACCCGCTGGCGGTGGAGTGCAAGGTGGTGGACGCCATGGAGGAGGCGACTGCGTCCACGCCGCCGCCCCACGACACGTAGTCGTCGCGCTCCGCGGCAGTGTATTCGTCGCGCAGGCCCTGCACCACCTCGTACGAGTCGTCAAACTCCTCAAAGCCGTCCTCAAACATGGGCTGCCGCTTGTAGTTGTCCAAGAAGGCGCGCTTGGTGTACAGCTTGTTGAACTGGTCCTGCGTGCGCTCAAACAGCGTCTTGATGGAGGTGTGGTTGGCCATCATGAGGCCGGACACCTTGTGCGCCGTCTTGACGTACGGCGACTTGCGCGACAGCGCCACCTGGATGGACGCGGGGCCCCACGTGATGAAGCGCGCCGTGCGCTTGTCGCGCAGCGTCTGCAGCGCCTTGTGCACCATGGTGGGGTCCACCTCGCCCTGGATGATGTTCAGGATGGAGATGTAGGCACCCGAGTGGATGGGCGCGGACACCATGATGTTCTTGGTCTGCAGCAGCCGCCGCATGACGTCCGACACGCTCGTCTTTTGCACCGCGCTCGTGCCGCCGCCGTCCACCGTCAGCGGCGTGTAGCCCGTCACCAGGAAGTGGCACCGCGGCGTGGGGATGAGCGAGGGCCGCGGGCCCCCCGGGGCATTTGTCAGTGTCCCGGGGGCGCGGCGGGGTGGGGGGGGGGGGGGCAGGGCCGGGGGGGGGGGGGGGGGGGGGGGGGGGGGGGGAGGGGGGGGGGCCGGACGCTTCATTTAGTACGCGGCTGCATGCGGGCAACGCACGGTGGAGACGAGCGAGTTGAGCTGCGCGACGGTGGGGCTGGCGAGGCGCAGGCGCTCTGCCGCGATGGCGTTCAGGGCGGTGTTGTCCAGCACCACCACGGCGTCCGCGTTGATGGTGAGGCGCTTCAGTGTCAGGATGGAGTTGTATGGCTGCACCACGACGTCGCTGGTGTGGCTGTCGGACTGGTTGGGGAACACGGAGTACGTCTGGATGAGCTTCTTGGGGAAGTGGTCGTTTAGCTGCTCCAACAGGTAGGAGCCCATGCCCGACCCCGTGCCGCCGGCAATGGAGTGGCACAGCACAAAACCCTCCAGGCTGTCGCTGCCCTCCGCCTCGCGCTCAATCATGTCCATCAGCGTGTCGTGCACCTGCGACGCCTGGTAGTAGCCGCTGGCCCAGTTGTTGCCCGCGCCGCCGCCCTCCTTGGACACGAAAAAGTTTTCTGGGTTGTACAGCGACTTGTAGGTGGACGTCTGG
>Ga0066256_1002558_pt1 | contig 19685 bp, 18 predicted proteins | sample ThiBio_1000_biof_FD_87107 | JGI IMG/M metagenome (GOLD analysis project Ga0066256, IMG submission 87107) | Wastewater bioreactor microbial communities from Cape Town, South Africa - Thiocy_expt_1000_biof (version 2) | ecosystem: Engineered > Bioreactor > Thiocyanate-remediating >... | reverse complement strand
GGTGGCCTAAGGCTGCAGGCCGCACAGTGAAGGCATGAACACGCTGCACACCCCCACCCCACCGTCGCCCACGCTGCCCACCCAGCCTGCGGTGCCCCTCACCCTGCAATGGAAACGCCAGCCTCTGCCGCCACTACAGGCCGTCCAGGTGCTGGACTTCCGCGCGGGCGACATCGCCCTGCTCGAAGTCGAACAGGGCCGCGTCTGGGTGACCTGTGATGGTCTGCTGGAGGATTATTTTCTGGAGGCTGGGCAGCGCCTGTCGTTCGCCGGACCGGTGCGGCTGCGCGTCAGCGCCGAAGGCCACCGGCCTGCAAGGCTGAGCTGGGCGCAGCACCGGGCCGTGGAAGGCGCCGCTCATCCGCCTGCGCCCTCTATAGCCTCCGCGCCGGCCGCAACCCCTCAGCCCAGGACAACAGCCCCACGCAGGGCGCCCTGCCCCGGGGCGCGATCAGCGCGGCTTGACGGGCGTGGTCAGCCGCATCTCAGCGGCCTGCGCGTGGGCCTGCAGGCCCTCGCCGTAGGCCAGCTCGGCAGCGATGGTACCCAGCACCTGGGCACCGGCCTCGCTCACCTCGATGAGGCTGCTGCGTTTCTGGAAGTCGTACACGCCCAGGGGCGACGAGAAACGCGCCGTGCCGCTGGTGGGCAGCACGTGGTTGGGGCCGGCGCAGTAGTCACCCAGGGATTCGCTGGTGTAGGCACCGAGGAAGATCGCCCCGGCGTGGCGCAGCAACGGCTCCCAGCGGTGTGGGTCGGTGCTGCTCACTTCCAAATGCTCCGGCGCGATGCGGTTGCTGATCGCGCAGGCTTCTTCCATGTCCTTGGTGAGGATCAGTGCGCCCCGGCCAGTCAGGCTCTTGGCGATGATCTCAGCGCGCGGCATGGTGGGCAGCAGGCGGTCGATCTCGCGCTGCACGGCGTCGAGGTAAGCAGCGTCGGGGCACAGCAGGATGCTCTGGGCCAGTTCGTCGTGTTCGGCCTGGCTGAAGAGATCCATCGCCACCCAGTCGGGGGGCGTGGTTCCATCGGCCAACACCAGGATTTCGCTCGGGCCCGCAATCATGTCGATGCCCACGGTACCGAACACGCGCTTCTTGGCGCTGGCCACATAGGCATTGCCGGGCCCGGTGATCTTGTCCACCTTGGGCACGGTCGCCGTACCGTAGGCCAATGCTGCCACGGCCTGTGCACCGCCGATGGTGAACGCGCGGGTGACGCCCGCCACGTAGGCTGCCGCCAGCACCAGCTCGTTGCGCTCGCCCTGGGTGGAAGTGCCCTCGCCCGTTCCGCCAGTCGCCACGCTGCCACGCACGGGCGTGGGCACGACCATGATGATTTCCTTCACACCCGCCACATGGGCCGGGATGGCGTTCATCAGCAGGCTCGACGGGTACGCAGCCTTGCCGCCGGGCACGTAGATGCCCACGCGGTCCAGCGGCGTGACCTTCTGGCCCAGCAGCGTGCCGTCTTCGTCGCGGTAGCTCCAGCTCTCGCCCGAGGCCTTCTTCTGCGCCTCGTGGTAGCTGCGCACGCGCTTGGCAGCGGCCTGCAGCGCGTCGCGCTGGGCCTGCGGGATGGCGTCAAACGCGGCCTTGAAGTCGGCTTGCGTCAACTCCAGCGCCGCCATGTGGGGGGCGCTAAGGCCGTCGAAGCGGGCGGTGTACTCCAGCACCGCCGCGTCGCCGCGCTTTTGCACATCGGCCAGGATGTCGGCCACGCGCTGCTCGATGGCCGCGTCGGTGTCGGCAGACCAATGCAGGCGGGCTGCAAAATCAGCCTCAAAAGTGGCCGCAGCGGTGGACATACGGGCGGGAGCAGCTACCAAAGTCATAGTGTCAGTCGTAGGGGGAATCAGTTTTTGTCAGCCGGTATGGCCGAGGCAAACGCATCGATGATGCGGCGCAGCGGCGCCTGCTTGAGCTTGAGCGCGGCCTGGTTCACGACCAGGTAGGAGCTGATGTCCATGATGCGCTCCACTTCGATGAGGTTGTTGGCCTTGAGCGTGTTGCCGGTGGAGACCAGGTCCACGATGGCGTCGGCCAGGCCGGTGAGCGGCGCCAGCTCCATGCTGCCGTAGAGCTTGACCATGTCCACGTGCACGCCCTTGCTGGCAAAGAAGTCGCGCGCAATGCCGGTGTACTTGGTGGCGACCTTGAGGCGCGAGCCCTGCTTGACGGCCTGGGCGTAGTCGAAGTCGTTGCGCACGGCCACGCTGACGCGGCACTTGGCAATGCGCAGGTCCAGCGGCTGGTACAGGCCCTGGCCGCCATGCTCGATGAGGGTGTCCTTGCCCGTCACGCCGATGTCGGCACCGCCGTACTCCACGTAGGTGGGCACGTCGGTGGCACGCACCAGCACCACGCGCACTTCTGGGCGGTTGGTGGGCAGGATGAGCTTGCGCGATTTTTCGGGGTCTTCGAGCACCTCGATGCCTGCGGCGGCCAGCAGCGGCAGGGTTTCGTCAAAGATGCGGCCCTTGGAAAGCGCCAGGGTGATCATGTTGCTGCTGCTCATGCTTTTACTCGTTCGATGTCAGCGCCAATGCCGCGCAGTTTGGCTTCCATGCAGTCGTAGCCGCGGTCCAGGTGGTAGATGCGGTCTACGACGGTCTCGCCGTCGGCCACCAGGCCCGCGATGACCAAGCTAGCGGACGCGCGCAGGTCGGTGGCCATGACGGTGGCGCCAGACAGGCGGGGCACACCCTCAATCACCGCCACCTTGCCATCCACCTGGATTTTGGCGCCCAGGCGAACCAGCTCGTTGACGTGCATGAAACGGTTTTCAAAAATCGTCTCGGTCACCGTGGCCGTGCCCTGGGCGATGCAGTTGAGCGCCATGAACTGGGCCTGCATGTCGGTGGGGAAACCGGGGTATTCGGTGGTGCGAAAGCCCTGGGCCTTGAGCGTGGCGCCGCCCGCGCTTTGCACGCGGATGCCGCCGTCCACGGCCTGCACGGTGGCACCGGCCTCGCGCAGCTTTTCGATGACGGCGTCGAGGTGGTCGGCACGGCCGTGGCGCAACACCACATCACCGCCCGTGGCGGCCACGGCGCACAAGAAGGTGCCTGCTTCAATGCGGTCAGCCACCACGCGGTGGGTGCAGCCGTGCAGCTTCTCAACGCCCTGGATGCGGATGCGGCTGGTGCCGTGGCCTTCGATCTTTGCGCCCATGGCGATCAGCATCTCGGCCAGGTCTGAAATCTCGGGTTCTTGCGCGGCGTTTTCCAGCACCGTTTCACCCTCGGCCAGCGCGGCGGCCATGAGGAAGTTCTCGGTGCCCGTCACCGTGACCATGTCGGTGGTGATGCGCGCACCCTTCAGGCGCTTCCAGCCAGCGGGCAGCTTGGCGATCATGTAGCCGTGTTCGACCACGATCTCGGCGCCCATGGCGGCCAGGCCCTTGATGTGCTGGTCCACCGGGCGCGAGCCGATGGCGCAGCCGCCAGGCAGTGACACCGTGGCCTCGCCAAAGCGCGCCAGCAGCGGGCCCAGCGCCAGCACGGAGGCGCGCATGGTCTTGACCAGCTCGTAGGGCGCCTCGGGCGTGCTCAGCGCGCTGGCGTTGATGCGCACGGTGCCGTCGTCAGCCCGCTCCGCCGCCACGCCCATGTTGCGGATCAGCTTGAGCATGGTGCTCACGTCCTGCAGCTGGGGCACGTTGAGCAGCGTCACGGGCTCTGCCGTGAGCAGGGCGGCGCATAACTCCGGCAAGGCGGCGTTCTTGGCGCCGGAGACCAGCACCTCGCCTTGCAAGCTGCGTCCGCCGCGAATCAGGAGTTTGTCCATCTCAAATCACCAAAATAGGGTCAAAAGTGCCGCTTGCGCTAGTGGAATATGCGCCAGCAGCTATCAAAAAGTGAGTTCTAGTGGGTGTGCAGGCGCTACTGCGCCTGGGCAGCCCATTCGGCCGGTGTGAAGGTCTTCATCGACAGCGCATGCACCTCGTCGGTGTGCATTTTCGCGCCCAGCGTGGCGTACACGCGCTGGTGACGCTGGATGGCGCGCTTGCCCTCGAACTCGGCCGAGACGATGGTCGCGTACCAGTGGCGGCCGTCGCCTTCGAGCGTGATGTGCTCGCAGGCCAGGCCAGCGGTGATGATGTCTTTGAGTTGATCAGCGGTCATGTCAATTCCGAATCTTGTAGCCCGTGCGCAGCAGGTGCACGGCCAGCGCGCTCACGGCCAGCCAGGCGATGCCCACGATGCCCAGGCTGAGCCAGGGCGAGGTGTCGCTCTGGCCGAAGAAGCCGTAGCGGAAGCCGTCGATCATGTAGAAGAACGGGTTGAGGTGGCTCACGGCCTGCCAGAACGGCGGCAGGGACTGGATCGAATAGAACACGCCCCACAGGAAGGTCATGGGCACGATGATGAAGTTCTGGAACGCAGCCATCTGGTCGAACTTGTCGGCCCAGAGCCCCGCAATCAACCCCAGCGTGGCCAGCAGCGCCGCGCCCAGCAGCGCAAAGGCCAGAATCCACAGCGGCGCCGCAAACTCGGGCCGCGCAAACGCCAGCGTGACGATGAACACGCCCAGCCCCACCACCAGCCCGCGCACGATGGACGACCCCACGTAAGCGCAGAACCACGCCCAGTGCGACAGCGGCGTGAGCAGCACAAACACCAGGCTGCCCATGATCTTGCTCTGGATGATGCTGGACGAGCTGTTGGCGAACGCGTTCTGCAGCACGCTCATCATCACGAGGCCCGGCACCAGGAAGGCCGTGTAGCTGATGCGGTCGTAGACCTTCACATGGTCTTCGAGCACGTGGCCAAAGATCAGCAGGTACAGCACGGCCGTGAGCACGGGGGCCGCGACGGTCTGGAAGCTGACCTTCCAGAAGCGCAAAACTTCTTTGTAAAACAGCGTTTGCCAGCCGGTCATAGCGCAACGCCCTCCAGTGGGATGTTGGACGCCGACGTGCCCGACATCACCTGCAGGAACACATCCTCCAGATCGGGCCGGCGAATCTCCATGTCCTGCACCTCGACCCCGGCCACGCGCAACGCAGCCAGGTGGTTTTCGATCTCTGCCGCGTCGTGGGCGGGCAACTGGACGATGCGGCCGGTGACCCGCGCCACGGCAGCCAGCGCGGGCGGCAGGGCCGCGTCTGTCTTGAACTGCAGCACGCTGCCCGAGGCGGCCTTGAGCAGCTCGCTGGTGCGGTTGAGCGCCACCACCTGCCCTCCCTTGAGCATGGCGATGCGGCCGCACAGGGCTTCGGCTTCTTCGAGGTAGTGGGTGGTGAGCAGCACGGTGTGCCCCTCTTTGTTCAGGCGGGCGATGAAGTGCCACAGCGTCTGGCGCAGTTCCACATCGACACCGGCCGTGGGTTCATCCAGAACGATGATGGGGGGCTTGTGCACCAGGGCTTGTGCCACCAGCACACGGCGCTTCATGCCGCCCGACAGCTGGCGCATGTTGGCGTTGGCCTTGTCGGCCAGGCCCAAGTTTTCGAGCAGCTCGTCGATCCAGGCGTCGTTGTTCTTCACGCCGAAGTAGCCCGACTGGATGCGCAGCGCCTCGCGCACGTTGAAAAAGGGGTCGAACACCAGCTCTTGCGGCACGATGCCCAGCTTGCGGCGGGCGTCGGCGTACTGGGCCTGCACGTCGCTGCCCTGCACCAGCACGCGGCCGCTGGTGGCACGCGCCAAGCCTGCGAGGATGCTGATCAGGGTGGTTTTGCCGGCACCGTTGGGGCCGAGGAGCCCGAAGAACTCGCCCTCCTCAATGTCCAGATTGACCTGGTTCAGTGCCTGAAAAGGGCCTTTGGGCGTGGCAAAGGTCTTGGAGATGGCTTGGAAGGAGACTGCGGGCATGAAGCCTTCGATTTTAAGGCCTCAGCCCTCGGCGGGCGGGGCGGCCGCTTCAATGGCCCCTTGCGGGCGCTGTGGGCCCTCAGCTTCATGGCTTGGGGGCAGAGCCACCCGGGACCATGAAAGCTATTTCATATCAAGGTGCGGCGACCAGCAGCGCATCCACCCCATACAACCCTGCCATGCCCGCCAGACCAGCGGGCATGCCCTGCACGGCAAACTGCTTGCCTTCGGACAGGGCTTCACGCCGGCATTCGAGCAGCACGGCCAAGGCCGAGGTGTCGAACACCGTCAGCCCATGGGCATCCACCACCACCGTGCTGTCGCGGTGCACCCGCAGGCCCTGCTTGAGCATGTGCAGGCAGGCGGTGGCCTGACGGTGGGTGAGTTCGGGAGGCAGCACCAGCATGGCGAGGGGGCTGTCAGCCCTTGGCAGTGCCCGCATTGGTCTTGTTGCGGGCGGCCAGGGTGTCGATCAGGCCTTCAATGCCCTTGGCATTGATCTCCTGCGCGAACTGGCCACGGTAGGTTTCGACCAGCCAGACGCCGAGCACATTCAGGTTGTAGATCTTCCAGCCTGCACCATCGCCCGGGGTCTTTTCGAGGCGGTAGTCGAGCTGGATGGGGTCGCCCCGGCCCACGATTTCGGTGCGGACCAGTACGTCCTTGTCTTCGGCGGCAGCGCGCAGGGGCTTGACTTGGATGGTCTGGTCATTGACCTGGGCCAGCGCACCGGCATAGGTGCGCACCAGCAGGATCTTGAACTCTTCCTGCAGCCGCTTTTGCTGCTCGGGCGTGGCCTGGCGCCAGCCGGGGCCGACGGCGGCGGCCGTCATACGGCGGAAGTTGACGTTGGGCATCACCGTTTTGTCGACCAGCGCAATCACCTTGCTCAGGTCTCCGGCCTGGATGGCTTTGTCGGACTTCACCGTGTTGAGCACGTCGGCGGACAGGCGCTTGATGAGCGCGTCGGGCGCCTCGTCGGCCGCCAGGGCGGACAGTGGCAGGCTGAACGCGGCACTGGCTGCAATGCAAAGGGCAACACGGCCCAGGGAACGTCGGTTCATCATCTTCTCGGCTTTCATCGGTGCGGGCTTGTGCCCGTCAAATCATTGTGGAGGTGCTGGCCCAATGGCATACGTCGCAGCGGTTGCGGGTTGCAAGCAAGTGCAACAGGGCCAGGCCCAGGGCGGAGCATGGTGCCCCGCCCGGCAGGCCATCAGCGGGGAGGCTCTTCCGGCAGTACGCCGTTGCTGGCGCCGCCGTCGTCCTTGCCGTCGGCATTCTGCGCCTCACCGGCATGGCTGCGCACTTGCAGGTACACGTCACGCGTAAAGCTGTACTTGTCCAGAGCAGCGCTGTCGAGCACCGAGCTGGCGCGCAGCAGGTTAGCCCGCGTGTCCACCACGCGCAGGGCATACAACGAATTGCGGGCAGAGACCGGGTCCACGTAGCTCACCACATTGCCCTTCATGTCCACCGGCAGAGCGAACGTGTCGCGGATGGTGGAAGGCCCCAGGATGGGCAGCACCAGATACGGCCCCGTGCCCACGCCCCAGCGCCCCAGGGTCAGGCCAAAGTCCTGCTTGTAGCGGTCGATGCCCAGCTCGCTGGCGATGTCCAGCAAGCCACCCAGGCCCATGAAGGTGTTCACATTGACCCGCATGAAGCTGGACGCAGCGGCTTCGCCGCGCAGCTGCAGCACGTTGTTCACAAAGGACCAGACATCGCCCAGGTTTGCAAAGAAGTTGCTGACCCCTGTGCGCACGGGCGCGGGCGTGACCTCCTTATACGCCGTCGCCACGGGCTTGAGCACCATGGCATCGACCTGTTCATTGAAGTTGGTCATGCTGCGGTTGTAAGACTCCAGCGGGTCGCGGGGGTCAGGGTTGGCCACCGTGGCGCACCCGGTGAGCAGCACGCCCCCCAGCAGCAGCGCCAGGCCTGTCGCTAGGCGGGAAGTCGACCACCTGTCACCAGCGATGCTGGCGCGGAATGTAAGAAGTGAATGCATCATTTTTTGCCACCTGTCCCTGCAGGTTTTGCGCCGTCTTCGGCTTTGCTGTAAAGAAATTGTCCGATGAGGTTCTCAAGCACCACCGCCGACTGGGTGGACGTGATCGTGTCGCCCGCTGCCAGGTTTTTTTCGTCGGCACCGGCCTCGATCCCGATGTACTGCTCGCCCAGCAGGCCGCTGGTCAGGATCTTGAGGGAGCTGTCCTTGGGGAACGCGTAGCGGTCCTCCATGGCCAGCGTGACGCGCGCCTGGAAGGTCTTGTCGTCAAAAGTGATGGACTCTACGCGCCCCACCACCACCCCGGCGCTGCGCACTGCTGCCTGGGGCTTGAGGCCGCCGATGTTGTCGAACTTGGCGGTGATGCGGTAGCCCGAATGGAATTGCAGGCTCAGCAGGTTGGCGGACTGCAGCGCCAGAAACACCAGTGCCACCGCGCCCAGCATCACGAAGAGCCCTACCCACAGATCGTTTTTGGAACGTTGCATACCTTTGATTCCTAGAACTGCCAGCACCGCCAGCGTCAGATACTGAACATCAGCGCAGTGAGCACGAAGTCCAGTGCCAGCACCGCCAAAGACGCCATGACCACGGTGCGCGTGGTGGCGCGCGACACCCCTTCGGGGGTAGGTTTGGCGGCGTAGCCCTGCAGCAGCGCCACAAAAGTTACCGTGAAGCCAAAGACCACACTTTTGAGCACGCCGTTGCCCAGGTCCTTCCAGACATCCACCCCGCCCTGCATCTGGCTCCAGAACGCGCCGGGGTCGATGCCGATCATGAGCACCCCGACGATCCAGCCGCCGATGATGCCCACCGCACTGAACACCGCCGCCAGCAGCGGCATGGTGATCACGCCGGCCCAGAAGCGGGGCGCCAGGATGCGCTGCACCGGGTCCACCGCCATCATCTCCATGGCGCTGAGCTGCTCCCCCGCGCGCATCAGGCCGATTTCCGCCGTGAGCGATGTGCCCGCGCGTCCCGCAAACAGCAGCGCCGTGACCACAGGCCCCAGCTCGCGCACCAGGCTCAAGGCCACCAGCAGGCCCAGCGCCTCGGACGAGCCGTAGCGCTGCAGCGTGTAGTAGCCCTGCAAGCCCAGCACAAACCCAACGAACAGGCCCGACACAGCGATGATGGCCAACGAATAGTTGCCCAGAAAATGCACTTGGTCGCGCACCAGCGCGGGCCGCAGAAACGTGGCACCCAGCAACCGCACCAGCCGCCCGAAGAGCCGTGCGCCCATACCGATATCGGCGAGCTTGTGGCGCACCGCAAAGCCAACGTCGGAGGGCTTGTACCAGCTCACAGCGCACGCCCTCCCACTGGTCCAAAATCTTCCGCTACGGCCGGGCCGGGGTAATGGAACGGCACAGGCCCTGCAGGCAGGGCATTCACAAATTGGTGCACCAGCGGATCGCGGCTGGCAAGCACCTCTTCGGGCGTGCCTTGGGCCGCCACCACACCTTCGCCCAGAATGATCACGTGATCCGCCAGACGGAAGGTCTCTTCCAGGTCATGCGACACGACGATGCTGGTGAGCCCCATGGCGTCGTTGAGCTGGCGAATCAATTGCGCCGCTGTGCCCAGTGAAATCGGGTCCAGGCCCGCAAAGGGCTCGTCGTACATGACCAGTTCCGGGTCCAGCACGATCGCGCGGGCCAGCGCCACGCGGCGCGCCATGCCGCCCGAGATCTGGCTGGGCATCAGGTCACGGGCTCCCCGCAGACCCACCGCGTGCAGCTTCATCAGCACCACATCGCGAATCAGGTCTTCTGACAAATCAGTGTGCTCACGCAGCGGAAACGCCACGTTCTCGAACACGCTGAGGTCGGTAAACAGCGCCCCGAACTGAAACAGCTGGCCCAGGCGCCGGCGCGCGGCATCCAAAGCCTGCCCGTCCATGCGCCCGACGTCCTGGCGTTTGACCAGCACTTGGCCGCTCTGGGCCTTGTGCTGCCCTCCGATCAAGCGCAGCAGGGTGGTTTTGCCCCCCCCCGATGCCCCCATCAGCGCCGTGACCTTGCCGCGCGGAACCGCCAGCGTCACGTCGCGCAGGATCACGCGGTCACCGTACGAAAAGGTGATGTTGCGCAACTCGGCAAGAAAGGAGGACTCGGCCATGCAATAAGGAGTGATCGGAATTCGGGCCTGCCAAAACACCACCCGCCCCCGAAAAACGGAGCGCAGATGGTAGCTGAAGACACAAACATACATTCACGTATGTTTGTAAAGAAAAGCACAACAGGCAGAGCCCCACCCCTTGGGACCGAGGCAAGCCCGGATTGACAGAACCCCTGATTGTGCCAACAAAGCCTCCAGAAGGCTGCCGCCCGGTCATTGCCACAGCTTGAGGCCAAGCCCCACCAATACAAACGGCGCCCGAAGGCGCCGTGACCGTGAGGGTGCGCAACGCGCAGGATCAGCGTGGCAGGTCCGAGTAACCCATCAGGAACTCGTCCACAGCGCGCGCAGCCTGGCGGCCTTCGCGGATGGCCCAGACCACCAGCGACTGGCCGCGACGGATGTCGCCGGCCGCAAACACCTTGGGCACGTTGGTGGCGTAGCCACCGTCAAAGTCGGTCGTGGCGCGGGCATTGCCGCGGGCGTCCTTCTCCACGCCGAACGCGTCCAGCACCGGGGCCACCGGGCTCACGAAGCCCATGGCCAGCAGCACCAGGTCGGCCTGGTAGTGCTTCTCGGTACCGGGGATCTCGACCAGCTTGCCGTCCTTGAACTCGACCTGCACGGTGGTCAGGCCCTTGACCTTGCCCTTTTCGCCGACGAACTCCTTGGTGGAGATCGCGAACTCACGCACGCAGCCTTCTTCGTGGCTGGAGCTGGTGCGCAGCTTCAGTGGCCAGTAAGGCCAGGTCAGGGGGCGGTTTTCCACTTCGGGGGGCTGGGGCATCACCTCGAACTGGGTGACGCTGGCCGCACCATGGCGGTTGCTGGTGCCCACGCAGTCGCTGCCGGTGTCGCCACCACCGATCACAATGACATGCTTACCCGTCGCCGTGATCTGACCCTTGAGCTTGTCGCCCGCGTTGACCTTGTTCTGCTGGGGCAGGAACTCCATGGCGAAGTGAATGCCATCGAGCTCGCGGCCAGGCACAGGCAGGTCGCGCGATTGCTCGGCGCCACCGGTCAGCAGCACGGCGTCGAACTCCTTGTTCAGCTGCTCGGGCGTAATGGTTTCCTTGGCCCAGTTGGTGACCTTGGAGTCCTTGCCCAGACCGTCCTTGGCAGCGCCCACGAACACGCTGGTGCGGATGACCACACCTTCGGCTTCGAGCTGCTTCACGCGGCGGTCGATGTGCGACTTCTCCATCTTGAAGTCGGGGATGCCGTAGCGCAGCAGGCCGCCCACGCGGTCGTTCTTTTCAAACAGCGTGACGCTGTGGCCTGCGCGGGCCAATTGCTGGGCGGCAGCCAGGCCTGCGGGGCCGGAGCCCACCACGGCCACCTTCTTGCCCGTCTGATGCTTGGCGGGGCGCGGTTGCACCCAGCCTTCGGCCCAGGCACGGTCGATGATCGCGTGCTCGATGGACTTGATGCCCACGGCGTCGTCGTTCACATTCAGCACGCAGGCCGCCTCGCAAGGCGCGGGGCAGATGCGGCCGGTGAACTCGGGGAAGTTGTTGGTGCTATGCAGCACCTCGATCGCGCTCTTCCAGTCCGCGTGGTACACGAGGTCGTTGAAGTCCGGAATGATGTTGTTCACCGGGCACCCGTTGTTGCAGAACGGCGTGCCGCAGTCCATGCAGCGCGCGCCTTGCACCTTGGCCTGGCTCTCGTCGAGGCCGATGACAAATTCCTTGTAATGCTTCAGGCGCTCGGGCACGGGCTTGTAGCCCTCTTCGATGCGCTCGTATTCCATGAAGCCGGTAGTTTTTCCCATGACGATGTCCTTGTCTATGAATGCTGTGCGAAGGGGGGTGGCGCCGCCTTACTTGGCGGGAGCCACTTCTTTTTTGGTAGCAGCTACCGCTGGTGTAGCGGACTCCTCCAGCACTTTTCGTTCATAAATTTCAGCCAAAGCACGCTTGTACTCAGTCGGGAAGACCTTGACGAACTTGCTGCGCGAAGCGGCCCAGTTGTCCAGCAGTTCGCGGGCTCGCTTGCTGCCTGTCCAGCGGTTGTGGTCTTCCAGCAGCTTCTTGAGCTGGGCCTCGTCCGTCTGGCCGTTGTGCCAGATCGAGCGGGGCACCGTGGCTTCCTGCTCGGTGGCGGGCAAGATGCGCTCCAGCGTCACCATCGACAGGTTGCAGCGCGTATCGAACTGGCCATCTTCGTCATAGACGTAAGCCACGCCGCCGCTCATGCCGGCCGCGAAGTTGCGGCCTGTCTTGCCGAGCACGACGACGGTACCGCCGGTCATGTACTCGCAGCCATGGTCGCCTGTGCCTTCAACAACAGCCGTGGCACCCGACAAACGCACGGCAAAGCGCTCGCCAGCCACGCCACTGAAGAAGGCCTCACCGGTGGTGGCACCGTACATCACGGTGTTGCCCACGATGGTGTTGCGCACCGCCTCGCCCCGGAAGTCGATGCTGGGGCGCACGATCACGCGGCCGCCCGACAGGCCCTTGCCGGTGTAGTCGTTGGCATCGCCAATCAGGTACAGGGTGATGCCGCGCGTCAGGAACGCACCGAACGACTGGCCGCCCGTACCTTCCAGCTGGATGCGGATGGTGTCATCAGGCAAGCCCTCGGGGTGCACACGGGTGACCGCGCCGGACAGCATCGCGCCGACCGAACGGTTCACGTTGCGCGCCACTTCGATGAACTGCACGCGCTCGCCCTTTTCGATGGCGGGCTTGCTGCGCTCAATGAGCTTGCGGTCCAGCGTGTGCTCGATGTTGTGGTCCTGCACGTCCACGTGGAAGCGGGGCACGTCGGCGGGCACATTAGGCTGAGCGAACAGGCGGCTGAAGTCCAGGCCGCGTGCCTTCCAGTGTTCCAGGCCCTGGCGCATGTCGAGCAGATCGGTGCGGCCGATCAGGTCGTCGAACTTGCGGATACCCAACTGGGCCATGATCTGGCGCACTTCTTCCGCGATGAAGAAGAAGTAGTTGACCACGTGCTCAGGCTTGCCCGAGAACTTCTTGCGCAGCTCGGGGTCTTGCGTGGCCACGCCCACGGGGCAAGTGTTCAGGTGGCACTTGCGCATCATGATGCAGCCCTCGACCACCAGCGGAGCGGTGGCGAAGCCGAATTCGTCCGCGCCCAGCAGCGCGCCGATGGCGACGTCACGGCCCGTCTTCATCTGGCCGTCGGCCTGCACACGAATGCGGCCGCGCAGCCGGTTCAGCACCAGGGTCTGCTGGGTTTCGGCCAGACCGATTTCCCACGGGCCGCCCGCGTGCTTGATGGACGACCAAGGCGATGCGCCCGTGCCGCCGTCATGGCCGGCGATCACGACGTGGTCGCTCTTGCACTTGGCCACGCCTGCGGCGATGGTGCCCACACCCACTTCAGACACCAGCTTGACGCTGATACCTGCGTGCGGTGCGACATTCTTCAGATCGTGGATCAGCTGGGCCAAGTCCTCGATGGAGTAGATGTCATGGTGCGGTGGGGGCGAAATCAGGCCCACACCCGGCACGCTGTGGCGCAGCTTGCCGATGTAGTTGGAGACCTTGCCGCCAGGCAGCTGACCACCTTCGCCGGGCTTGGCGCCCTGGGCCATCTTGATCTGGATCTGATCGGCCGACGAGAGGTATTCCGCCGTCACACCAAAGCGGCCGGAAGCCACTTGCTTGATACGGCTGCGCAGCGAGTCGCCGTCTTGCAAAGGCAGATCGACCTCGACGTTCTCGGCACCGATCACGCTCTTGAGGCTGTCGCCCTTCTTGATCGGGATGCCCTTGAGTTCGTTGCGGTAACGCGCGGCGTCCTCACCACCTTCACCCGTGTTGCTCTTGCCGCCGATGCGGTTCATGGCCACGGCCAGCGTGGCGTGCGCCTCGGTGGAGATGGAGCCGAGCGACATGGCGCCCGTAGCGAAGCGCTTGACGATTTCCTTGGCGGGCTCGACCTCGTCGATCGAGATCGCCTTGGACGGGTCGATCTTGAACTCGAACAGGCCGCGCAGCGTCATGTGGCGCTTGCTCTGGTCGTTGATGATCTGGGCGTATTCCTTGTAAGTGTTCCAGTTGTTGGCACGCGTGCTGTGCTGCAGCTTGGCAATCGCGTCAGGCGTCCACATGTGGTCTTCACCACGGGCGCGCCAGGCGTATTCGCCACCGGCATCCAGCATGGTTTCGAGCACGGGGTCATCACCAAATGCGGCCTTGTGCATGCGGATGGCTTCTTCAGCGATCTCGAACACGCCGATGCCTTCCACGCGGCTGGCGGTGCCGGTGAAGTACTTGGCCACGGTCTCGGTGTTCAGGCCGATGGCCTCGAACAACTGGGCGCCGCAGTAGCTCATGTAGGTGCTCACGCCCATCTTGGACATGATCTTGGACAAGCCCTTGCCAATCGCCTTGACGTAGTTGTAGATGGCCTTGTCGGCCGACAGATCGCCGGTGAGCTGATTGTGCATGTCGGCCAGGGTTTCCATGGCCAGGTAGGGGTGCACAGCTTCTGCGCCATAGCCAGCCAGCACGGCAAAGTGGTGCACTTCGCGGGCAGTGCCGGTTTCGACCACCAGGCCTGCCGTGGTGCGCAGGCCTGCGCCCACCAGGTGCTGGTGGATGGCCGAAAGCGCCAGCAGCGCGGGGATGGCGACTTGCGTAGCGCTCACGGCGCGGTCGCTGATGATGAGGATGTTGGCACCGCCCTTGATGGCGTCCACAGCCTGCGCGCACAGCGAGGCCAGCTTGGCTTCCACACCCTCGCGGCCCCAGCTCAGCGGGTAGGTGATGTCGATGGTCGCACTCTTGAACTTGCCTTGCGTGTACTTCTCGATGTCGCGCAGCTTGGCCATGTCGGCGAAGTCAAGCACAGGCTGGCTCACTTCGAGCCGCATCGGCGGGTTGACCTGGTTGATGTCCAGCAGGTTGGGCTTGGGGCCGATGAAGCTGTTGAGCGACATCACGATGGCTTCGCGGATCGGGTCGATCGGCGGGTTGGTCACCTGCGCGAACAACAGCTTGAAGTAGTTGTACAGCGGCTTGTTCTTGCCCGAGAGCACGGCCAGCGGGCTGTCGTTGCCCATCGAGCCGATGCCCTCTTCGCCGTTCTTGGCCATGGGCGCCATCAGGAACTTGATGTCTTCCTGGGTGTAGCCAAAGGCCTGCTGGCGGTCCAGCAGGGGCAGGTCAGCGGCCTGGGGCGCGGCAGCCTGGGCACCGGTTTCGATGCTGTCGAGCTTGATGCGCAGGTTTTCGATCCACTGCTTGTAGGGCTTGGTGTTGACGATGTTGGCTTTCAACTCGTCGTCGTCGATCATGCGGCCTTGTTCCAGGTCGATCAGGAACATCTTGCCGGGCTGCAGGCGCCACTTGCGCACGATCTTGTTCTCAGGCACGGGCAGCACGCCCGACTCGGAACCCATGATGACCAGGTCGTCGTCGGTGATGCAATAACGCGAAGGGCGCAGGCCATTGCGGTCCAGCGTGGCGCCGGCCGGACCGTCCCAGGGTTCCAGCATGGCGGCGTGGTACTCATAGAAGGCGCGGCGGCGCTCGTCCATGGTGGTGTGCTGCTCCCAGGGCTCGGGGATCATCATCATCACGGCCTGGCTGATGGGGTAGCCGGCCATGGTCAGCAGTTCCAGGCAGTTGTCGAACGTGGCGGTGTCGGACTGGTCGGCAAAGCTGATCGGGTAGAGCTTTTGCAGGTCGGCCGCGAGCACGGGCGATGCCATCACGCCTTCGCGGGCCTTCATCCAGTTGTAGTTGCCCTTGACGGTGTTGATTTCACCGTTGTGCGCCACGTAGCGGTAGGGGTGAGCCAGCGGCCACTCGGGGAAGGTGTTGGTGGAGAAACGCTGGTGCACCAGGCCGATGGCCGAGACGCAGCGCTCGTCCGACAGATCCTTGTAGTACACGCCCACCTGGTCGGCCAGCAGCAGGCCCTTGTACACCACCGTGCGGCTGGACATGGACGGAACGTAGTATTCCTTGCTGTGCTTGAGCTTGAGGGCCTGGATGTTGGCACTGGCCGTCTTGCGGATCACGTACAGCTTGCGCTCCAGCGCGTCCTGCACGATCACGTCGTTGCCACGGCCGATGAAGACCTGGCGCAGGATGGGCTCCTTCTTACGCACGGTGGGGGACATGGGCATGTCCACATTCACCGGCACATCGCGCCAGCCCAGCAACACCTGGCCTTCGGCCTTGATGGCGCGCTCCATCTCCTGCTCGCAGGCCAAGCGGGAAGCGTGCTCCTTGGGCAGGAAGATCATGCCCACGCCGTATTCGCCAGCCGCCGGCAAGGTCACGCCTTGCTTGGCCATTTCTTCCCGGTACAGCGCGTCAGGGATCTGGATCAGGATGCCGGCGCCGTCGCCCATCAGCGGGTCAGCACCCACCGCACCACGGTGGTCGATGTTTTCCAGAATCTTCAGGGCCTGCGTCACGATGTCGTGGCGCTTGATGCCCTTGATGTGGGCCACAAAACCGAGGCCGCAGGCGTCGTGTTCGTTACCCGATGAATACAAACCGTGTTGTTGCAGATGCTGGATCTCGGCAGCCGTGGTCATGGCGCACTCCTATATTTTTCGCAGGGGAGCCGAGATTAGTGCATTGCAGCATATGTTGGCAAGCAAATTAAATGGGGTCAGATACTTATTTAAGAAAATCCATGCACCGCAGGGAAATTATTGGGGACATATTAAAAATAATAGCAAGCAAGCCATGTAACACTCTCGCATCAACCTTCTTTCGCTATGTTTTTGATACTTCGTGGCCTGCCAGGCGCCCCCCGGGAGACACGGCGCGGCGTTTGCTGCTGAAGCCCCTCCAGGAACTCCGCATCACCCAATGCCCACCCGCTGAGTGCCGAATCGGTCAGAGACGTTTGCATCGCCACCCCCAAACCAGCCTGAACCAGCGCTGCGTACGCCGCCTCCCGCGCAAACGGGGTGTTGCCCAAAGCCCAGTACAGCGCATGTGGTGCCAACCACCGGTCGTTTCGCAAGCCCACCCAGTGCGCATGGCTGGACCAGGCGTAGTCCGCAGGTTGCTGCATCAACCCGGCCCGCACAGGGTTGAGATCCAGATACACCATGCATGCCAGCAAATACCGTTCCGGCTGCAATACGGTGGACCGGTACCGCCCCTCCCAGAGGGTGCCCGTGCGGGCGTGTCGGCGATTGAAATACTGCACATACCGCCGGCCCATCGCCTGCATCATCCGGGGCAGGCCGTCTTGCGTCGTCGGAGTGACGAGCAAGTGGAAATGGTTGTCCATCAGCACATAGGCGTGAACCGCCACTGTCTCTTTGGCTGCGCCGTCTTTCAACAGCGTCAGCAGTGCCTCGAAATCTTCAGCGCCGTGGAAGATGGGTTGGCGGTTGTTACCCCTCAGGATGACGTGGTGCAGATGACCTGGCAGGGTCAGGCGTGGCAGGCGAGCCATGGTTTTGAGTCAGAAATAGGATGCCTGCGATCATAGACCTGTCCCTTATTTGAATGGGATGTGGCAACACACAGCATCCACACTTGCCCAAGGAAAGCACCCGCCTGCTGCAGAACCGGGCGGGCTCGCTGTATGGGTGCTGTCAGAGGGAGGCCGGATTGCTTTCCAGGCCTGTCACCGCATCCACGCCAAAGCGTGCGCCCATGACTTTCTCCAAACCAAATTCCGCAAGGAGCGCCCGCAAGCGCTCGGCCGCACTGCGCTTTTTCTGGCCGGTATAACGCGCAATGATGAGTTCGTTTTTCATGCTGTGCTCCCAGCCCACCAGCTCGGTTACGGTAACTTGGTAACCGCTGGCCTCCAGGTACAGGCAGCGCAGCACATTGGTCACTTGGCTGCCCAGTTCGCGGGTGTGCAGCGGGTGGCGCCACAGCTCCGCAAGTGGGGTACGCGCCAACTGAAGGGCCTTGCCCTGGCGCAGGCAGGCCGCCATTTCGGCTTGGCAGCAAGGCACCAGAACCATGGCCTGGGCCTTCTTTTGCAGCCCAAATGCGATGGCGTCGTCGGTAGCGGTATCGCAGGCGTGCAAGGCCGTGACCACATCGATCTGGACAGGCAACTCCCGGGCGTCGGCAGATTCAGCCACCGACAGATTCAGGAACGACATGCGCTCGAAATGAAGCCGTTGCGCGAGCGCGCGCGACTTCTCTACCAGCTCCGCCCGTGTCTCCACCCCATAGATATGCCCGTGACCCAGCGCCTTGAAATACAGGTCGTACAGGATGAATCCCAAATAGGATTTGCCCGCGCCGTGGTCCGCCAGCGTGGGCCCATTTCCCTGCACAGATAGCTCTGTCAGCAAGGGCTCGATGAAATTGAACAGGTGGTACACCTGCTTGAGCTTGCGGCGCGAGTCCTGATTGAGACGGCCATCCCTGGTGAGGATGTGCAGTTCTTTGAGCAGTTCTACCGATTGGCCTGGACGCAATTCCTGCAGCTCAGCACTCTCGCTCTTGGGTTTGCTCAGGTCGCGGACGGGCTTACCGGTCGTCACTGCAGATGTCTTCTTTTTATTCATACCCTGAGGCCTCGTGTTGGCGGAGTTTCATCGCTGGCGACAGCGGCTGCCATGCTCTCGCCGCCGTTGTCATGGGCGCCCACGTCCAGCGCCAGCCAACCGGCCATGCCCATCTCTTCCAGCACTTCCATGTTGCGCTCGAAGATGGTTTCCGCCTCGGGGAAGACTGAAACCGCTCGGTCAATACTGGCCTCGCGCAGCAAATGCAGCGTGGGGTACGGAGCGCGGTTGGTGCAATTGGTCACGTCGTCCGCATCGGTGCCCGCGAACTGAAACTGCGGATGAAAGCTTGCGACCTGCAACGTACCCTCCAACCCCATGTCGTGCACCACGTCCTCCACATCACCCAGAAAGTCATTGAAGTCCAGGAAGTCGTGCAAGCAATGCGGCACAACCACCAACGTGGTGTCCCTGACTTCAGCGGGTGCGTTAGCAAGCCCCTGGAGTTCTTCGCGCAGCGCCGCCAGCACATCCTCAGCAGTCGTAGCCAAGGTCACCACATGATGAATTTGCCCTTTGACATGCACCGACTTGGCAAAGGGACAGAGATTCAACCCAATGACAGCCCTCTCCAACCACCGCACAGTGTCCTGGACGTAGGTATCTGTGGATTCAGAATAGGGAAGCGCCTTTGCGGCGTTGGTGGCGGAGTATGTCATTGGCGCGCGCAGAAGCGCAGGGATAGAGGGAGGGATTTTATCGGTGTGAGCTACTCACAGATCTCGCGATCGCGGCGCCCCACCGTAGAGCCTGATCGCCCCGTCGGTACACACTCATGTCGGATAAGGGGCGGCAGCAGTAGACAATGCACATGCGCACGCAAAGCATGACCCACGCGGCAGTGGCTACCGCAACCTGAATATATTGCGCAACGCGAGCGGCGAGCAGCATCAAATTAACTGCAACTCACACCTCACTATTACCCCGACTGGCTGCTACTCCTGCAACAGGCGACGCCCTGTAAGACGCTCATGTTCCCGTACCGCAAAGCGATCCGTCATTCCGGCAATAAAGTCGGCCACCACCCGAGCTCGCCCGTACCTGTCGCCCTCTAAGGCCCGCGCGGTAAAGGCAGCTTTCATTTCTTCAGGCCGCGCCATGTATGCATCGAACAAGTCACGCACGATTTCTTGGGCATGGCCCGTAGTCTCCATCACCCTGGGATGCCGGTAGAGATGCTTGAAGAGGAATCGCTTGAGTGTGGTGGAGTGTTCACGCATCTCGCCACCAAAGCTCACAAGAACCGGGAG
>Ga0066256_1002554_pt1 | contig 19717 bp, 23 predicted proteins | sample ThiBio_1000_biof_FD_87107 | JGI IMG/M metagenome (GOLD analysis project Ga0066256, IMG submission 87107) | Wastewater bioreactor microbial communities from Cape Town, South Africa - Thiocy_expt_1000_biof (version 2) | ecosystem: Engineered > Bioreactor > Thiocyanate-remediating >... | reverse complement strand
GATAGAAATATTTTACAGCGGGAATATGGTTGTAGTCTATGGAGCGGAGCGCAAGAAAATAACCGGTCTTTTCATCATTGCCGTCAATTTTTTGATTGGCGTAGGCCGTTAAAATATTTATTTCCTCCGGCCTGTTATTGGTTACTTTAAATTCGTAATTTTTAGTGACGCCTTTTGTAAGGTTTGCATTAAGGTCGTTAATTTCATCAACTTCAGCACCGGCAAGGCTCACTTTTAAATCACCGTGCAAATCCGTGTTGGGATGTACCTGCACCAACACTCGTTTGGTTTGTTTACTGTTTTTGTCGAACATTAAAATACCGGGGCTTGTGGTGAGAGTGGCGCGGGGAACAATATAAACCGGGTCGTACACTTCGCCATTCACAGGATCGGTACGGCGGTATTTTACCGGTTGTTCAAAAGTAAAATCGGTCCCGGAAAAATTAATAGTAACCTTTGAAACATAAGCCGGCTCTACATCAGGTACACCCACCATGTTTTGGTCGGCAATGTGAAAATGTCCTTCGTCCATTTTTTCGCGCAGCCAAAAGGGTTGTGTGATCTTTTTTGTAAGGGGGATAGATAAAGTTTTTGAAAAAGTATAGTTTCTGTTTTTGTCTAAAATGCCTGCTTCGTTGTTCGCCCATTCGTCGATGGAGATACTCTTTAATTTGGCATCAACGCCAAGACGATTATTTACAGTTACGTTTAATTTAATGCTATCGGTTTGAACCGCGAAAGGCTGGCTGGTAAACGCATCCATAAATAAACCGCTACACTGTGCAATGAGTTGCTGCGCTTCAATTAGTTTCCGGTTTTTCCAATAACTCTCTGGGAGTTTTTGAATACTATTATGCAGGGCAACAAGTGCGGGCACAGCGTTTTGAGGATGGCTTCCCTCAAACGACTTTTCAATTGCGTTGATTTGTTTTTCAATTTCATTGCCCTGTTTTCCAATCCGGTTCCAGGTTGTGATTACGCCATCTAATAATTCATTTTTCGGCTCGGCGCCACCGGTTGTTCTGAAGTATTCCATCATCTCACCCCGGGTTGCGGCAGAGCCAAAGCCCTGGCTTTTATGCTGGCTGCGGCTAAGTGCGGCTATTTCGCCGTAACCCTTTCCCAGCAAGGGATTGTAGCCACCGGCATCAATTTTAAACTGTGTGTTGCTTGTGGTATTGTTGCTGCCAAAATTAAACGTGTTCCACAAAATCCTTTTCGCCTGCCACGGTTGAACCAGCTTTAATTGTTCAGGAAATTTGGTGGGATCTGCTGCTGCGGCGAACGCTTCATTGGCTAAAATAGCCGAAGCTGTGTGATGGCCGTGCCCGCCTTCTCCGGTTGTTGGAAAACGGGTAATAATCACATCCGGTTGAAAATTACGGATTACCCAAACCACATCACTCAATATTTTTTCTTTGTCCCATTTGGCAAAAGTTTCTTCGGGGGTTTTTGAATAACCAAAATCATAAGCGCTGCTGAAAAATTGTTCACCGCCGTCAATCCTTCGTGCAGCGAGAAGTTCCTGTGTGCGTATCAAACCTAATTCAACGCCCTGTTCATCACCGATGAGATTTTGTCCGCCGTCACCACGCGTGAGCGACAAATAACCGGTTCTGTATAATTTTTCATTAGCTAAGTAAGTGATCAGCCTTGTGTTTTCATCGTCCGGGTGAGCGGCCACATACAAAACTGAGCCAAGCACTTTTAGTTTTTTTATCGCCTGAAATATTTGCCCTGAGTTCCACGACTGAGGCGCCTGAGAGAAAGATGAAATAAAAATTGAAATGTATAGTAGAATAAATGTCAATCGCTTCATGGTACAAATATAATCGTCTGAATCTTGATTCGGGTTCACAATAGCGGAATTTCTGTATCTCTTTTAAAATTTGATATTTAATATTTTGCACCTGATGTTTATTGGGAGTAGAATTTTCAATTACATTTGCCCGTCTAAATAAATCAGCAGAACGGATGGCGTATAGTCAGGGCAGGGCATTATGGGCAATAACAAAAGCGAGCTTTAAAGCAATTTTCAGCCAGCCATCATCTATATTTTTCAGTTTACTTTTCCCCATCGTTTTTATTTTAATATTTGGCGCGTTTAGTGATAAGCCTGCTGATCCTTTTAAAATTGGTATCGCGCCCGGCTCTGATACCGCTTCGGTTTTTTACGATAGCCTGCTTGCCAACCCGCTGGTAAAAGTGGCAAGGTTTTCTGATACGGCTTCGATGTACGGGGAAATGCGAAAGGGGAAATTAGCGGCTGTTATGAATATTGTTACATCTAAAGATTCATCAACAGCTACCAAAGTTGTGTTGCAATCAAGCGAAGCCGGTGGTGGTGCGGTTTACAGGCTGATACGCTCGCTCGATTACCAGGCTTTGAAAATTGAACTGGCTGATGCGAATTTGAAAAGGGAATATCAATTCATACCTGAAATAGTCCCTGGCAAAAAATATCGCTCCATAGATTTTGTACTCCCCGGCCAGTTGGGTTTTTCGGTTTTATTTGCAACGCTATTTGGGATTGCTTTTGTGTTTTTCAACCTGAGGGAGCAGCTCGTGTTGAAAAGAATTTATGCCTCGCCGGTTAAGAAAATAAATATCCTGATCGGCATCGGCGCGAGTCGGTTATTTTATCAATTGTTGAATGTGATCGTGTTGATCCTGGTTGGGCATTTCTTTTTAAACTTTACATTGGTTCATGGTGCGGTCACATTTTTTGAAATGCTGCTGCTTTCAGTTTATATGCTTTTCCTGTTGATGGGCGTGGGGCTTATTATTAGCAGCCTTGCAAAAAATGATACAATGATCCCCCTGATGATAAACGTATTTGGATTTCCGCAAATTTTATTGTCAGGTACTTTTTTCCCGATTGATGTTTTTCCTCAATGGATGCAACGGTTATGTGAATTGTTACCACTCACTCAGTTTAACAACGCCATGCGCAAAATATCTTTTGACGGCCTGCATTTGTATGATTGCTGGAGGGAGATTGGATTTTTGACCATTTGGGTTGTAGTAATTTATGCAATCGTAATTAAGATCATGAAGTGGGAGTAAAGCCACAAACCCAATGATGATTTTATGAATTCTGAAGCGCTATTGAATTTCATTCCTGCATTTGTGGCAATTTTTTTATGAAAATTATCAAACTGCTTTTTATCAGCGCGTTAGTTTTTTTTCTGATCGTAACGGGGTTTTCGTTACTGATCCCTTCACATGTCAAAATATCCCGTGCTACCAATATTGCGCCGGGTAAAGACTCTGTTCTAAATCAAATCTGTGACCTGGATAAATGGCAAAGCTGGCACCCGCAGTTACAAAACGTGGTTTTGAAGGATACGGTTTCATCTGCCAACAGGATTGTAAAAGCAACCGCAAACGGAATCCGGCTTTCTGTTTTAAAATGTTCTGACACGGCAGTGACTGTTCAAATGCAAAAAGGCGAACATCCCATTAATAACAATTGGGTACTGATCAAACACGGCCCAAATGATTCGCTAACGCTCCAAAACTTTATGGAATTTGATTTTAGTTGGTATCCCTGGGAAAAATTTTCGAGCCTGATGCTGGACGGGTCCTACGGGCCGGTTATGGAAAAGGGGCTTGCTAATCTTAAAAAATAATTTTAGTGAGTAATGATTGTAAACCGGGAATGTTTAACCCAAACTAAATAAAGACATTCAGAACTTAAAGATATATCTGTATTTATTTTCTATATTAGAGCAGTTTAAATTTTTATTTCGGAATAATAGAAACTGGCACAGATGCCAAGCCGTCTGCGCATCTGCAGCAATCGCCAAACTATTTTAACAAACTCGTATAGATTCAAATTTTTAAACAGGCTCTTGCTTTTAAAACAAAGATTATGGAACAGGAAACCTTAGGCATCGGAACAAGATTACAACACACTATGCATGGGCCCGGTGTCATTGTGGGGGTAAAATACGCTACATACCTCATTTCTTTTATTCACGATGGTGTGAAGGAAATTGACAAGAACGATTCCAAACTGGATGAGATCATACCCGAAAATGTAACGGCTGAAATTGAAACTACATCTGAAGTAGAAAAATCGCTGTTAAAAATTTTGAGGCTCTGGGGCGGAACGGCCGAGAACGTTCCTTTGGGTCACAGGTGGAACAGCGGCACAATGGTGCTGCAACCCGCTGACAAATCGCTGAAACCAAAAGAAATTCCCGTTGAAGATTTCTTTCACAAAATTGTAATGCTTCGCGACCGTTTACGTGTGCTGGAGCAAAATATTAATAGCTCTAAAAATTTATCAGACGAAGAAAAAATAAATATTCAACAATACATCACCCGATGTTATGGCACACTCACAACCTTCAATGTGCTTTTTAAAGAAAAGGAACACTGGTTTGTAGGTGAGAAATCAAAAGGGGAATAAGTACTCAGGTTGATTGGGAGTTTACGTTGTTTACAATGGGCTGCGTCTGTCTTTTCTTGTAGAAATTACATATACAGGTATTACCTGAAATTGATGTAATAATAGTTTCTATAAAAAACAGGAGCCTCGCGGCTCCTGCAACAAAACAATTAGTAAGGATAGATTTATTGGGCAGGTTGTATTACGTTATCAATTACATGAACAATCCCGTTTGATGCCGGTATTGATGCAATAATGTTTGCGCCATTAATGGTTGGTTTCCCGTCAACAACTTTAATCGTTGCATTCTGACCGTTAACCATCCCAATTATTTGGCCGTTCTGCAGTTGGCTGGTTTGAAGAACACCAACATACACGTGATATTGTAAAATATCAGTAAGGGCATCCTTTTTCTCGGGTTTTAAGAGGCCTTCAACCGTCCCTTTTGATAATTTTTCAAACGCCGCATTTGTTGGGGCAAAAACCGTGAAAGGCCCTGCGTTGCTCAGTGCATTTACAAGGTCTGCCGCTTTTACAGCTTCAACAAGCGTAGTATGATCAGGGCTTTTAATGGCCACCTGAACAACGTTTGGTTGAGATGTAGTGTCTTGCACCCCTGCCTGAGAATGAGTTTCAACGGCCTGTCCGGCAGAAGTATCTGTTTTTGTTTCGGTTCCGCTATTGCAGGCAAACAATGCAACAGCGCCGGTGAGAAGTAAAAATAATCTTTTCATATTCGTTTGATTTTGTTTGTGCAATTTAGACTACCAAGTCGTAAAAAACTATGCGCAAAATCATATCGATTGTATGATTTATATCAGGTTTTAAGTATTAAATAACAGTCACGCTTTTCGCTTTACTACCCAATTGTGAAAACAGTAAAATAAGTATACCTAACATGATAATGGCGGCCACAACCAGCAGAGTTTCGTTTACATACGGAACGGCAGTATAAGAAAACGCTGCTACTCCTTGTATTAGCAATACAAATTCGTTTAAGAATACGCCGACAGCAATGGTGATCAGCCCTTTTGCCGTCGTTTTATTCTCGACCAAAAACCCGTTCACATGTGAATAGGAGATGAGGAATAGTGAAAATACTGCCAGTAAAATTAAATGCAAATAAGCGATTACTATTGGCCTGAAACCGTAAGCCAGCTTGCTCACAGCAGGAATAGTTGAGCCTAATTGTAACAATAGTTTAATACTGAACGCGAATGCAACAAGTACAAGAATAAAGCCCCCAATTTTTTTTACTTTGGGCTTTAATTCTTTCCAGGCCCCGCGAAGTTGTTTTAAAAATACAACCCAACCGACAGCCTGCGCAATGGCAGCCAATACGGTGAGTGTGTACAACCATACCGGTAAATTAGCCCAGAGGGTTGAAAGGAAATAAGCCGGAATACAAGACCAGAAAAATAGCTGAAAGACTAATTTATTGATCTTAAAAGTGGGTAGCAGATCGCGCAGCCAACCTGTAACCAACCCCATGCAGGCAAAAGTGAACCACCCGTTATATTGAAAATGTAGAAAAAAATACAATGACCCAAGGTATTGGTTCTGATCTACTGACCGCGAATACATCATGTAAGCCAGGTAAAATGTACCGAATGATGATAGCACACTAAATAACATTGCGGCATTAAACCAGGGTTTGGAAGGATGGACAGGCAGTTTGCGCAGATCCATGAAATACCAAACGCAAAAAATATAATTGAGCAGGATGGATATGGTGGAAAACGTAATTGACACCAACCCGTAACCCTGTGCCGCAAACGAAAACAGCATTCCGTAGCAGGCAACCAAATTACCAATTAGTATGACTTTGTATTTATTGTTGATAACACCTTTTGTACGTTTTTGCAGAAAGTATAACATTAACACGTAAAGAGTTTGCGTTATCCAACCGGTAAATGCAAAATGCGAATGTGCATGAAGCAAATGCTTTTGATTTAAGCCGGGTAACGAAAAAGGTATTTTATACCTCATTAAAACACCCAAAATTGAAACAATGAGAAAGCTGACGATTGAGATGCGCAGCCATTTGGTAATTGATAATTTCATTTTAATAAAATAATTTCTTATCTATAATTGAAACAATGTTTTTGGTTCTCATCTTTTGAAGTGTTCTTATCACCGTTTCTACACGTAACCCGGTGGAGTTGGCTATTTCCTGCCTGGTAACGCCAATATGAACCCTGTCGGTTCCATCCGAATGTTTCTTTTTATAATGATGCAAAAAGTTTCGTATTCTGTCTTCAGGCGAACTACTCACAAGTTCACGGGCCAGTAAAGATTTAGCAAAAATTCTTTTCGAAAAAAGTACCAGAAATTTTCGCTGCAGGGCAGGATGCTCATCAAGTAATTGAAGAAATCTTTCTTTTAATATTCGCATGATTACACTGTCTGTAACCGCAGCAGCGTTCGAGGGATAAGTTTCATCGATAAAAATTGGCGGTTCTGCAAAACTTTCCCCATCGCTAAAAATGCCCTGGGTAAGTTCTTTGGTTTCGTTAGAAGAGTTGAACATTTTTACTTTGCCGCTCACAATTTGATAATAATAACGCGGCTTATCACCTTCAAAAAAAATCATTTCATTTTTTCTGAACTTTTTTGGCACTCCGCCCCACGCGATCAAAATGTCAGTATCAATTTGCATAATTTCTACCACCTTTTTTCAATGGCCAGGCGCCAGTTGTTCAAGCGACGTTTCATTGAATATTTTACCAATTTCATTTCTTAAAGGCGCATATTTACCGTGAATAAGGCATGGGTGGCTTGCGGAGCATTTGTCCATTCCCAAAACACGTTGTTCAAAAGTATTGATTCCGTCAATAGATTTTACAATGTCAGACAATTTTCCTTTCGATTGCTTTTCTGTTAGAAAGAATCCTCCTTGTGGCCCCGTGATGCTGCTTAGCAGCCCATGCTTTACCAGGTTTTGTAAAACTTTAGCGATTGTATGCGCATTTTCGCCTGTAGTTTCAGCAAGTTCTTTCACATTTACACAGCTATTCCCATTGCCGGAAATATGGGCAATTGCTTTTACAGCGATCTGAGATGACTGGCTTAATATCATAACAAAAGTCAAATGTAAGGCAATTTAAGTATCTGACTACTTAAATTGCTAATTTGTTAGTACTTTTTCTAATATAAAACTGAAAATGTACATGATCTCTAAATGGGTTTTGATGATTGTCATTTACTTGTATATCACAAAGTCAGAATAGTTTTCTTGGTATTTTCTAAATTAATGTTTGGCGGAGCCAAGAACCGAGCTTTAAATGCGAATTATCACTAAACGAATTAAAGGAGTTCTGCAAATAAAATAGCAGATTTAATTAAACGTGAATTAAATTTGGGCTCATCAAGGTTGGCAGCTTATTCATTTTGGTACGGTTTTTATGGTAATATATTAAGAATCAAATTATTTAACCTTAAAATAAACGACATGAAAAATAGAGACAAGATACTCTTAGGGATTTTAGGAGCAGCTGCTGCGGGCGTTGCTGTTGGACTTTTGTTTTACACAGAAGAAGGAAAAAAGACAAGGAAGAAAATGAAGAATACAGCAAATGACTGGGCTGATTCTTTCGGTAGTCTTGTAGCATCAGGAAAGGAGAACCTTTCTCATTTTTCTGACAAAGCTTTAAAGCAGGCAAAACAAGGGTTTAAAAAAGCAAAAAATAAAGCTGAAGATGCTTACGCTGAAGTAGCTGATAATCTTCAATCGAAATTCAGTTAGTAATTGCAAAACCTATTGTAGGAAAGGTTGTTTATATGCATTGAACTCGTAACCAGCTTTTAGCAGTTACACCAATAGTTTCAGGTTGTATAGCAACCTTTTTTCTTTAAAATAAAAATCAAAATTATGTTTGAAATAAGGGATAAGGTGGAAAATGTAGCCGAGAATATTGAAGGCATGGTGAAAGATTATTACAACCTGAGCGTGCTAAAAGTTGTTGACAAAGGAAGTAAGCTTGGGTCTTTATTTATCGTAACCTTACTGATAGGTGCTTTGGGCTTTTTTACATTCATGTTTCTCGGAATGGGCGTTGCGTATTGGATTGGCAATGCTTTAGGGAACATAATGTATGGATTTTTTATTGTTGCTGGTTTTTTATTGCTGGTATTGATCCTGATTGCAGCATTAAAAGGAAAAGTAATTGCACCATTTTTAAGAAACATCATTATCAAAAATATTTATGATTAACGAAGAGCTTAAAGAAATAATAGATAACCGTGATGATCTTTTAATTAAAAAACAGCAATTAAAGGATTCTATTCTTGCCCGAAAAGCAAATATTCGCGAGTCTTTCAGCGATATGAAGGATGAATTAAATCCTCTCAGCTTGTTCCGTAGCAAAAAAAATGGAAATGTTGCTGGTACAACTGAAAATAAATTTTCTAACCTGCTTAGTGCTGCAGGAAGTACTCCTTTGGTGAGTTTGGGGGTTTCAACCGCAACAAATTTTTTACTTAAAAATGTCTTGTTGAAAAGAGCCGGATTTTTACCCAGACTAATTTTACCCTTTGTTGTAAAAAAAGCATCAGATTTTATAATAGCTCCAAAGCTTAACAGCAAAATTGTTTCGGCTATGCACAATACAGCAGAAACGATTAGGGATACTGACGTGCAGGATGTTTTGCCTGATGCAAAAGATTTGGTGCCGAAGAGGGCCCTGAATGTTGTTACAAAAGCAAGCGATAAGATAGCCGATAAACTTTACACAACTGCCGAAAAGATTCGCCCTGATGAAGAACCTGAACCGCGTTATAAACCCTCCTTGCTAAAGAAAAATAAACCCCAAAGAAAAATCGCCAAAAAACTCCATAAACTGGCGGATAGAGTAAGAGGATAAATCCTCCCACGGCTGTTCAATTCTAAGCGACCTGTGGATAACTAAAGACACGCTTCCAGAATAATGAGTTTTCGTAGAATTCTCCCTTTAATATTATCAACTTTATTTATTCTGAGAATATTAAGGGCGATGCTTCTGAGTACTGAGAGATTAAAAGGATTTTTTCTGATTCTTGAAGTAACGGCAAAACACTTAAACTTTTTGCGGGCAAACATATTTGGTCTGTGCGTTGGCTTGTGCCGCTTGCAAATGTTTATGCTTTTGTGTGTTGGCTTTTCATTTTATGCTGTTGCTCTTGTGTATTCACTTTGATTTCCTCCCGGGTAGTTTGTGTAAATGTGTTGAAATACTGAAACGGTTTTTGTGTTTCAAATTGCACCCCCAATTGGATTTAAAAACAGCTATTCCAGAATTTATTTTGTTTTCCAATGCTGGTGTTCATGATGTAAATGCATTGGATTATATCCAATTTGAAGCCAATAGCTTTTACATTATGGATCGCGGATACGTAGATTACAAGCGGCTTTACCACATTCATCAGTGCGAAGCATTCTTTATTACAAGAGCAAAGGACAACATGAGTTATCGTCGTTTATACTCCCACCCTAAAGATGTAAATAGTGGCGTACTTTACGATCAAACTATTGTGCTTGTTAACTATTATTCGCTTAAAGATTATCCTGAGAAAATGAGGCGCATAAAGTTCTATGATGCCGAGAGTGGAAAGGTATTAATCTTTCTGACTAATAACTTTTACCTCTCAGCTGTAGATGTTGCTAAGCTTTACAAACATCGATGGAAAATCGAGTTATTCTTTAAATGGATCAAGCAACATCTAAAAATAAAATCCTTCTGGGGACAATCAGAAAATGCTGTAAAAACTCAAGTGTGGATCGCCATCGCTGCTTACGTATTAGTAGCCATCGCAAAAAAGAGGTTTATGCTCACGCAAAGCCTTTACGAAATTCTACAAATTTTGAGTATCTCTATTTTAGATAAAATACCCATAAATCAACTGTTTCAACAAACTCAATTACAATATTTCAAAGAACAAAATGATAATCAATTGACACTCTTCGATTTATAACGCAATACGAGTGAAAATTCATATATTTATAAAAATCAAACAATCATTGGATTACGATTAAAACAATGCTTTTTGCGAAGGTGCGTTTTTAGCATTGTTTTTTAAAGTTGTCTATTTTTACAATTACAAATGCGCAACGGAAGCCCCCGGTTTCAATTCATTCATGTCTTACCTTAGCTTACCTTACAAATTTTTCACCTCAGCTGCCAGGTCCTGCAAAACTTTTTTGGCATCGCCAAAAAGCATTGATGTTTTGGGGCGAAAGAACAAGTCGTTTTCGATACCCGCGTATCCTGGTTTCATACTTCGCTTGTTTACAATCACGGTTTTGGCGAGCTCCACATCTAAAATAGGCATGCCGTAAATAGGAGAGGCGGGATCGGTTTTTGCAGCAGGGTTTACCACATCATTCGCTCCTAAAATCAATACGACATCTGTTGTGGGAAATTCTTCATTAGCTTGTTCCATTTCCAATAATTTCTCGTAAGCCACATCAGATTCTGCTAACAACACGTTCATGTGCCCCGGCATACGGCCCGCCACTGGGTGAATGGCATATTTTACTTCAACGCCTTTGCTTTCCAGTAATTTTTCAAGTTCATGGCAGGCATGCTGCGCTTGGGCCACAGCCAGCCCGTAACCCGGCACGATGATTACTTTGTGAGCGTAGCTCATCACAAAAGCGGCATCGCTTAAAGAAATTTCCTTAACGCTTCCCTGTACTTTGGCTCCTGCAGCCCCGCCTTTTGCGCTGCCACCAAACGAGCCGATCAACACATTTAATAAAGAACGGTTCATGGCTTTACACATGAGCAATGTTAGCAATGTGCCTGCAGCACCTACTAAAATACCGCCGGTGAGCATGACTTTGTTATCGTACAAAAACCCGCCACAGGCTGCCGCCACACCGGTAAAGGAGTTGAGCAGCGAAATGACAACAGGCATATCAGCCCCGCCGATTGGGAATACAAAGACCAATCCGTAGATAACGGCGAGCGCCAGTATCACGTAGAAAATATACGCGTTGGCCGCTGAAAAATTTATGACGAGGTAAATAGAAAGTGCAACCATCACCAGTAAAATCAGTATGTTCACGATGTGCTGGCCGGGAAAAGAAAAATCTTTAACACGGCCATCGAGTTTGCCCCACGCCACCATGCTTCCTGCAAATGATACCGTTCCAATAACCAATCCCAGTAAAATAATCGCTAAAAATCCTGCCTGAATTTCTCCGCCGGGATGATTCACTAATTCATCAAATTCCACAATCGAGATCAGCGCGGCACACAAACCACCCATGCCGTTGAAAAGGCTTACCATCTGCGGCATAGCGGTCATTTTCACTTTCTTCGCCGCCATTGTTCCCACTACCGAACCGATTGCAATACCGCCGAATATCCACAAATAATTATGCAATTTATTTCCCTGCCCGTCCTGGTATAAAAAAATCGTTCCCAGTATCGCAATGGTCATGCCTGCCGCTGCTAATAAATTCCCGTTTCGTGCCGTGGCCGGGTGAGAAAGCATTTTTAGCCCGAGGATAAAAGTTACTGAAGCGATGATGTAACAGAGCGTTAATATATCCATATTCATTAGTCCCAATTCAAAAGTTAGAGTTGATTATTTGCTTTTCTTTCTAAACATTTTCAGCATTCTGTCAGTTACAACAAAACCGCCCACAACATTTAAAGTACCCACAATCACTGCAAGAAATCCTAAAATCAGTGCGAGGTAATTGTCAGGTTGGGCCTTGCCCATTACAATGATAGAACCAATGATCACAACACCATGAATGGCGTTTGCGCCGCTCATCAAAGGTGTGTGCAGCACACTTGGCACGTGGCCGATTACTTCAATCCCTACAAAAATCATCAGGATGACGATGTAAATAATTTGCTGGTTCGCCGTTATCCATTCAAGCATAATGAAACCTTTTAAGTTTTAAATTTTACATTTAATATTTTGCATTCTACAATGCGGCCACTCTTTCATGAACAATCTTTCCGTCATGAGTGATGCAGGCTCCTTTCACCAATTCATCTTCCCAATTCAGGTTCAGGTTGCCTTCTTTATCAATAATCAGTTGCAAAAAATTTAAAATATTTTTACCGTATAACTTACTGGCATCTGATGGCATTGTTGATTGCAACGATGAATCGCCAATGATTGAAACGCCGTTGTAGTTTACGGTTTCATTGTTTTTGGTTACCGGCGTATTACCACCTGTTGCGGCAGCCAGGTCAACAATTACAGAACCGTTGCGCATACGCTTCAGCATTTCCTCAGAAATTAATACCGGTGCTTTTTTACCGGGAATTTGGGCCGTTGTAATCACAATATCAGCTTTTGCAATACTTTCAGCAATTCTCTGCTGTTGTTTTTGTTTGTAATCATCAGATTGCTCAACAGCGTAACCGCCGGCTTTGCTTGCATCGGCTGCGCCTTCCACTTCAATAAATTTTGCACCCAGGCTCATGACCTCTTCCTTCACTGCAGGGCGCGTATCAAAAACTTCTACCACAGCGCCGAGCCTTCTTGCAGTAGCAATTGCCTGCAGGCCTGCCACACCGGCGCCAAGTATCAAAACTTTCGCGGGGGCAATGCTGCCTGCCGCCGTCATAAACATTGGGAAGTAGCGCCCATAATCGTTTGCGGCGATCAGTGCCGCTTTATAACCCGCAATATTTGCCTGCGAACTCAACACATCCATTGCCTGCGCGCGGGTAGTGCGGGGCAGCATATCCATAGAAAAAATTGTCACGCCTTTTTCGGCCAATTGCTGCATTACCTCTTTGTTGAATAAGGGTTGATAAACACCAACTAAAATTTGTGATTTATGATTTATGATTTGTGATGGAGCTAAAGGATGTATTGCAAGAATAATATCTGATGAATCTAAAACTTCTTGTCTCGTTTTTATTTGCGCCCCGGCTTTTTCGTATTCGGTGTCGCTGCAAAAAGCCTTTTCCCCGGCACCGGACTCAACCGTAACCGTTATGTTTTTTTTGGTAAGGGCGGCCACTGATTCCGCCAAAAGGGAAACCCTCGTTTCAAATGCAGGTTCTTTTAAAACGCCTATCGTCATGCAAAAAAATTAAATGATAACAGAATGGCGCAAATATATTGAAATATGAACGCGCGATTCCTGATAATAATCATCAAATTATCAACGTTTTCAGAACCTCACGGCAAATTCCTGTTTTTCTCTGAATTCTTTTCTGAAACTTACGATGCCAATGTAGAAGAGGTCAATATAAGCTGTGACGGCATCATGGGCAACGATGTTCTTCCAGGCCTGTTCCATTCCCTCGCTCCAGTGAATATCGTCAAAAACGATGATGCTTTCGTTATGAATGTGCGGCAATAATTGCTGAAAGTATCTTTCGGTGGGGTCCTGTCGGTGGTTGCCATCAACAAACGCGAAATCAATTGTAGCATTATTTTCTAAAACAAGCGGCAGGGTTTCATCAAAATTTCCGCGAACGATGTCAATATTTTTGATATCAAGTTTACGGAAATTTTTAGCGGCTTCATCGGCAATGCTACCGCTGCCTTCCATTGTAATCACTTTTGCTGAAGGGTTTGCCAATGCCAGGTATGAAGTTGTGATACCCAGCGAACTGCCTAATTCCACAATTCTTTCAAATCCGTAATATTTTACCATCCGGTACATCAGTTGCCCGAATTTTTTGGGCTTGGCGGCATTTTTAGCAATGGAAGCAATGCTCCTGATGTTAGATGCTGTTTTGGCTGAGCCGGCGCCGAAATCTTCAACAGTTAGTTCGGTTTTGTCCTGTAAAAGCTGTTTTCTAAGCGTTTCAATTTTTTCGTAATCCTCATATTTTGTAAAATCGTTGATCACTCTGGTGATGAACTCAAATACAAAAGGGGAGTGGGTTCCATGCCCTTTACTGTTGGCGGCATGAATGTAGTATTTAAAGTATTTGGCCGCAGCCTGTAACGGAGAGTAAACCAAAAGAAATGTAGAATTTAAAATTTAAAATATTGAATATTGAATGTAAAATTATCGATTGCGATTTTTTTTAGCTGTTTGAATGCTTATCCTGAAGATAGCAATTAGTTCGTTGCACTCTTTTAACGCAACTGCTATGGAATCGTGTAAAATCAATGTTTTTTTGTTAAATATCCTAAGATTGATTCTTGTTTCCGGTAATTTTTCTATTGCGCATTTCATTTTTATCGCCTGAACTTCTCCTAAGATTAACGCAGGAGCAGTACCGCTTTTTGAAAGTTGATGCTCTAAATTACCGCCCGCTCCTGACGATGGCAAAACATCACAACATTTAAAATTAGAACAACAAATTTTACATTCCTACCTTTTCTCCCACAATTCAAAACTGTAGTTAAACGCATGTTTTTCGTCCGCCTTATTATCAATCCGGCTTACGAGTGTCCAGGTTTTTTCATCAATTTCAGGGAAACCGGTATCGCCCTCAATCACAGTATCCACGCGGGTTAAGTAAATTCTGTGAGCCTTTGGGAAGTACATTTTATAAATCTCTCCACCGCCAATAACCATCAATTCTTTTACATCCATTTCCTTCACAAGCAGCTCTACATCTTTCATTGAAGAAACTACAACAGCGCCTTCAATTTTTAAATCTTTTTGATGGCTCAAAACAATATTTTTTCTTCCGGATAATGGCCGCTTAAAACTTTCGAAGGTTTTGCGGCCCATTACAACAGGCATTCCCCAGGTAACGTTCTTAAAATGGCGCATGTCGTTGGGCAAAGACCAAACAAGTGCGTTGTTTTTACCAATAATATTGTTGGTTGAGGCTGCTACTACTAAAGAAATGATCATGAACGAATATTAAATCTAAAATGAGAAATAATTTTTAGCTGTTACCTATATGCATCATTTTGCTTTTTCTCATACCGCCACAACGGCTTTGATTGCGGGATGCGATTGGTAATTCAGCAATGTAAAATCTTCGTATTTAAAATCAAAAATATTCTTTACTTCAGTACTGATGTGCATTTGCGGCAAGGGGAATGGCTCGCGGCTTAGTTGCAGTTTCACTTGCTCAAGATGATTGTTGTAAATATGCACATCGCCAAAAGTATGTACAAAATCACCGGGTTGCAGGCCTGTAACCTGTGCTATCATCATTGTTAACAAAGCATACGAAGCGATGTTAAAAGGAACGCCTAAAAACACATCCGCAGAACGTTGGAATAACTGGCAACTCAATTTGCCTTCTGCCACATAAAACTGAAACATATTATGGCAGGGCATCAAAGCCATGTCAGGCAGGTCAGCTACATTCCAGGCGCTAACGATCAAACGGCGGCTATCGGGGTTCTTTTTTATTTGCTCAACTACCTCGCTGATCTGGTCAATTTCTTTTCCATCTTTACAGGCCCAACTCCGCCATTGCTTGCCATACACCGGGCCAAGATCGCCGTTTTCATTGGCCCATTCATCCCAAATGCGAACGCCGTTATCTTTCAGGTATTTGATGTTGGTGCTGCCCTGCAAAAACCACAATAGTTCGTGAATGATACTTTTCAGGTGTACTTTTTTGGTGGTCACTAAAGGAAAACCTTTGCTCAAATCAAAACGCATCTGGTAACCAAAAGTGCTGATCGTTCCCGTTCCTGTGCGATCGGTTTTTGTAACGCCGTTGTCTAAAATATGTTGTAAAAGCTGTAAATATTGCTGCATGGCTGCAATATACCTAAAGCGGCATTATTCTTCGTGATTGAAGGGTTTAAGTTATAAACAGGATGTGAGTTTTAATTTTTTGAAACTTTTTTTGCAGCTTGCTTTTCTAATTCAGCGGCTTCTTTTACATAGGATTTAATCGTGCTTTTTAATTTTCGTATTTCTGCAACATTTTCAAAACGTATTTGCCGGCCCACTTTAGTGTTCGGCCCGGCTTTTTGTAAAACTTTCTTGGGGTCAGAAAGTAAATACCCTTTATAAAACAGCAGCGCAAAATATTTTTTGAAAGCCTGAATTACTACAATCACTTTGCCATTATAAGTGTATGCGGGTTTGCCCCATTTTATTTCAGCATTGAGCCTGGTTTCATCAAGAATACTCCTGAGTTCCAACGTTTCTTCTTTCCAGTCCTGGTTTTGTTTAATCTCTACTGTGTGACTCATTGCCGATGTTTTAATTCAGGAAAAAAAATCTACAATTTCCTCCGTTTCACTTCTTTCTTAATCAGGCTGATCTCGCGGCCGGTTTGCCCCTCAACCGATGTGTTTTCCTGCGCGCGCCGCATGAGGTAGGGGATAACTTCTTTAACCGGCCCGAACGGCAGGTATTTGCTTACATTGCAGCCCGCGTGCGCAAGGTTAAACGTAATATTATCACTCATTCCTAACAACTGGCTGAAGCTGACATGCGGGTGATTTAAGGGAATATTATTTGCTTCCAATTCTTTCACAGCTACCATATTGCTGTTTTCGTTATGACTGGAAACATTCACCGCTATTCTGTCAAGATGCCGGATGCAAAATGTTACCGCTTCGTTGTAATCATTATCGGTGGCGGTTTTGTCTGTTTGAATAGGCGATAGATAGTTATATTCTTTTGCCCTGTTTCTTTCCTTTTCCATGTAAGCGCCACGTACAAGTTTTATGGCGAAGATGAAACCTCTTTCTGCCGCTGCTTCGTAACAATCTTTTACAAATTCTAACCTGTCGTGCCGGTATAATTGTGCAGTGTTAAAAATAACCGGTCTTTCTCTGTTGTACGCATCCATCATCAACATTACCAGTGCGTCAACGGGGTCTGTGATCCATGATTCTTCAGCGTCGATCATCATGCCTACATTTTTTTCAGTTGCATGTTGGCAAATACGCGACAATCTTGTTTTAACCCTTTTCCACTCCTGTTTTTCATCCTCAGGCAGTTGTTCAACTGAATTAAGATATCTTTTTATCAGGCTGCCCTGAGCATTCTTCATGAGTTTGTCAAGCTTTTCCAACAAAGTCTCACGTGACAGGCCTGTAACTTTTACACTCATAAAAGGAATATTCGGCTGCGTGGCGGCGTAACTAATCACTTTAATAAATTCTTCGGCTGCATGGTCATATTCGGCCTCCGAATCATCGCCACCTTCAACAGCATAGTCAAGGATGATGCCCACATTATATTTTGCAAGATGTTTGGCTAATACGGATGTTTCTTCGAGGGTTTCTCCACCTGCAAACTGCTTAAATATTGTTTTTTTAATGATGCCATTGATTGGCAGCCCTGCTTTGATTGCCCACGGAACCATACGGGTGCCCAATTTTACAAGTAACCGGTTAGCCATTGCTGAAAAAAGGAAATTAGCAGATTTTAATTCCTCGTTTGTTTTATACTGAAAAGCATATTCAGTATTGTCGAACGAAATTTCTGGATAAGTACTCATATAGCTTGAATGTACACGACAAATTTATGGATGTTTGTAATATTACAGTTTGCTGTTTATAAAATATTCATTGTTTTAATCATTAAATCAATTCGGATTATCTTTGAAAGATGGAAGTTAATGAAGCAATGGTTGATAAGCTGGCACATTTATCAAAACTCAGTTTTTCTGATGAAGAAAAAACCGGGATCGCGGGTGATCTGCAAAAAATGATCGGTTTTGTGGAAAAGTTGAATGAACTTGATTTGAAGGATGTGGAACCGCTGATGCACATGAGCGAAGAAATAAACGTGCTGCGCGATGATGAAATTAAAGGCTCCATCAGTAGGGAAGACGCCCTTAAAAATGCGCCGGAAACCGATGGTGTATTTTTCAAAGTACCTAAAGTGATTAAAAAATAATTCGATGCCCTCAATCATTTCGATACAGGATTTACACAAGAGCTATTTTATGGGAACGCAGGAACTGCCTGTGTTGAAGGGCATTTCGCTCAATATCGAAAAAAACGATTTTGTGGCGCTTATGGGGCCATCGGGGAGCGGTAAGAGCACACTGATGAATATTTTAGGTTGCCTCGATACGCCAACCTCCGGTACGTATATTTTAAATGGGCAGGATGTGAGTAAAATGGATGATAATTCCCTTGCTGAGGTTCGAAATAAAGAAATCGGTTTTGTGTTTCAGCAATTCAATTTACTTAACTCTTGGACGGCTCTCGAAAATGTTACCCTGCCTTTAATCTATGCGGGTATTGATAAAGCCGCTCGCAGAGAAAAGGCTATGGAAATGCTTGAAAAAGTAAGCCTCACCGACCGGCATCATCACAAACCAAATGAGTTAAGCGGAGGCCAGAGCCAGCGCGTGGCAATTGCAAGGGCGCTTGTGAATGACCCCGCAATTATTCTGGCGGATGAGCCTACCGGTAATTTAGATACCAAAACATCTTATGAGATCATGGATATTTTCTCGAAAATTCATGCTTCGGGAAATACGGTGATACTGGTTACGCATGAAGAGGACATTGCGCGTCACGCACATCGCATTATCAGGCTTCGCGATGGAATGATTGAAAGCGATAAAACACGCGCTGAATATATTGAAACAAGCCACTAGGAATTTTTAGTGTAACAAGACCGTCCATATTTTCTGTTTCCCTTTTATTTGCAACCTTCTTTTTACGGTAGCCATCAACTAATAAACCCGCAAACCTTTTTATAAAAGATTTGTTAAGAGGTTACGGAAAATTAGTTTGATCATATTTACTGATTTTAATTTGCCGAATCACGGGCATAAATAGTTTTTTAAAAGTGAATGATGCTCGTTATAAAGAACGGTCGTTTTTATAGCAACTGTTCTTTGAGATTTATTAATCCATAGATTTGTACATAAAAATAAGCAATATGAAACGTAAGTTTTTACTACCTCTGGCAACAGTATTTACCGTCCTTATTTTTTCAGGATGCGTGAGCACAAAGAAATATACAGCACTTGAAACTGATTACCGGGGCCTGAATGAGCGGTATCAGGCAAGCCAGGTAGAACTGGCGGAAACTAAAACAAAAGTTAAAAGCCTTGAGGATTTATTGGCACAGGAAAAGGCAAATAATCAGTCTTTACGAAAAGCTCTTGCCCAATTGCAAGGTGTACTCGACAAAAGCATGAACCAAACATCGCAGGGGAATGTGAATATTTCAAAACTTGTAGATGAGATCAATGCATCAAACAAATATATTCAGCACCTTGTTAACGCAAAAAACCGGAGCGATTCATTGAATATGGTTCTTACAAATAAATTAACGCGCTCACTTTCCCGTGATGCATTGCGCGATGTTGATATTAAAGTATTGAAAGGCGTTGTTTACATCTCACTTTCTGATAATATGCTTTACAAAGCAGGCAGCTACGAAATTTCTGAAAGGGCAGGAGTGACACTAGGCACAATTGCGAAGATTTGACAGGACTAGACCGATTCGGCAGTACT
>Ga0066256_1002551_pt1 | contig 19728 bp, 13 predicted proteins | sample ThiBio_1000_biof_FD_87107 | JGI IMG/M metagenome (GOLD analysis project Ga0066256, IMG submission 87107) | Wastewater bioreactor microbial communities from Cape Town, South Africa - Thiocy_expt_1000_biof (version 2) | ecosystem: Engineered > Bioreactor > Thiocyanate-remediating >... | reverse complement strand
CAGCCTGCCCTGCATCGAGGAGGACGCCCTCGAGGCCGACGACCTCATCGCCTCCTACGCCCGCGAGGCGACCCGGCGCGGCTGGGACGTGACGATCGTCTCGTCCGACAAGGACCTGATGCAGCTCGTCGGCAAGTGCGGCGACGCGCCCGACGGTAGCGCCGATTACCCCGGGGGCGGCTGCGTCGACATGCTCGACACGATGAAGAACCAGCGGATCGACGTTCCCGAGGTCATGGAGAAGTTCGGCGTCCCGCCCGAGCTGGTCGGCGACGTCCTCGCGCTGATGGGCGATTCGGTCGACAACATCCCCGGCATCCGCGGCATCGGCCCGAAGACCGCGACCAAGCTGATCCAGGAGCACGGCAGCCTGGAAGGCGCGCTGGCCGCCGCGCCGGCGATGAAGCCGGGTAAGCTGCGCGAGAGCCTGATCGAGCAGGCCGAGATGGCGCGCCTCTCGCGCGTGCTGGTCCAGCTCAAGGAGGACTGCCCGCTGCCGATCCCGCTGGAGGACTTCGCGCTCACCGCGATTCCCCCCGATCCGCTCGCCGCCTTCCTCGAGGAGCACGGCTTCACCAGCCTGCTGCGCCGCCTCGGCGGGGGGGCGGGCAGCCCCGGCCCGGCGACCCAGCTCCATCCGGCGAAGGCTGTGAACGCCGCCGCCCTGGCCGCGCCGCAAGGCTCGCGCCAGCCTCTGCCCGCCATGCCGCCGGTCGACCTCGACGCCTACGAATGCGTCCAGACCGCCGAGGCGCTCCAGCGCTGGATCGACCGGGCCTTCGCCGCGCGGATGGGGGCGGTCGACACCGAGACCTCGAGGCGCGACGCGAGCCGCCGGGCCCTCGCCGGCATCGGCCGCGCGCTGGGGCCGACCGCCGCCGGCTCCACCCCGCTCGGCCCCGGCGGCGGCGCCATGTGCGCCGAACCGCCCGGGCGGGGGCCCCTGCCGGTCGCGATCGCCATGCTCAAGCCGCTGCTGGAGGGCGACGCGGTGCTCAAGGTCGGGCAGAACATCAAGTACGCCCTCAACGTGCTCGCCCGCCACGGCGTGCGCGTCGCGCCGATCGACGATACGATGATCGTCTCGTTCTGTCTCGACGCCGGGCGGCAAGAGGAAGGGATCGGCGGCGGCCACGGGATGGACGAGCTGGCCACCCGCCACCTTGGCCACACGACGCTGACCTTCAAGGACATCTGCGGCTCGGGCAAGAAGGCGATCCCCTTTGGCGAGGTCCCGCTCGACCGCGCGACGCGCTAGGCCGCCGAGGACGCCGCCGTGACCTGGCGGCTCCACCGCCTGCTCCGCCCGCGCCTGGCCGACGAGGGCGGCACCCGGATCTACGAGCGGGTCGACCGGCCGCTGATCCCGGTGGTGGCGGAGATGGAGCGCAACGGGATCAAGGTCGACCGCGACCGGCTCGCCCACCTCTCCACCGAGTTCGCCCAGGAAATCGCCCGCGTCGAATGCGAGGTCTTCGGCCTCTGCGGGCAGGAGTTCACCATCGGCAGCCCCAAGCAGCTCGGCGAGATCCTGTTCGACAAGCTGGGCTACAAGGGCGGCAAGAAGGGCAAGAGCGGCCAGTACTCGACCGACCAGTCGGTGCTCGAAGGGCTCGCCGCGCAGGGGGCCGAGGTCGCGACCAAGGTCCTCGAATGGCGCCAGCTCTCCAAGCTGCGCTCGACCTACACCGAGGCCTTGCAGGCCGCGATCAACCCCGCCACAGGGCGGGTCCACACCAGCTACAGCCTGGTCGGCGCGCAGACCGGACGGCTCTCCTCGACCGAGCCGAACCTCCAGAACATCCCGATCCGCACCGAGATCGGCCGCCAGATCCGCGACACCTTCGTCGCCGAGCCGGGCAACGTGATCCTCGCCGCCGACTACAGCCAGATCGAGCTGCGCCTCGCCGCGCACATGGCCGACGTGCCCGCGCTCAAGGTGGCCTTCGCGGCGGGTGAGGACATCCACGCCCGCACCGCGATGGAGATGTTCGGCACGGTCGACCGCGACACCCGCGGCCGGGCCAAGACGATCAACTTCGCGATCCTCTACGGCATCTCGCGCTGGGGCCTGGGCACCCGGCTCGGCGTGCCGGCGGACGAGGCCCAGGCGATGATCGACCGCTATTTCGAGCGCTTCCCCGGCATCCAGCGCTACATCGTCCAGACGCTGGAGACCGTGCGCGAGCGCGGCTATTCGGAGACGCTGTTCGGCCGCAAGACCTGGTTCCCGCGGATCAACTCGAAGAACCAGGCCGAGCGCCAGGGCAGCGAGCGCGCGGCGATCAACGCCCCGATCCAGGGGACCAGCGCCGACATCATCAAGCGCGCCATGGCGCGGATGCTGCCCGCGCTCGCCGCGGCCGGGCTGCCGCAGGTGAAGATGCTGCTCCAGGTCCACGACGAGCTGGTCTTCGAGCTGCCCGAGGGCGACGTCGCCGCCGGGGCCCCGGTGATCCGGCGGACCATGGCCGAGGCCGCGCTGCCCGCCGTGGCGCTCGACGTGCCGCTCGGCGTCGAGGTCGGCGTGGGGGCGAGCTGGGGCGCGGCCCATTGAGTGAGGCCGGGCCTCCTGCCCCGCCGCCGCGGCCGCGCCTGCGCCTCCAGACCGGCGCGCTGCTGGCGCTGGGCGTGGTCGCGCTGGGGCTGGTCGGGGGCATCGCCCTGATCCTCTCGACGATCCGCGCCGAGCAGGCGCACCGCGCCCAGGCGGCGCGGAGCAACGAGCTGATCGTGCTGTTGCGCGACCTCGCCCGCGATACGGTCAATGCCGAGACCGGGCAGCGCGGCTATTTCATCACGCTCGACCGGCGCTACCTCGCCCCCTACCAGGCGGCGGACCTGCGCTATCCCGAGGTGCTCAAGCGGCTCAAGGCGTTGGCCGCCCAGTCGGGCGATCCCCACCAGGGCAGCCTGGTCGCGCAGATCGGGCAGCTCACCGGCCAGAAGTTCGCCGAGCTGCGCCGCAGCGTCGATCTGGTCCGGCAGGGCGACCTGGTCGAGGCGCGGCGCGCGATCCTGAGCGACGACGGGCAGGACACGATGGAGCGCCTGCGCCTCGCGATCACCGAGCTGGAGGATAGCGAGCGCGCCCGGCTCGACGCCGCGCTGGCCCAGACCGTCGCCAGCGAGCGGCGGGTCGAGCCGATGCTGCTGACCCTGCTGGTGCTGATCCTGGTCTCGCTCGGTCTGGCGCTGAGTCTCGCCCTGCGCAATGCCGAGGCCGAGGCCCGCGCCGCCCATGCCGCCGACCTCGCCCTGGCGCGCGACAGGGCGGACCTGCTCGCCCGCGAGCTGAGCCACCGGGTCAAGAACCTGTTCGCCGTGGTCCTCGCGCTGATCCGGATGAGCGCCCGCGACGAGCCCGCGGCCCGGCCCGTCGCCGACAAGATCGCGGCGCGGGTTACGGCGCTGCTCCGCGCCCAGGAACTGACCCAGGGGACCGGCGGGCGCAGCGAGGTCGACCTCGCCAAGCTGGTCGAGACCGTGCTCGCGCCCTACCGCTCGGCCAACAGCCTGAGCGAGGTGAGCGGGCCGCCGTTCAAGCTGACCGAGCAGCAGACCACGCCGCTCGGCATGATCCTCCACGAGCTGGTGACGAACTGCGTGAAATACGGCGCCTGGTCGCGGCCCGGCGGCAAGCTGGCGCTGAACTGGGACTGCGCCGGGCCGCTCACCCTGAACTGGCGCGAGCATTGCGACGGGACGATCGAGGCCCCCGCGCCGAGCCGCGCCGGCTTCGGCACCACGCTCCTCGAAGGCTCGATGCGCCAGCTCTCGGGGGAGCTGACCCGCACCTACCACCCGGACGGGATCGAGGTGCGGATCGTGGTGCCCACGGCGCGCTGAGCCTGCCTCGCCTTACCCGTGCTTGCTCTCGCGGGTCGAGCTGACCATGCCGGGGGTGAGGAAGCCGATCGGGGTGACTTCCATCGCCCGCCGCTTCAGCTCGCCCTTCATCCGGGCATATTCCTCCTCCATCTCCGGCGTGACCGTCGCGCGCGAATCGGCGAGGGCGTCGGCGAAGTCCTCGGCGGTGACGCCCGTCACCTCGGCCCCGCGCTTGCGGATCGCGATCAGGCCGGCGCGGCGGACCACGTCCTCCAGGTCGGCGCCGGTGAAGCGGTCGGTTTCCTCGGCGATCCGGCCGAGGTCGACGTCGTCGGCCAGCGGCATCCGCGCGGTGTGGATCTTGAGGATATGCTCGCGCCCCGGCTTGTCGGGGGTGCCGACATAGACCAGCTCGTCGAAGCGGCCGGGCCGCAGCAGGGCGGGGTCGACCAGGGCGGGGCGGTTGGTCGCGCCGATCAGCACGACCGACTGCAATTCCTCCATCCCGTCCATCTCGGCGAGGATCGTATTGACCACCCGCGCCGTCACCTGCGGCTCGCCCATGCTGGCGCTGCCGCGCGCCGGCACCAGGCTGTCGATCTCGTCGATGAAGATCACGCAGGGGGCGACCTGGCGGGCGCGGGCGAACAGCCGGGCGATCTGCTGCTCGCTCTCGCCGTACCACTTGGAGAGCAGGTCGGACGACTTGATCGCGATGAAGTTGGCCTCGGCCTCCTTCGCCACGGCCTTGGCCAGCAGGGTCTTGCCGGTGCCGGGCGGCCCGTAGAGCAGGAAGCCCTTGGCCGGGCGGATGCCGAGCCGGTGGAACGCCTCGGGGTTCTTGAGCGGCAGCTCGACGCCCTCGCGCAGCTTCAACTGCGCCTCGCCGCGCCCGCCGATGTCGTTCCACCCGACGTTGGGCACCTGGACCATGACCTCGCGCATCGCCGAAGGCTGGACGCGCTTCAGCGCCTCGACGAAATCGTCGCGCGTCACCGAGAGGCTGGCGAGCACCTCGGGCGGGATGGTCTGCGCGGCAAGGTCGAGCTGTGGCATGATCCGTCGCACCGCCTCGATCGCCGCCTCGCGGGTCAGGGCGGCGAGGTCGGCGCCGACGAAACCGTGGGTCGTGCGGGCCAGCTCGTTGAGGTCGACGTCCTCGGCCAGCGGCATCCCGCGGGTGTGGATGCCGATGATCTCGCGCCGCCCGCTCTCGTCGGGCACGCCGATCACGATCTCGCGGTCGAACCGGCCGGGCCGGCGCAGCGCCTCGTCGATCGCGTCGGGGCGATTCGTCGCGGCGATGACCACGATGTTGGAGCGGGCGTGAAGCCCGTCCATCAGCGTCAGGAGCTGGGCGACCAGGCGCTTCTCCGCCTCGCCCTGGACCTGGCCGCGCTTGGGCGCGATCGAATCGATCTCGTCGATGAAGACGATCGAGGGCGCGGACTTGCCCGCCTCCTCGAACACCTCGCGCAGGCGCTTCTCGCTCTCGCCATAGGCGGAGCCCATGATCTCCGGGCCGTTGATCGTGAAGAAGGTCGCCTCGCTCTCGTTGGCGACGGCGCGGGCGAGCCGGGTCTTGCCGGTGCCCGGCGGGCCGTGGAGCAGCACCCCGCGCGGCGGGTCGACGCCGAGCCGGGTGAACAGCTCGGGATAGCGCAGCGGCAGCTCGACCATCTCGCGGAGCTGGCGGATCGTGTCGCCCATGCCGCCGACGTCGTCGTAGTTGACGTCGGCGCGGGAGCCGCGGGCCTCCTCGAACTCCTCGCGCAGCTCGACCTCGGTGTTCTCGTCGATGTGGACGATGCCCTTGGGCACGGTCGAGACCACGGTCAGGCGGATCTGGGTGAGCGCGAAGGCCGGGGCGTTGAACATCCGCGCGACGTGCGGCGGCATGTCGCGGACCTGCTGCTGCCCGGTCGTGGCGACGACGTCGCCGGCCACCAGCGGGCGCTGGAAGAAGTTGCGCTGGAGCGCTTGGGCGGGCCCTTGCAGGCGCATCTCGCGTTGGGCGGGGGCGAAGACCACGCGCTGGGCGGGGCGGCTCTCGGCCTTGCGGAGCGTGACGTGGTCGCCCGAGCCGACCTCGGCATTGGCGCGCTGGAGGCCGTCGAGGCGAATCACCTCCAGCCCCTCGTCCTCGGCATAGGCGAGCACGGCGCGCGCCGCGGTGACGCGCTTGCCCTCGATCTCGATCACGTCGCCTTCGGTGATGCCGAGCGTGCCCATCGCGGACTTCGGCATCCGCGCGATGCCCTGTCCGCTCTCCTCCTGCCGGGCGGCCGCCACCTGAAGGCGGACCGTCCGCTCGTCCACGCTCGTCGCCACATCAGCCATGTCGTGCTTCCCGTTGCCGTTACCGGGTGGAAGCTAGGAACTGGCCCTGCCGATTGCAAACGCCGTGAGGACACCCCACGGCGGCCGGGCGAAAAAGTCCGGCCGCTGCCCGGCGGCTCCAAGAAAAAAGGCCCGGTCGTTGCCGACCGGGCCTGGGAAGTTTTGGGAGAGGATGCCTGAAAGGCAGGGTCTTTTTCGCCCTCGCAGCATAATTGTGCAAGTGCGAAAACGTCGATCAAGGTTGCGGTTTTTGCAAGCCGGTATCGCCGCCGTCGCGGTGGGCCGCGGCCGGACCCGGCGCGGCTCCGGGCGTCCGGCCCGCGGCATAGTCGCCGATCCAGGCCGGCGGCTCCTGCTCCAGGCGGCCGTCGACCTTGACGCCCCGGTCCCGCGCCCAGCGGTAGGCCCACATCGGCCCGAAGCGGGTCACGAAACGGGGCGGTTCGGCATAGACCGGGTGCGCCTGCGCCTCGGCCAGGGAGACGAAGCGGTAGCCCGCCTTCCGGAACAGGGCGAGGATCGCGTCGAGGGTCGCCGCATTCAGGCGGCTGAGGTGGAGGAGCATGACCGCAGGGGGCTCGAAGCCGAGAACCTGGCGGTCGAGATCGCCGTAATAGGCGATCTGGGTAGCCGTGTGGTCGAGATAGGCGCGCTTGATCCGCTCCTGCATGGGCTTGTCGCGCTGCCGCAGGGCGCGCTCGAAGGCTGCGGAGAACTGGTAGTCGGACGTATCGATGGTCGAAGCGGCGATCTGGTAGCCGCGCGCCCGCAGCAGCGACAGCGCGGCGGCCTGCTTCTCGGGCGTGTCGCCCAGATGGTTGTAGGGGAAGCGGAAGAACCGCAGCCGCCGGCCGGCCTTGGCCGCCATTGGGCCGATCGTCGCCTCGCCCTCCACGATCTCGCGCTCGATCCCGGCCAGGTCGAGACTGTTCGCGTCGGCGTGGGAGAAACCGTGGTTGGCAAGCTCGTAGGGACCGGCGTTCCAGGCAGCCAGCAGCCGCTCCGCTCCCGGCCCGAGCGCACGAACCCGGCGCTCGACGACGAAGCCGGTGGCCGGCGCGCGATATTTCCGGAGCGCGGCGAGGATGCGCCGGTTCGCCGCTGCGGCGATGGCCCGCGTCGCCTCGGCGTCGGTCTCGCCGGCAAGGGCGAGGGGCAGATCGTCGAAAGTCATGGCCACGGTGCGTGCCGATGCCGCAGTATCCTCTGGGCGGGCGTTCGCAGGGGCCGGTGCGAGCAGCGCGGCTATCCAGAGCCCGAGAACGATTTTCCAGGCTGTCTTTGCCATCGTTGCGCCTCCTTCCGTCATCCCGCTCAATTCCCCAGGTGCAGCCCGGCATCGACCAGCAGGGTCTCGCCGGTCACGTGGCGCGCGGCGCGGCTGCCGAGGAACAGGGCGGCGCCGGCCACGTCCTCGGGAGTCGAGGCGGCTTTGAGCGGCGTGGTCCGGGCGATGTGGTCGCGCAGCTTCTCCTTGCCGCCGGCGTAGCCCAATTTGTCGAACCATGGGCTGTCGATAAAGCCGGGGCACAGCGCGTTGACCCGGATCTTCGGGGCGACCGCGCGGGCGAGGCCCAGGGTCATGGCGTTGAGCGCGCCCTTGGAGGCCGAATAGGCGATCGAGGAGCCGCCGCCGGTCACGCCGGCGATCGACGAGCTCATCACCACCGCGGCGTCGTCCGAAGCCTCCAGCAGGGCGCGGGCGGCGCGGACCATCTGGTAGGGGCCGACCACGTTGACCCGGTAGAGCCGCAGGAACTCGTCGGCGTCGAGCGCGTCGAGATCGCCGTAGGAGGCGATCCGGGAGGTCCCGGCATTGTTGAACAGCGTGTCGATCCGCCCGAAGCGCGCCGCCGCCGAAACGATCCGGCGGCAGTCCTCGTCCTGCCCGACGTCGCCCTGGGCGAGGATCGCCTCGGCGCCCGCGGCGCCGACGAGGCGCGCGGTTTCCTCGGCCTCGGCCCGGCTGCTCGCATAGTTGACGACCACGGCCTTGGCGCCCTGCCCGGCCGCGCCCACCGCGATGGCGCGGCCTAGGCCGGTCGAGGCGCCGGTGATCACGACCACGGCGTCGGCATAGGGGGCGTAGGGCTGGGACATGGGGCGCGCTTCTCCGAGGGATGCCGGCCCATCCGGCTAGCACGGCGGCTCCGGCGAAGTCATCCGCGCCTTTTTCATTGCATCGCAGCAATCTATCCGCACATTGAGGCCAAGATGCTGCGCCAATACGAACTGGTCGAAAGGGTCCTAGCCTACGAGCCCGAAGCGGACGAGGCGATGCTCAATCGCGCCTACGTCTATTCGGTGCAGAAGCACGGCAGCCAGAAGCGGGCCAGCGGCGATCCCTATTTCAGCCATCCGATCGAGGTGGCCGGCCTGATGACCGACCTCAAGCTCGACCAGGAGACGATCGTCACCGCCCTGCTCCACGACACGGTCGAGGATACCCTGGCGACGATCGAGGAGGTCGAGAAGCTGTTCGGGCCGGAGATCGCCCGGCTGGTCGACGGCGTGACCAAGCTCTCCAAGATCGAGACCCTGACCGAGAACGAGCGGGCGGCGGAGAACCTGCGCAAGTTCTTCCTGGCGATGAGCGAGGACCTGCGCGTCCTCCTCGTCAAGCTGGCCGACCGGCTGCACAACATGCGGACGCTGCATTTCATCCGCAGCGCCGACAAGCGCCGCCGGATCGCGCGCGAGACGATGGATATCTACGCGCCGCTGGCCGAGCGCGTCGGCATGTACGAATACATGCGCGAGATGCAGCTCCTCGCCTTCGAGCAGCTCGAGCCCGAGGCCTATGCGACGATCACCGGCCGCCTCGCCCAGATCCGCAACACCGAGGGCGGGCAGGTCGACGCGATCGCGCTCGCGATCAAGCAGGCCCTGGCCGAGGCCGGGCTCAACGTCGAGGTTTCGGGGCGCGAGAAGCACCCCTATTCGATCTGGAAGAAGATGGCCGAGCGCCACGTCTCGTTCGAGCAGATCACCGACATCATGGCCTTCCGCGTCCTGACCGACGACGTCGCGGACTGCTACCAGGCGCTCGGCGTGCTCCACCGCACCTGGCAGATGATCCCGGGCCGGTTCAAGGACTACATCTCCACGCCCAAGGCCAACGGCTACCGCTCGCTCCACACCGCGCTGATCTACGAGAACTCGATGCGGATGGAGGTGCAGATCCGCACCAAGGCGATGCACCGCACCAACGAATACGGCCTCGCCGCGCACTGGGCCTACAAGCAGGGCGGGGTCACGCCCGACGGCGAGGTCGGCTGGCTGCGCGACCTGATCGAGATCGTCGACGCCAGCCACGACGCCGAGGAGCTGCTCGAGCATACGAAGATGGCGATCTACCAGGACCGCATCTTCGCCTTCACCCCCAAGGGCGCGCTGCACCAGCTGCCCAAGGGCGCGACCTCGATCGACTTCGCCTACGACGTCCACACCGACCTCGGCAACATGGCGGTCGGCGCGAAGATCAACGGGCGGCACATGCCGCTCAGGACCCAGCTCAACAACGGCGACGTGGTCGAGATCATCAAGAGCGCCAAGTCGGAGCCGCAGCTCTCCTGGCTCGGCTTCGTCGTCACCGGCAAGGCCCGCGCCGCGATCCGCCGCGCGGTGCGCCAGAAGGAGCGCGAGGAGATCGCCGCGATCGGCCGCAAGCTGTTCGACGAGATCGTCGAGCGGCTGCCCGCCAAGGTCGGCAAGAAGGCGATCGCGGCGGCCTGGAAGCGGCTCGGCCTCAGCTCCGAGCTGGACCTGATGGTCGCGATCGGCACGGCCAAGCTCGACGACCGCGAGGTGATGGAGGCGCTCGTCCCCGGCAGCGCCTCGGGGCTCGCCGAGCCCGAGGTCTGGCCCAAGCAGGAGCGCGCGATCTCGATCCGCGGGCTGACCCCGGGCGTCGCCTTCCAGCTCGCCGAATGCTGCCATCCGGTGCCGGGCGACCGCATCGTCGGCCTGAAGCGCCCGGGCAAGGGGGTGGAGGTCCATGCGATCGACTGCATGAGCCTGGCCAACGGCGTCGACGTCGACTGGATCGACATCTCCTGGGGTGAGCGCACCACCGGCGCGGTCGGCCGCCTGCGCTGCGTGCTCTACAACCGGCCGGGGACCCTGGCCGAGGTGACGGGCATCTTCGCTGCGAACACCGCCAACATCGTCCGCCTGGAGATGACCCAGCGCGACGAGCTGTTCGGTACCTACGAGGTCGACCTGGAGGTCCAGGACCTCGCCCACCTGACCCGCATCGTCAGCGCCCTGCGGGCGAGCGACGCGGTGGCCCAGGCGGACCGGCTGTAGCGGGGGAGTCCCTCTCCGTTTGGCGGTTCTGTGGTTTTGCCAACCGGCGACCGAATGACCGGAAGGGACGGGAAGCGGAGGCTATCCCGAACCTCGTCGCCCCGGACTTGATCCGGGGCCCCGCTTCTTCCTGCGCAACGTCGGAAAAGGAAAGCGGGACCCCGGATCAAGTCCGGGGTGACGAACGGGTGGGAACGTCCGCTCGGTCTGGTCGCCTTCTGTCAGCGCGGCTGAAACAGTGCGGCACCGGCCCGCTCCCCCGCCCGGCTACCCAACGATAGTACCCTATGGGTGGCCGGGCGGGGGAGCGGGCCGGTGCCGCATCCGCCGTCAGGCGGACAAGTCAGTGCACGAAGCGCGCGACTACGTCCCGGTACGAGCGGCTGACCTTCACCTGCGCCCCCGAATCGAGCACCAGGAAGCATTCGCCGTTGGTGTGCGGCTTGACCTGGCGGACCTGGTTCAGGTTGACGATGGTCGAGCGGTGGACGCGCTGGAACACCCGCGGGTCGAGCCGGCGCTCGAGATCTTTCATCGTCTCGCGCAGGATCAGCGAGTTGTCGGCGGTGCGGATGCACATGTAGTCGCCGGCCGCCTCGATATGCTCGATCGAATCGACGTCGACGCGGAAGATCTGGCCGCGGTCCTTGATGTTGATGAGCTTCTCGAAGCGGTTGGCGCCGAGCGCCCCGGCGGCGTCGGCCTCCTCGGGGATCGCCTCGATCGCGTCGGGGGCGACCTCGGCGAGGACGTTCTTGAGCTTCTCCGCCTCCTCGGCCGAGCGCTTCTCGACGAGGCGGGTGCGGACCCGGTCGAGCGTGTCGGCGAGCTTGTCCTCGTCGACCGGCTTCATCAGGTAGTTGACGGCATTGGCTTCGAAGGCGCGGACCGCGTGCTCCTGGTAGGCGGTGACGAAGACGAACAGTGGCGGCTCGATCTCCATCACGCCCTTGACCACGGAGAAGCCGTCGAAGCCCGGCATCTGGATGTCGAGGAAGACGAGGTCCGGCTTCTCGGTCTTGATCTTGCGGATCGCCTCGCGCCCGTTCGAGCAGGTGTCGATGATCTCGACGTCCGGGAACTTCTCGAGACGAAGCTGGAGGCCCTGGATGGCCAGCTTTTCGTCATCGACGAGGATGGTGCGGATGGTCATGCATCGAATTCCTTTTGGCGCGCCCCGGAGGGACAGGACGCGCGGGGGATCAACCGGCGACGGCGGCAGCCTGTGCGGGAACGGCGGCGGGCGCCATGTCGTTCCTGCGTTCGAAGGGAATTTCGATGACGACGGCGAAGCCGCCTTCCGGCGGATTGACCGTGTCGAACCGGTGCTGCTCGCCATAGGCCTGCGCCAGCCGGTCGCGAATGTTCGCGAGGCCGACCCCTGTCGATACCGGTTCGCCGCCATCGAAGCTCACGCCCGACACCCTGTTGTCGTCCCCGCCGGTTTGCAATCCCGGGCCGGTATCGGAGACGGTGATGCGAAGGTTCTGCCCGACGAGCTGTGTCGAGATGGTGATCTCCGCGCCGCTTTCCTGCGGGGTCACGGCATACTTGATCGCGTTCTCGACCAGCGGCTGGAGCAGCAGCGAGGGCAGCAGCCCGGGCTCGGTCGCGGGATCGATGTGGAAGGTGGTGCGCAGCCGCTCCTCGAAGCGCATCCGCTCGATGCCGAGGTAGAGCTTCAGCGTCTCCACCTCCTGCGCCACGGTCACGCGGCCGGTCGGCTGGTTGACCAGGGTATAGCGCAGGAACGAGGACAGCCGCGTCAGCATGGCGTTGGCCGGCTCGGTCTGCTTGAGCAGCACCAGGGTCGAGATCGAGTTCAGCGTGTTGAACAGGAAGTGCGGGTTGAGCTGGTAGCGCAGCATGGCGAGCTGGGCGCTGGTCGCCTGGTTCTCCAGCCGCATGAGCTGGTCGTTCTGCTCCTCGACCTGGAGGAAGAAGTTCACCGCGTAGTAGAGAGCGGTCCAGGCGCCGAGCAGGGTCAGGTCGAGGTAGAACACGCCGATCAGGAGCTGGGCGAAGCTCGCCGTGCCGTCGCTGCGGTAGAGCTGGATCACCCAGGCGTCGATGAAGGCGTAGAGGCCGACCGCGAAGGGCAGGACCAGGGCGGTGACGCCCCAGGTGATCAGCGGCCGCTGGGCGATCAGGAAGCGATAGAGCACCGACAGCAGCAGCGAGATCGAGAAGCCGGTGATCGTCTGGATCAGGATCAGGACGAAGAACGACAGCGGCTGGCCGTTGGCCAGGCTGGAGACCGCGCGCAGCGCGAAGGCGCCGCCCCAGCCCAGCACCTGGAGGCGCCAGAAGGCCTTGTTCTTGTTGGCGAAGAACGGGGTCGGGCGGAAGGGCAGCACGGCCATGCCGCGACTCTTAGCGAATAATCGCGGGGTTGCGAAAGCCCCGCGCGAAAACCGGCCGATGCGTCGTCAGCGCCGCCCCTTCAGCTCCGGGCTTCGGCGATCGCCTTGGCCAGGGCTTCCTTGCCGACCGCGCCGCTCAGCAGGCGGTCGCCGATCACCCAGCTCGGGGTGCCCTGGAAGCCGAGCTGGCGGGCGAAGCCCATGTTGCGGTCGATCTCGGCGTCGAGCCGGGGATCGGCGACGAACCTGCGGGCGCGGTCGAGGTCGAGCCCGGCGGCCTTGGCGGCGGCCTCGATCGTCTGGGCGTCGGGCTTGCCGATCTCGTACATCGCCTTGTGGAAGGCCGGGTATTTGCCCTGGTCGCCCGCGGCGAGCGCCATCTTGGCGGCGTCGGCGCTCTGCGGCGAGAGGATCGGCAGCTCGCGCATGACCACCTTGATCTCGGGGTTCTCGGCGATCAGCGCGTCGAGGTCGGCGACCGAGCGCTTGCAATAGCCGCAGGCGTAGTCGGCGAACTCGACCACCACGATCTTGCCGTTGGGATTGCCGAGGATCGCGCCGGGGAACGGCTTCTCGACGTCGCCGCGCACCCCGGCGAGCTGCTTGGCGTCTTCCTGCTTGCGCAGGTTCTCCATCGCCAGCGGCAGGATCTCGGGATTGTTGATGACATATTCGCGGACCTGCTTGCCCGTGGTCGCGCGGGCGGCGAGCCAGCCGCCGAAGGCGCCGAGCAGGGCGACGACCAGCCCGAAGGCGAGCAGCAGGGGCCAGGTGAGCGAAACGGCGCGGGAATTGGTCATGGGAGCGGCCCCTAACGCTTCTTGCGGCTGCGCTCAATCGTCGCGCGCGCCTGGAAGGCGATGTCCTGCGCGCGCAGCCAGTCGGGCGAGCCGCGCGGCAGGTCGGCCTGGGCGGCCTCGGCGCTCGACAGGGCCTGCGGCGCCTGGCCGCTCATGATCTGCTGCTCCGCGCTGGCGAGCTTGGCCCGCGGCAGGTCGCCCTTGGCCGCATAGACCGTGCCGAGCTGATACCAGGCGAAGGGGTTCTCCCGGTCGCGGGCGACGGCGGTCTTGAGCACGCGCTCGGCCTCGGCGAAGTGGTCCTTGTCCTCGGTGGCGATCAGCGCGTGGCCGAAGGTCGTGGCGATCAGCGGCTGGTTGCCGGACAGCTCGGTCGCGCGGCGCAGCGGGACCAGCGCCTCGACCGGCTTGCCCGCCTCGAGCAGGACCTGGCCCTTGAGCTCCAGGAAATAGGGGTCGTCGGGCGCCTGGGCGATCAGCGCGTCGCTTTCGGCCATGGCCTTGTCGAGGAATCCCTCCTTGTGCCAGGCATAGGCGCGGGCATAGCGCGCCGGCACGCCGGTCATGGTCTCGGGATAGGTCCGCATCGTGTCGTTCGGCTCGGCAAGATAGCCGTAGAGCTTGGCCTTGGCCCGCTGGAAGCGCTCCTCCAGCACCGGGTCCGGCCGCTTGTTCCAGGCCGGGTCCTTCTCGTAGGTGTCCTGCAAGGTGGCGATGCGGTCGCTCGACACCGGGTGGGTGCTGTAGAAGGTCGCCTCGGGATCGTTGGCCCGGCGGCCGTAGCGGAACTCCATGTTCTCCAGCTTCTTGAAGAAGTCGACCGAGCCGCGCCCGGTGATCCCGGCCTTGGAGAGGAATTGCGCCCCGGCCGCGTCGGCGGTCGATTCCTGGGCGCGGCTGAAGGCGAGGTACTTGCCCATCGCCGCCTGCTGCCCGGCCATGAAGATGCCCATCGCCGCCTCGCCCCCGCCGGCTGCGGCCGCCGCCGCGCCGAGCAGCAGCGAGAGCAGGCTGATGCCCGTCGCCTCCCGCGCGCCCGAGGTGTTGATGACGTGGCCGCCGACGACGTGGCCGAGCTCGTGGGCGATCACCCCCTGGACCTCGTTGGCGCTGGCCGCCTCGTTGATCAGCCCGCTGTTGATATAGACTGCCTGGCCGCCCGCGACGAAGGCGTTGACCGAGCTGTCGTTGACCAGGACGATGTCGACGTTCCGGGGATCGAGCCCGGCGGCCACGATCAGCGGCCGGGCCATGTCGCGGAGCAGGGCCTCGGTCTCGGCGTCGCGCAGGATCGACTGCGCCGCGACGCTCTGGACGGCGAGCACCAGGGCGGCGACCGTCGCGATGAGGCGGGTAAGGGCGCGCATGTAACGGGGGCTAACCCCCCGGCGGCTGAACGCAACCTGAAATCGGTGAAATCAGCCGAGCAGCTTGCGCGCGGCGCGCTCCAGCAGGGGCACGTCGTCGGCGATCTCGCCGAGCAGGACGACCGTCCCGTCCGGCAGGCGGCGCGCGACCAGCACGGTGAACTCGCTGCCCTCGGCCGCGACCGCGTCGAGCGGCGCATGGTCGAGCGCGCGCAGCTTGCGCAGCAAGGCCTCGCGCGGGGTCTCGCGCTCGGCGGCCTTGCCGGTCTCCTCGCGGCGCAGGCGGCGCTCCTCGTTGACGACGCCCTTGAGGCCGCCCGGCGCCGCCGCGAGATAGCCCGCCAGCTCGCCCCGGCCCAGCCCCAGCCGCCGGGCGTGGCCCAGCGCCGAGGCATATTCGGTCAGGCGCGTCTTGTCGTAGTCGGCGCCGAAGACCAGCTTGACCACCGGCGTCATCGGCGCGCGGTCCTGGACGGTCAGGCCCGAATCGGCGACCAGCTCGTCGAACTCCTCCGGCGCGGCGGCGGCGGCGAGCGAGAAGTCGTAGGCCCGGCCGATCGCGGCATAGAGCGCCTGGCGGGTGCGGTCCTCGGACCCCTGCGCCGCCTGGGCCAGTTCGCGGGCCGAGGCCAGCCAGTCGGCCAGGTCCATGTCGGCGGCAGCGGCGGCGGGATCGGTTTCGACCGGAGCCGGCTCGAACGGCTCGGGCGGAGCGGCGGAAAGGTCGAAGTCGGCGTAGCCGCCGGCGATCTCCACCTCGGCGGGCGGCTGGCCGAAGGCCGGCTCGGGCCAGGCGATCTCGCCCGGGCCGAAGTCCGTGGGCGCGTCGAGCGGGGAGACGAGGTCGAGCACGCCGTCGTCGGCCGGTGGCGCGGGCGCGTGATCGGGGGCGCGGGTCTCCAGCGCCTGGTCGATCTCCAACAGCAGCTCGTCGGTGGTCTGCTGGTCGGCCAGCTCCTTCCAGTTGATGACGCCGTAGATGAAGTCGATCGTGTCGTCGTCGCTGGAGAAGGGCAGCAGGATGCCGCGATAGAGCACGGTCCGCCCGGCCTGGTTGACGAATTCCGCCTCGAAGCCGATCGGCGCCTGGTTGGCGAGGATCTGCATGTAGTGGTCGGTGATGCGCGAGAGCAGCGAGCGGCTCGGCACGTCGTTCAGCTCGCGGATCGTGCCTTTCGCGGCGCATTCCTCGGCCAGGCGGGCGCCGAGGAAGGGAATCGCCGGGTTCTCGATGCCGTTGGTGAAGTCGAGCAGGACGCTGTAGGGGCCGAAGTCGGGCAGGCTTTCCGGGTCGAGCGCCTCGACCGAGGGATAGTGGTTGCCGTCGAGCAGGCTGGCCCAGTGATTGTAGGCGCGGACCTGCATCCGGCGCTCGTCCTGGCCGATCGCCAGCGGCGGCGGCTCGCGGCCGATCTCGTCTTCCCGGGGGTCGAGCCCGTAATCGGCGTCATCGGGGACATAGCCCGCCCCGTGGTCCGCCAAACTGCCGCGATAGGTATCCATGGGGCTCCCGCCTTTCCCTGTCGGGTCCGGTTCTGGCGCAACGTGGTAAATTTACCGTTAAGTTGCGCCGGGAGCGTCGGGATGTCTGATCCACTTGCGTGGAAGCGGTGCCGGCCCACTCCCCCGGCCCGACCACCCGACAGGGTAGGCTCTGGGTGGTCGGGCCGGGGGAGTGGGCCGGCACCGCACCTGCTTCAATCAGACTCTAGCCCTGCTCGGCTTCGATCCGGCCTTCGCCGCGGCCCGGCATCGGCGCGAGGAAGCGCAGCAGGACCAGGGTCACGACCAGCCAGACCGAGGCGCCGTGGAGCGCGAAGGACAGGTCGCGCCAGTCGGCCAGGGCGCCCCAGACCCAGGAGCCGAGCGCGAGGCCGCCGAACGAGACCGCCTGGTAGATCGACAGGCACCGCCCGAGGATCTCCTCGGGCGAGCGCATCTGCATGGCGACGTTGATCGTGGTGAAGGTCGCCACCCAGCCGCCCCCGGCGATGAAGGTCGCGGGCAGGGCCTCGTAGAGCGAGCTGGCCGAGGCGAGGATGGTCTGGGCGACGACGAAGGCCAGGGTCGCGCCGATGATGACCCATTCGGTGCCGAAGCGGCGGCGCAGCGGCGTGATGAACAGGGCGCAGACGATCGAGCCGATCCCGAACAGGCCGAGCATCAGCCCGAACTGGATCTCCGTGCCGTGAAGCGGGCCGCGCACCGCCGCCGGGACCAGTGCCTGGTAGCCGGCGAGGCCGACGCCCATGGCGAAGCCGCGCAGCAGGATGCGCCGGATCGGCGAGGAGGCCGCGCAGAAGCGGATGCCGAGGGCGATGGCGGGCAGCATCGGCTTGCGCTCGCGCGGCTCCCAGTCGGGCTTCCAGCGCAGCAGGACGACGATCATCGCGATGAAGCTCAGGGCGTTGAGCGCGAAGGCGAAGCTGACGTGCCACAGCGAGATCAGCAGCCCGCCGAGCGCCGGGCCGACGCTGCGCGCGAGGTTGAACGAGATCGTGTTGAGCGAGATCGCCTGCGGCAGGTCGCGCAGGCCCACCTGCTGGCGCACCGAGGCCTGCCAGGCGGGCGAGTTGAGCGCCGTGCCGGTCCCGACCGTCAGGGTGAACAGGATCAGCAGGTAGGGCGTGATCAGCCCGGCCCAGGTCAGCGCGGCGAGCCCGGCCGAGGCGATCAGCATCCCGATCTGCGCGACCAGCATCACCCGGCGGCGGTCGAAGTTGTCGGCGATGGCCCCGGCGAAGACCCCGAACAGCAGGATCGGCACGGTCGCCGAGGACTGGACCAGGGCGAGCAGGCGGTGCGACGGGGTCAGGTCGGTCATCAGCCAGGCCGCGCCGACCGACTGGATCATCGAGCCGATGTTGGAGGCGAGGTTCGCGATCCAGATCGCCCGGAAGGCCGGATAGCGGAACGGGGCGAGCGAGCCGCCCGGCTGGTGCATCGCCGCGATCGGGGATGAGGATTGCGTGTCCGCCATGTTACGCGGTTACGAACGCCCGGGACGGGCCGCAAGACCCGCACTGGGCTTTTGCGCCCGCCGTCTTTCGTCCCGGTTCCGGGAGGAGCGGCGCGCGGCGAATCGGTGAGGGATATTTTGGTTCAATCATGTGAGAAAGATATTCCGATAAGGTTCGTGTAGGAAAGCGCTAAATGAGCGTTCGGATCGCCCGCCGCCATCTGGGGCGGAACCCCGGCGGCGGCCACGGGTTGGGGAAGGCACAGGTTCAACCAAGGAGCTTTCGATGACCGTCGCCTGGCGATATCAGGAATGGACCGGCGTTTCGCAATTCCGGACCAATGCCTTCCAGCGCCGCCTTGCGCGGTGGAACCGTGAGCGGCTGGCGCCCGGCTTTCCCGACGAATCCTGGCGCGACCGGCTCTCCGACGAGCTGGTTCTGCGGCGGCTCGAAGGCGGCTTCGTCGAGGAGCTGCGCGCCGAGGTTGCCGACACGGCGCTCGCCGCGCCCGAGGACGCGGACGACTTCGTCGCCTGGTTCGAGGCGCTGGAGCGGACCGGGCCGGGTCAGCACGATCCGCTGTTCGACTGGCTTGCCGAAGCGGCGACGCTCGACGAGATGCGCTGGTTCCTCACCCAGGAGGCGGCGGGCGAGGCCGGCTTCGACGATCTCGTCGCCATGACCCAGGTCAAGCTGCCCGACCGCGCCAAGCTGGAGCTGGCCCGCAACTACTGGGACGAGATGGGCCAGGGCCGCATGGCGGCGATGCACGGGCCGATGCTGGCGAGGCTGACGCGGGCGCTGGACCTCGCGCCGCGGATCGAGACGACCGCCTGGGAAAGCCTCGCCCTCGCCAATGCGATGACCGCGATGGCCGCGACCCGGCGCTACGCCTGGCACAGCGTCGGCGCGCTCGGGGTGATCGAGCTGACCGCGCCGGGCCGCTCGGCCAAGGTCGCCAAGGGTCTCAAGCGGCTCGGCCGCAGCGCCGACGAGCGGCGCTACTTCGACCTCCACGCCGTGCTTGACATCAGGCACAGCGAGGCCTGGCTGGCCGAGGCGATCCACCCGCTCGTTGCCGAGGACCCCCGCCGCGCCCGCGCCATCGCCGAGGGCGCCCTGATGCGCCTGACCTGCGGCGCCCGCTGCTTCGAGCGGTATCGGGCGCACTTCGGAATCTAGGACGGACAATTCCCCCTCCTCCGAACAGGAGGGGGATCGCGGCGAGCCGCCTCAGTTCGCCCGGGGCGCCTTGCCGCGATAGCCGCCGCCCTGACCGCCGCGCCCGCCGCCGAAGCGGCGCTGCTTGCCTTCGCCTTCCGGGCGGGGCGGACGGCGGTCGCCGTTGCCGGCGGGGCGACGCTCGCCTTGCGGCGCGGGCCGGCGCTCGCCCTGTGGGCGGGCGGGGCGATGCTCGCCCGCATGGGCCCGGTCGTGCGGCCCCCGCCCCGGGGGCGGCGGGGGGCGGTGCTCCCGCGCCCCCCCCCCCCCCCCCCCCCCCGGGGTGGACAACCCGGCCCGCCCCGGCGCGCGGGTGCGGGCGCTTCCGGCGCGGGCGGCGCGCGGCCCGCCCCCCCCCCGCCCGCCCCCCCCCCCCGCCGCGGCCCCCCCCGCGCGGACCCCCGCCGCACCGGAAAACCGCCGGGCAGGGGGGGGCTCAACGACGACCGCCGTACCGGCATTCCCGGGTGCCCAGGGCTGGGCCGCGCATACGCCGGGTGGCCGCGGCGGCAAGCTGCTGCGCGTGACCACGCTCAAG
>Ga0066256_1002550_pt1 | contig 19732 bp, 20 predicted proteins | sample ThiBio_1000_biof_FD_87107 | JGI IMG/M metagenome (GOLD analysis project Ga0066256, IMG submission 87107) | Wastewater bioreactor microbial communities from Cape Town, South Africa - Thiocy_expt_1000_biof (version 2) | ecosystem: Engineered > Bioreactor > Thiocyanate-remediating >... | reverse complement strand
GGATGGTGGCCTTGATCCAGGGCTCGCGGATTTCCTTGATGCGGGTGACGTCGGGCAGATCGGCCGGGTTGTGCAGCTCCAGCGTCTCGCCGGCGTTGAGCTCGACCTGATAGACCACCGAAGGGGCGGTGGCGATCAGATCGAGATCGAACTCGCGGGCCAGCCGCTCCTGGATGATCTCGAGATGCAGCAGCCCGAGGAAGCCGCAGCGGAAGCCGAAACCGAGCGCCGCGCTGGTCTCCATCTCGAACGAAAAGCTCGCATCGTTGAGGCGGAGCTTGCCCATGGCGGCGCGCAGATCATCGAAATCGGCGGCATCGACGGGGAACAGGCCGCAGAACACCACCGGCTGCGCCGGCTTGAAGCCGGCGAGGGCCTCGGCGGTGGGCTTGCGATCATCGGTGATGGTGTCGCCCACGCGGGTATCGGCGACCTCCTTGATGGAGGCGGTGAAGAACCCGATCTCGCCGGGGCCGAGCTCGGCCACATCCACCAGCTTGGGGGTGAACACGCCGACCTTGTCGAGCTCATAGGCCGCGCCGGTGCCCATCATCCGGATCTTCTGGCCCTAGCGCACGGTGCCATCGACGACTCGGATCAGCACCACGACGCCGAGGTAGGTGTCGTACCAGCTGTCGACCAGCAGCGCCTTCAGCGGCGCATCGAGCCTGCCCTCGGGCGGCGGCAGGCGATTGACGATCGCCTCGAGCACGGTATCGATGCCGATGCCGGTTTTCGCGGAGATTTCGAGCGCATCCGACGCATCGAGCCCGATGACATCCTCGATCTGCTGCTTGACGCGCGGGATATCGGCGGCGGGCAGATCCACCTTGTTGATGACGGGGACGATCTCGTGGTCGACCTCCATCGCGTGGTAGACGTTGGCGAGGGTCTGCGCCTCGACGCCCTGGGTCGCATCGACCACGAGGAGCGAGCCTTCGACGGCGGCGAGCGAGCGGTTCACCTCGTAGGCGAAATCGACGTGGCCGGGGGTATCGATCAGGTTGAGGACGTAGGTCTCGCCGTTCTGCGCCTTGTAGTTGAGCCGGACGGTCTGCGCCTTGATGGTGATGCCGCGCTCGCGCTCGATCTCCATGTTGTCGAGCACCTGCGCCTTCATTTCGCGCGCTTCCAGCCCGCCCGTCTTCTGGATCAGACGGTCGGCGAGCGTCGATTTGCCATGGTCGATATGGGCGACGATGGAGAAATTGCGGATGTGATCGAGGGGCAAGGACATCGGCGGCTGATAGCAGAGCGCCGCGGCGCGAGCAAACACGGTAAATCGGCAGTTAACCGGCCGATGCAGGCGGGCGCGGACGGCGGGGCGGCCCGGCGTCAGCCGCTGAGGGGATCGACCTTGCGCAGCGCCGGGAACAGCCCGGCCCACAGCGCCACCACCGCCAGCGTGCCGATGCCGCCGAAGGCGACGGCCGCCACCGGGCCGATGAAGCCGCCCATGACCCCGGCGCGGAACTCGCCCAGCTGGTTGGAAGTGCCGATGAACAGCGAATTGACGGCGTTGACCCGGCCGCGCATGTGATCGGGCGTCAGCAGCTGCACCAGCGAGGAGCGTACCACGACGCTGAGCGCATCGGCGGCGCCGAGCGTCGTCAGCATGACGATGGAGAGCACGATGTCGGTGGAATAGGCAAACACGATCGTCGCGACGCCGAAGATGGCGACCGCCACCAGCATCTTGATGCCCACCCCGTGCCGCAGCGGGAAGCGCGCCAGCGTCAGCGCCATGGCGACGGCGCCGACGGCCGGCGCCATGCGCAGGAACCCCAGCGCCTCGGGCCCGGCATGGAGGATGTCGCGGGCGTAGACCGGCAGCATGGCGGTGGCGCCGCCCAGCAGCACGGCGAACATGTCGAGCGAGATGGCGCCCAGCATGATGGGGCGGCTGGCGATGAAGGCGACGCCGGCGAACACCGATTCGAGCGTGATGGGGGTGCGGACCGGCGGCCTCGTCGGATGCCGGATCAGCGCGACATTGACCGCCGCCAGCGCAAAGCAGAGCGCCGAAATGGCAAAGGGCACCACCGGCCCGACGCCGTAGAGGAGGCCGCCGACGGCTGGGCCGAGGATCATCGCGGTCTGCATCACCGAGGTGGCGGTGGCGACGCCGCTCTGCAGCTGCGCCGTCGGCACGATGGCGGGGAGCAGCGCCGTCAGCGCCGGCCGCTCGAAGGCCTGCGCCGCGCCGATCGCGAATACCGCCGCGAAGATGCCCCAGATCGGGATCGCGTCCTGCCAGACGCCGACGGCGATGACGACCAGCGCGATCGCCTCGATCACCTGGCAGACGAGGCCAATCCGCCGGCGGTCGAACTGGTCGGCGACATGGCCGGCCGGCAGGGTCAGGAGCCGCATGGGCCGGGACTGGAACAGCCCCACCGGCCCCAGATCGAACGGGTTGCGGGTCTTGTCGTAGATCAGCCAGCCGATGGCGACGGCCGCTGCCTGGAAGGCGATGGAGGAGAGCGCGCGCGCCAGCAGAAAATGACGGAACGCGGGGATGGCAAGGACGCCCGGTGGGGCGATGGGGGACGTGTCGGTCACGGGGGCCAGGACAGGTGGGACTGCGACTGGTTAGCGCGGGCCGCCCAGCGGGGCAAGCCGCGCTGCCCGCACGAGCTCAGCCGTCAGCGCGACGTTCGCCCTGCCCCGTCGTCTTCCACACCAGCCGGCGATAGAGCGTCGAGCGATCGATGCCGAGGGCACGGGCGGCGGCGGACATGTTGCCGCGATGCGTCGCGAGTGCACTCTGCATGGCCGACTGGGTCAGCGCGCCAAGCTCGGCGGGCGGCGCCGAAGCGACCGCCGGGGCCTCGCGGACCGACAGCGGCAGCGCGGCAATGCCGATTGCTTCACCCGGATCGTGCAGCGCCGCGAGGGTCCGCAGACACCCCACCAGCTCCCGGAAATTGCCGGGCCAGCCATGCTGCGCCAGCCGCTCCATCACCTCGTCGGACAACGGGCCGTGCTCGGGCGCGACACGGGGCCAGAGCGTTTCGACCACCAGCCGCCGGTCTGGCATCTGCGCCAATGCCGGCAGGCGGACGGTGAATTGGGCGATGCGGAAGTAAAGATCGCGCCGGAAGGTGCCAGCCTCGACCATCGCCGCCAGATCGCGGTTGGTGGCGCAGACCGGCACGAAATCGGCCTTCTGCGGCTTGCTCGCGCCGAGCGGCACGACCTCCTTGTCCTGCAGCAGGCGCAGCAGCCGCGATTGCAGATGGAGCGGCATGTCGCCGATCTCATCGAGAAAGAGGATGCCGCCTTCGGCCTGCTGCACCAGGCCCCTGGCGCCGCTGCGGCTGGCACCGGTAAAGGCTCCGGCGGTGTAGCCAAACAATTCGGACTCGATCAGCCCCTCGGGCAGCGCTGCACAATTGACCGCGATGAAGGGCTTGCCGGCACGGCGCGTGAGCGCATGCAGGTGCCGCGCGAACACTTCCTTGCCCGCCCCGGTGTCGCCTTCGATGAGGAGGGGGATTTCGGCATCGACGAGGCGGATGGCGCGGCCGAGATCGGCCCGCACCTCGGCTGTGAGGAACGGGCCCGATGGCGCCGCCGCACGGGACCGCCGCGTCGGGCTGGCGCTGACGCGAGACGTGGCCTGCCGGGGTTCTTCGACGACCGCCGCATAGGACTCGCCGGACTGAGCAATCAACCCGTCGGCCGCAGCGCCGATGCTGCCCGCGAAAATCTCCTCGCGCGTTGCCCGCCCCAGCGCCCGCCGGTCGAGCCCGACGAGATGAAGGGCCCGGCGATTGCCGGCCACCAGCCGGGAGCCATCGAACACCAGGATGCCCTCGCGCGCGGTGCCGACCAGATCGGCATGGCGATGGAACCGGACCACCGTCATCTGCTCGAAGCCACGGGCGAAGAAGCGATGCTCGATCTGCTCGACCGCGAGCCGCACCAGCCCCATGGCGTGGGTATGCTGCAGCGAGGCGTGGCCCGACATGTCGAGCACGCCGGCCAGCTTGCCCTGCGGATCGAAGATTGGGCTGGCCGCGCAATGCAGGATGCCGTGCGGCTCGAAGAAATGTTCCGCGCCGCGCACTTCGATGGCACGCCGTTCGGCCAGCGCCGTTCCGATGGCATTGGTGCCGGTGGAGTTCTCGGACCAGAACACGCCGGGGCGAAGCGACACCAGCGCCGCCTGTCCGGCAAACTCGGTGCTGCCCGCCGTATCCAGCACCAGCCCCTGCGGATCGGTGAGGATGACGACGCTCTCGGTGTGCCGCGCCTCGGCCCGCAACGTCACCAGCTCCGGCCGCGCGAGCAGACGCAGTGCCTCGTTCTTCTGCTGCAGCTCGCGCAGTTCGCCGGCCGTCATCGGCTCGGCGAGGATGGTATCGCCCGCGTCCAGCCCCTGTTCGGCACAGCGCTGCCAGGATCGCAGGATCGGCGCCGGGACGAGGCCTTCCGGCAGTACTTCACCGGAGAAGAATTTCCTGCGCGCAGCGCTCAGCGCCGCATCGGACGACATGCCCATCTCAAAATCCTCCCAGTTGTGGCAGTTCGCAACAGGTGTTGCGTCCGCCATCGGTTCTGGTTGTCGCAGAGTGTTGCACCGGCCTCGCCGATCCGTCCAGCGGCCACACGTTCACGAATGCTTAGGCCGGTGGACCGGGCGTTTGGCGTGGGCTGGCATGCCCGTTGCAATGGCGGAGGTATCCAACAAGGGAGGATACCATGAACAAACCTGAATTCGTCGGCGAGCGCACCCGCTCCCCGTACAAGGCCAAGTACGGCAACTTCATCGGCGGCCAGTGGGTAGATGCCGTAGACGGCGAGACCTTCGAGAATACCTCGCCGGTCACCGGCCAGGTGATCTGCGAGGTCGCGCGCAGCAAGGCGGCCGACGTCGAGAAGGCGCTGGACGCGGCGCACAAGGCCGCCCCGGCCTGGGGCCGTACCTCGCCGGCCCAGCGCGCCGTGATCCTCAACAAGATCGCCGACCGCATGGAGGAGCATCTCGACGAAATCGCCCTCGCCGAGACCTGGGACAACGGTAAGCCGATCCGTGAGACGACGGCCGCTGACCTGCCGCTGGCCATCGACCATTTCCGCTACTTTGCGGGCGCCATCCGCGCGCAGGAAGGCGGCATCTCCGAGATCGTCCACGACACCGTCGCCTACCACTTCCACGAGCCGCTCGGCGTCGTCGGGCAGATCATCCCGTGGAACTTCCCCATCCTGATGGCCGTCTGGAAGCTCGCCCCGGCGCTCGCCGCCGGCAACGCTGTGGTGCTGAAGCCGGCCGAGCAGACCCCGGCCTCGATCCTGTTCCTCACCGAGCTGATCCAGGACCTGCTGCCGCCGGGCGTGCTCAACATCGTCAACGGCTTCGGCCTCGAGGCCGGCAAGCCGCTCGCCAGCTCCAGCCGCATCGCCAAGATCGCCTTCACCGGAGAGACCACGACGGGCCGGCTGATCATGCAATATGCCAGCCAGAACCTGATCCCGGTCACGCTCGAGCTCGGCGGCAAATCGCCCAACATCTTCTTTGCCGACGTGCTGGAAGAGGATGACGACTTCTTCGACAAGGCGCTCGAAGGGTTCGCCATGTTCGCGCTCAACCAGGGCGAGGTCTGCACCTGCCCGAGCCGCGCGCTGGTGCAGGAATCGGTCTACGACCGCTTCATGGAACGCGCCGTCAATCGCGTCGAGGCGATCAAGCAGGGCTCGCCGTTCGACATGTCCACCATGATCGGCGCCCAGGCCTCGTCCGAGCAGCTCGAGAAGATTCTCTCCTACCTCGACATCGGCAAGCAGGAAGGCGCCAAGGTGCTGACCGGCGGCGAGCGCAACGTGCTGGAGGGCGAACTGGCCGGCGGCTACTACGTGAAGCCGACCGTCTTCGCCGGCACCAACAAGATGCGCATCTTCCAGGAGGAAATCTTCGGGCCGGTGGTCTCGGTCACCACCTTCAAGGACGAGGACGAGGCGCTGGCAATCGCCAACGACACGCTCTACGGCCTCGGCGCCGGCGTATGGACCCGCAACGGCAACCGCGCCTACCGCTTCGGCCGCGGCATCCAGGCCGGCCGCGTCTGGACCAACTGCTACCACGCCTACCCGGCCCACGCGGCCTTCGGCGGCTACAAGCAGTCCGGCATCGGGCGCGAGAACCACCGCATGATGCTCGACCACTACCAGCAGACCAAGAACATGCTGGTGAGCTACTCTCCCAAGAAACTGGGCTTCTTCTAGGGCCCGGCCTTACGTCCTTGCGGGGCGGCCCCGTGGCCGTCCCGCCCTCGAGCTCATCCCGGTGGCGGGCACGGCTTCCGCCGTCACGACGGCGTCCCTTGATGCCGGACCGTCGCCGGGATGAGGTTCATCCGATGGAGCATGGCCATGACTGACTACGTCGAACGCGTGATCGCGACCCCCGCCGCGCTCGAGCTGATTGCCCAGATCGAGAAGCGGCACGGCAAGGTGATGTTCCACCAGTCCGGCGGCTGCTGCGACGGCTCCTCGCCCATGTGCTACCCACTCGGCGAGTTCATCGTCGGCGACCGCGACGTGAAGATGGGCGAGATCGGCGGCGCCTCGTTCTTCATGTCGCCCAGCCAGTTCGAATACTGGCAGCACACCCAGCTGATCATCGACGCCATCCCTGGCCGTGGCGGCATGTTCAGCCTCGACAACGGCACCGAGCGGCGCTTCCTCACCCGCTCGCGCGTCTTCACCGACGACGAGCACGAACGGCGCAGGCCGCTCGACGCGGCGCCCGCCGACGCCTGAAACAACCGCCGGCAACCACGGGAAAACACCGGGTTAAGCTTAACGCGGAGGAAACGCTTGGCGTGCATAGATGCAGGCTGGGTTCCTCGGGGCTGGCCGGACGCGCGGCACCTTCCGGGACCCGGCTCCCGGAGCAGATCCCGGGATGAGCGTCAGTGTTGCGAGTTCCGCGTCGCGGTAGTCATTCATGCGTTTAGCCATCGGTATCGTCATCGTCTTCGCGAGTGTGCTCGGCGGCTATATGGCCATGGGCGGGCACCTCGAAATCCTGATCCAGCCGTTCGAGGCGGTGATCATCCTGGGGGCGGCTTTCGGCGCCTATGTCATCGGCAATACCGGGCCGGTGCTGCGCCAGACGATGGGCATCTTCGGCACCCTGATGCGCGGCCCGCGCTACAACAAGGCGGCCTATATCGAACTGCTGGGGCTGCAGTTCAGCCTGTTCAAGCTGGTGCAGTCGAAGGGCGTGCTGGCGCTCGAGCCGCATATCGAGAACCCCGAGGCCTCCCCGATCTTCCAGCGCTTTCCGCGCTTCGCCGCCGATCATCATGCGGTGGAGTTCATGTGCGACTACCTGCGCATGATCTCGCTGGGCACCAACAATGCCCATGAGCTCGAAGCGCTGATGGACGAGGAGCTCGAGACCCATCACCAGGAGCGCGAGCGGCTGGTGGGCGCCGTGCAGGCGCTGGCCGACGGCACCCCGGCGCTGGGCATCGTCGCCGCCGTGCTGGGCGTGATCAAGACCATGGGCGCCATCAACTCGCCCCCCGAAGTGCTGGGCCACATGATCGGTGGCGCGCTGGTGGGCACCTTCCTCGGCGTCTTCGCGGCCTATGGCTTCTTCGGCCCGATGGCGCAGGCGCTGCGCAACATCTACGACGCCGAGCACAAATACTACCTGTCGATGAAGACGGGGCTCCTGGCCCATATCTCGGGCTACGCACCGGTGATGGCGATCGAGTTCGCCCGCAAGATGCTGATGAGCGAGGATCGGCCGACCTTCGTCGAGATCGACGAGGCGACCGCCGACCTGCCGATGGCCGCCTGACCCGAATCCGTTTCCCGCGAGGGCTAGACAATGGCCGCCTACGACAAGCCCGTCATCATCATCAAGAAGGTGAAGAAGGGCGGGCATGCCCACCATGGCGGCGCCTGGAAGATCGCTTATGCCGACTTCGTGACAGCGATGATGGCCTTCTTCCTGCTGCTCTGGCTCATCTCGATGACCACCGATGAGCAGAAGAAGGGGCTGGCCGATTACTTCTCGCCGCCCAATGTGAGCGAGACGACCAGCGGCGCCGGCGGCCTGCTGGCCGGCATGGCGATGGACGAGAACGGCGCCAAGATGGCGGCGCTCACCCCCGACGCCAAGCAGGCGGTGATGACCTCGCGCGACACCACCGAAACCGGCCAGGCGGTCGAGGTGGGCGGCCGCGATGTCGATGTCGAACGCGAGACCGATGCCAAGATGGCGTCGGCGACCGATTTCGACTCCAGCTATGACCAGACCTTCCACGCGGCGGCGGCCAGCATCCGGCAGGCCTGGCAGGCCAACCCGGACATCACCCAGATTTCCGAGAACCTGATTGTCGAACCGACCCGCGACGGGCTGAACATCGTCATCTCGGACCAGCAGGGCCGCCGCATGTTCCCCGAAGGCTCGAAATATCCGACCGAACAGGCCCGCGCCGCCATCGCGGCCATCGCGCCGACGCTGGCGCGGCTGTCCAACCAGATCGAGATCTCGGGGCATACGGCTGCCGGTGCGGTCTACACCGACCCGCGGTACGGACCGTGGGAGCTGTCCTCGGACCGCGCCAACGTGGTGCGCGGCCTGCTGGGCGAGTTCGGGCTGGCGCAGGGCCGGGTCCGGGCGGTGCTGGGCCAGGCCGATACCGAGCCGCTGTTCCCCAACGACCCCTACCTGTCGGGCAACGAGCGGATCGAGATCACCGTGCTCAACGAATCCCCACCCGTGCCGCCTGACCTGAAGCCCTAGCGGCGGGGAAACGTACCGGCGCGGTGCCGAGCTGGCGCGCCAGCGCCGCGCCCATGGCCGCGATGGGAAGCCCCTCCGAGCCCTCGCCGATCGCCACGACGACCGGCACCGGACCCTGCCGCAGGGTGTCCACGTCGGGCAGGTAGGTCGAGAGCGGCATCATGCCATGCGCCAGCCAGTACTCGAAATTGCCGCTGACCCGCGCGAAGGTCTCGGCGGCTTCGGGCGGCAGATCGTCGAAATCGGGCCCGCCTTCATCGCTCTCGGCATCGAGGGCATTCATGGCGAAGAACTGCCCCATCGCCGCCTCGACACCCTCGCGCCGGTAGGTCTCGTAGATCGCCCGGTCGCCGGCCAGCGCTTCGGACGGATCGTCCAGCAGCATGGTCGTCGGCGGCTCGTGCGCGACCAGCACACGCACCTGCCGCGGATGGCGCGCCGCGAGGTTGAGCCCGATCTGCGCCCCGCCGCTGGTGCCGAACACATGGGCGGGGCCGAGATTGACGGCAGCGATCAGCGCTGCCACATCGTCGGCCTGCCGGTCGAGATCGAGATCGAGGCCCATCGCGTCGGCCGGGCTGCGTGAATTGCCCCGCGGATCGAAGGCGATGACCGTGTAGTGCGCGGCGAGCGGCGCGACGATATCGGCGAACACCCCCGCATCCTGCGGACCGCCGGGGATGAGCAGCAGCGGCGGACCGCTGCCCTGCGTTTCGCAGTGGAGCGTGGCGCCGGGTACGGCGAGCCGATGGATCTGGAGCGCGCTCATTTGCTGCTGAGCACCATGCGGTTGCCTTCGCTGTCGCGGAACTCGGCGGTCGTGAGACTGGGATCGTAGGGCGCGGGGCCGGGCTCGGTGACGATCTCGACGCCGGCGTCGCGCAGCCGCGCCACCGTTTCGGCGAGGCCCGGATCGATCAGCACCATCACCGGCTCGCCCTCGACCAGATGCATCCGGTCACGGCGATGGAAGTGCAGGTGGGTCTGGCTGCCGGCGAAGCCGAGCTCGATCCAGCGCCAGCCATCGGAGCTGCCCAGCGGCATGTCCGCCACTTCGACACACCCGAAATGACGGACGTAGAAGGCCTTGGCCCGGTCCTGGTCGCTGACCGGCAGTTCGGCGAACTGAATGTGCATGGGCACCTCCTCGATAGAACTGGACCGTCCAGTTCTCTTCTTGCAAAGAACTAGACTGTCCAGTACTGTGTGTCAAGCAGTGGGAGGCGGACATGGCCCGGCAGATCGATGAAGCGGGAACGGTCGAAGCGGTCGGGAACCGCTCGGACCGGAAGCGGCGCGCCATTCTCGATGCCGCCACCGAGGTCTTTCTCCGGCACGGCTATCTCGGCACCAACATGGACGAGGTCGCCGCGCTGTCAGGCGTCAGCAAGCAGACGATCTACAAGCACTTCTCCAGCAAGGAGGCGCTGTTCGTCGAAATCGTCTCGTCGATGACCAACGCGGCCGGCGACACCGTGCACAACGACGTCGAAACGCTCGATGACCCTGCGCGGCTGGAGGCCTTTCTCGTCGACTATGCGCAGCGCCAGCTCACCGTGGTGCTGACCCCGCGCATCATGCAGCTGCGGCGGCTGGTGATCGGCGAGGTCGGCCGTTTTCCCGAGCTCGCCCGCGTGCTCTACGAGCGCGGCCCCAAGCGTGCCCTGGGCATGCTGGCCACGCTGTTCGCGCAGCTGGACGCGCGCGGACTGCTGCAGGTCGACGAAGCCGACCTCGCCGCCGAGCACTTCAACTGGCTGGTGATGTCACAGGCCCTCAACGCCGCCATGCTGCTCGGCGACAGCGCCATCCCCGGCCCGGCCGCGCTGAAGCGGCAGGCCGAGGCAGGTGTGCGGGTGTTCCTCGCCGCCTATGGGCCGCACTAGCTTTTGCGTGCGCGGCAACCGCCGGTCGCGCTCGCGCGTTTGCAGGCCATGCGGTGTCTCGCACTCCTCACCCTGATGCTGATCGCCGGCCCGGCTGCTGCACAGGACGAAATCCCCCTGCCCAAGCCGCGTCCCGACGCCATCGCCGATACGGTCGCGACGCCGGAACCGTCGCCACCGGCCGATGCAATTCCCCTGCCGCGCTCCCGCCCCGACCCTGCGCCCTCGTCCGAGCCGGCCCCCGCCGATCCGACACCCGCGCCGAACGAGCCGGTGCGAGGTGAGCCGGAGCCGGCAGATGACGAACCCGCCGCTCCGGCGGAGCCGGTCCCGCCGCGCATCTACCAGGCCGCCTGCCCTGCCGTGCTGAGCGGTCGGGTCGAGGCCCGGGTGCTGGAGCCGATTGCGAAGAACAGCTGCGGCGAACGCTCGCCGCTCGAAGTCACCGGGCTCCTCGTCAATGGACGGATGGTGCCGCTGTCCGGGGCCATCACCACCAATTGCGGGATGGCGAGCCTGCTGCCCGACTGGGCGGACGACATCGACGGCTACCTTTTTGCCCGCGAAAATACCCGGCTGGCGCGGATCGTGGTGGGCACATCCTACATGTGCCGGCCACGCAACAATGTCAGCGGCGCCGATGTCAGCGAACACGGCTTCGCCAATGCCCTCGACGTGACCGGGTTCGAACTCGAAGACGGGCGCAGCATCGGCCTGCCGGAGGGCTGGCAGGATGCGGCGTCACCGGAGGGGCGGCTGCTGCGCTTTGCCCACGATGCCGCCTGCGCCCGCTTCACCACCACGCTGGGGCCGGAAGCGAATGCGCTGCATCACGACCACCTGCATCTCGACCTCGGCTGCCACGGCAGGACCTGTACGGCGCGCCTCTGCGAGTAGGCCGGCTCAGTCGGCGTCGCGCTGCGGATGATAGGTGGGCAGGTCGGCCCAGTCGCGCACCGACAGATCGGCGTGGCGCGGGGTAACGGACGGGCGGGCGGCGAGCCGCTGCGGGCGGCGCCTGAACAGGTTTCTTATCAGCATCGAGTTTCCTTCAAATCCTGCCCGTCTTTCGCATGCGCGCCTTGAACAGCGTGTGAATGTTCAGCCGCACTCGACCAGGGGATGCGACGGCGGCAGGTCCGCGCGCTCCCGCAGGCTCATCGCCTCCAGCGGATCGGGCTGCACCGGACGGGCCCACATCGCCGCGATCCAGACTCGGAATTGATTGAAGATTTTGTCCACGTCAACTCTCCTTTCCGGTTGCCAGAGGACCTTCATATGCCGGTATCGGCGGGACACCACAATGGACAAGACCTGGCCATCATTTTAGAAAATCTACATGGATAGCCCGTTTCCCATCCCGCTCAACGCCATCCGCGCCATCGAGATCGTCGCCCGTCGGGGCGCGCTCGCGCCCGCCGCGGAAGAGCTCGGGGTGACCCCTGGGGCCGTCAGCCAGCACATCCGCCGCGCCGAGGAGCGGCTGGGGCTCGAGCTGTTCGAGCGGACACCACAGGGGCTTCGCCCCACCCCGGCGCTGAAGGCGGTGCTGCCGCAGCTGGCCGCCGGCTTCTCGTCGCTTGCCGATGCGCTGGCGTGCCTGCGGGGCAGCAACGAGGACGTGCTCGTCGGCACCATTGGCAGCGGCTTCGCCCCCTATAGCGGGGTGGGGCGGGTGGTGCCGGGCAGCCTCCTCGCCCTCGGCCGCCCCGACGTCGCCTGCGCTATCCGGTACGGCCCCGGCAGCGGGCGGGGGGTGCGCGCGGAGCCGCTGGGCGGGCTGACCTTCCAGCCGGTCTGCGCACCGCCGGTGGCGAGGCGCCTGCGAGCGCCGGCCGACCTCGCGCGAGTACCGGTGATCCGCGACCTCACCACCATGCTGTCATGGGACGCCTGGTGGCAGGCAGCCGGCATCGCACCGCCGCGGACGCAGGGGCCGACCTTCGGCGACCCTGCCCTCGCCTTCGACGCCGCCATCTCGGAACAGGGCGTCCTCATGGCCGTGGACCTGATGTCGGCCGATGCCGTCAGCGACGGCCGGCTCGTGCGCCCCTTCCACTTGCCGGTGGCGACGGGCGTGCAGTACTTTCTCGCCGTGCAGGAGACCAAGCGCGAGACCCGCAAGGTGCGGCTGTTCCGCGACTGGCTGCGCCGGGAGGTACCGGATTCGATGCAGGGCTATGTGGAGCAGGTCCGCCGCCGCAACGAGGCCGACCAATGAGTGCGCGTGCGGGAAAGGCTTGGTTCGGCGATGCCATCGGCGGCCGCGACGAAGCCGAGGACGTGCCGGCTGAGCGCCGCTTCATCATCGAGCACTTCGCGCGGCAGGCGAAGCTGTTCCCCGACTGGGTGCTCGAGGACACCGGCATCGACGTACGGCTCACGGTGCTGGAAGAGGTGCCCGACCGCTCGGTGATCGGCTGGGCGGCGGCAGGCCACGAAGGCACCATCAGCTTCACTGCCGATCCATCGGGGTGGATACTCGCGGTTGCCGAAACTGGCGGCCGGGAGTTCGGGCGCGGCTACATCAGCCACATCTACGAATGGTACGAGATCTACCCGCCCGACGCGGTGCCGAGCAACGACGAGGATTCGCCGGGCCATTTCGGCAAGCGGCTGAACTGGGTGGGGCTCTCGACCGCCGCCTGGCCGATCCTGAAGACGATCGTCGGCGACGGCGGCTTTACCGTGTCCGTGGACGAGAGCAAGCTTCGGCCGCGCTGAGCCTTCAGACGCCGCCGCGTGCCTTGACCAGGTCGCGCATGGCCAGCGATTGCGCATCGCCATCCGCCGCAAGGCCCTCGACCACCCCGATGCGGTCGGCGACCGGCCGGTTCTGCGAGGCCTTGAACTTGCCCTCGATCGCGACGATCGGAATCTCCACCCCCACGATCCCCCTGAGCTGGCTGGCGACGAACGCATCGGGCGCCTGATCCAGCGACCACGGCCGCGGCCGGCTCCCTTCATGCGCATCGCTCAGCGCCGAGGCCTGCGCATGGAGCCAGCCCGCATCCTCGATGACGCGCGCGGTGCCGCGCACCTGCACCATGGCGTAGTTCCAGGTGGGGACGACCTTGTGATCGATCGCCTTCTGCGGATACCAGTTCGGCGTGATGTAGTGGTCGATGCCCTGGAACACCACGAGCGCTTCGGCCGCGTCGCGCAGCGCCTTCCACTGCTCGTTGCCGCGCGACAGGTGGCAGCGCAGCAGCCCCTTGTCGCCCTCGGCATAGAGCAGGAACGGCACCGGATTGGCGAGGATGCCCTGCGGCCCCTGCGACACCAGCAGACCCAGCGGATTGGCCCGGATCAGCTCGTGCTGGACGGCGAGGCTTTCTTCACGGAATTGCGGCGGCTGGTACATGGTGGTCCCTCAGCGCTGATCGGCGGCGACCAGCTCGGCAGCCTTCGATCCTATCGCCATTGCCGGCGCATTGGTATTGCCCGACGGAATCAGCGGAATGATCGAACAGTCGATGACCCGCAACCCCTCGATGCCGCGCACGCGCAGCCGCGGATCGACCACGCTCATCGGGTCGGTCTGCGGCCCCATGCGGCAGCTGCCCGAGGGGTGGTAATTGGTCTTCACCGTCTGGCCGGCAAAGCGGGTCAGTTCCTCGTCGGTGGTGAGGTCGGCGCCGGGAAGGATCTCCGCCGCCAGCTTCGAGCGGAACGGCTCCGTCTGCATGATGCGGCGCGCGTGGCGCATCGAGGCGAGCGTCAGCCTGAGGTCGTCCGGATCGCCGAAGAAGTTGCAGTTGACGAGCGGCTGCGCGTCGGGATCGGCGGAGCGGAGCTTGACCCAGCCGCGCGCCTTGGGACGCAGCAGGCAGGAGGTGAAGGTGACCCCATAGGTCGGCTCGGCGCTCGACAGGTCGCGATCGAGATAGACCGTGGGGACGCAGTAGAGCTGGATGGTGGGCCGGCTGCCGCCATCGGGATCGTAGAACAGGCAGGCCTCGATACCGGTAGTGGTCACCGGACCGCTGCCGAACAGCAGGTATTGCAGCCCGTTGCAGATCATGTTCCAGCCGCTGTCCTGGCCGAAATAGCCGTAGCGGCCGCGGGCGGCGGCAATCACCGGCACCTCGTGATGATCCTGCAGGTTCTGCCCGACGCCGGGCAGATCGGCGACGACGGGAATCTGGAAATCGCGCAGATGATCGGCCGGCCCGAGGCCCGACAGCATCAGCAGCTTGGCGCTGTTGTAGGTGCCGGCGCCCACCAGCACCTCACGGGCGGGCCGAACCTCGTGCGGCTCGCCATCGCGCGTATAGGCGACACCGACGGCCCGGCCGTTCTCGATGATGATGCGATCGACCCGCGCCCCGGTGACGATGGTAAGGCGCCGATCGTCCCTCAGCGGATCGAGGTAGGCTTTCTTCGCATCCGAGCGGCGCTTGCGGCCATCCCACAGCCCGTAGGTGTGCTGCATGATGCCGACGCCGGCCTGCGTCTCGCCGTTGAAATCGGGATTGTAGGGATGTCCCAGCGCCTGCGCCGCGAGGAGATAGTCGTCGCTGGTCTGCGAGATGTGGCCGGGATCGGAGACGCGCAGATTGCCGCCGGTGCCGTGGTAGCGTCCGGCGAACTTCGAATTTGACTCGACGCCGCGGAAGTGGCCCAGCATGTCCTCGTAGGACCACTCATGGTTGGAGCCGATCTGGGCGGCCCAGTCGTCGTAGTCCTCCTTCTGACCGCGCATATAGACCATGGCATTGACGGCGCTGCCGCCGCCCAGGGTCCTGGCCACCGGCACGATGGGCCCCCGGCCGCCGAGCTGCGGCTGCGGCACGGTCTTGTGCATCTCGAGATAGGTGTCGCGGTTGAGGTACTTCATGTACCCCGCCGGCATGGCCATGACGCGATTGGTGCCGCGACCGCCCCGCTCGAGGATCAGCACGCGATAGCCGAAATCGCGGACGAGCCGCATCGCCGCGACGGACGCGGCGGAGCCGCCCCCACAGATGACGAAATCGAATTCCCGCTCGGCCATGACACCCTCCGGCGCCCTTCTACCGCGCCGCGTCGTGCTTGGGGAGGTCCGAGCAGAACGACGCCTGCAGGCGTCGAAGCGCCATCAAACGATCGGCAGCCGACCCGTTGCAGGAAAAGCACGTATGGCGGGACAAGTGGTAGGGACCACTTGCGGGACTTCCGATTCGAGCGCTTATTTTGCCGCCTGTTGAGGCGGATCTTTGAGGGGGCGGCCGTGGGCAAGTACTCGGCACTTAATATCACCGGTGTTCTGGCGATGCTTCTTGCGCCACAGGCGGTACTGGCGGCGGACCTCTACCTGTCGCCCCAGCCGGTGGCCGAGCAGCCCTACGATTTCAAGCTTCCCGCAGTTTCCGGACCCAACGCCAAGGTTGAGGTCTATGGCGGCTTCAGCGATCCCGGCAATGCCTCGTTCCGCGCTGCAGGCTCGGTGAGCATTCCCGTCGGATCGAGCTTCGGTCTCCAGTTCGGTGGCGCGGTGCCGGCGAACGGCACGGGGGTCATGTATGGCGGCGTGGGTCCCGCCTTTACCCGCGGCCCGGCCCGCTACCTGTTCGGCCTCGCCGGCGGTGTCGTCCGCGGCCCCACCGGAGCGCTCGGCGTCATCGGCGTGGAAGGCGAAGCCTATCTCGACCAGATCAGCCTCGAGGCCTGGGCGGGCGTTGCCGGCATCAATTACGACGTGCTGCCGGATGTGGCCGGTGTCTTCGTCCTGGCCGACATCGGATACTACGTCACCGACGATTTCCGCCTGACCGCCGGCTACAGCCACCTGATCGGCGTCAACGGCCTGCACCTCGGTGCGGAATATCTGCTGAACGACTGGAACGTGCCGGTGTCGCTGACTGCTGATACCCGCGTCACCCAGAACGGCTGGTCCGTCATGGCCGGCATCAAGGGCTACATCGGCGGCGAGCCGGGCAAGAGCCTCAAGGATCGCCACCGCCAGGACGATCCGCCGAACCGCGTGATCAGCCTCTTCGGCGCTTCCGGCAACCTGCTCAGCGCGACGCCGCCCACGCCGGGTGAACCGGAATGCGAGGCGTCGCTCAACGAGTATGACGTCATCATCAATCCGGAATGCGTACCTACGACGCCCGAAGATTTCTGCTTCGCCAACGAATATGACTACGAATACAACGGCGAGTGCTTTCACAACGGTCCCTACTAAAACTCCCCGAGTTCGCTGACGTACTCAAGGTGCTTGCGGCCCTGCGCGACCACAAAGCCCGTTACCGGAACGAACCTGACCTGCATGCTTTCGTGCAGGATGGCGGCGAGTTCTGCGCTCGCCGCTGATGGATATGCGACATTGCCGTTGTGCAGGGGAAGGTAGCGGACTTCCACCGTGTCCGAGCTCACCTGCGCGACCTGGAACATTTCGGCATTGAGGGCCTGCACGGCGGCGACCGTCAGTGTCGGCACGATGCGCGAGCCGTCCGGCATGACGAACATGTGCCGGACCCGCCCGACGATGGCCTCGATGGTGCTGAGCCCCCTGCGGCAACCGCCGACGGCGCCACGCCGCGCCAGATCACCCTGCTCGTAGCGGATGAGCGGTTGCGCGAAGCTGTTGAAGGGGGTGACGACGACTCGGCCTGCCTCGCCCGGCGCGACGGGGCGATTGTCCTCTCCGAGAATTTCCACCAGCACCTGCTCGTCGTTGACGTGCCAGCGCCCGCAATCGGGGCAAGGATGGGCCATGCGGTGGCCTTCCTTGGAGGAATAGAGGCCCAGCGTGCGCGCACCGAACACTTCCGCAATCAGCGCGCGACCGGCTTCGGTCGCGTCGGTACCGCGGGTCAGGATCGCCTCGACCGGCAGGCTGACGCCGAGCCGCCGCGCCTCGTGCGCCAGCAACCGCGCATCGGTACCGCCCATCATCATGTAGCGCACCGCGTGCCGGCCCATGAATTCGAGCGCCTGGTCGCCCGGCGTGGTGTGGCTGATGGTGACAGACTTTCCTTCGCTGGCCCGCGCGTCCCATGCCGGGCCCCAGCGCCCGCCAATCTTGCCGTCGGGCCAGGCCGCTACGCCCGCCTTCTCGCCGAGCCACATACCCATGGTACCGGCGAAATCGAGCCCGTCGTTGACGTTGGCGCGATACACCGCTGCCTGCGACAACGCCAAAGCCAGTTGGCTGTGGCTGGTCGTTACCGGCGTACCGGTCGAGCCCGAGGTCGAGATATCACCGATCTCGCCGTGGCCTCGCGGCACGATGCGCGCCAGGAGGGCTCGGCGGCCGGCGATCAGATCGGAGCGGCGCAGCGGCGGGAGCTCCGTCCACTGCTCCCAGTCGACGGTGCCGTCGGTCCGGAACAAAGGTTCGAGACGCTGGGCATAGAACGGGACATGGGCGTAGGCATGCCGGAGCAGGCCTTCGAGACGCTGGCGCTGCAGGGCGAGGAGCCGCTCGGCGGACCAGTGCTGACTGTCCATCAGCAGATCGAACTCGGCCTTCTGCTCCGCCTCGTACATCAGGCATCGACCTCGTTGACATACTCGATGAGCTTGCCGGCGGCGGTGAGCCTGATCTCGTGCACCCGCTTCACGACGATCTCGCAATCGGCTGGATAGAGCGTGTGCATGAAGGCGACGACCCCCTCCTCGTCGCCGATGCTGTTCCAGTCCAGCGGCACATAGCGCAGCTCGATCCTGAGCGGTGCGACCTGCGCGATCTGCCACATCCCCGCCTTCAGGTCGCGGCGCCATTCCTTGGTCAGGCGCCGGTAGGTGGCGCTGCCATCGGGGAAGCGGAAGATGTGGCTGATGCGGCCGGCGATTTCCTGCAGCTCCGGCAGCGACCTGCCGCAACTGCAGCGCCCGCCGACGGTGGCAAGGTCGCCCAGCTCATAGCGGATCAGCGGCATATGGGTGCTGAGGAAAGGGGTGACGACGACCTTGCCCGTCTCGCCCGGCCCGCAGGGGTTGCCGGCGGCATCGAGCACCTCAACGAGGATCACCTCGGAATGGATGTGGTAGTGATCGCCGGTCGGGCAGGTATGGGCGATCCCGTTCGCCTCCATGCTGGAATAGCGCGGCAGCAGCCCCGCCCCGAACACCCGGCGATAAACCTCGCGGCCGGCATCGGTGGGCGCCGATCCGTAAACGAGGATCTTGTCGAAGCGCAGATCGACACCCAGCCGTTCCGCCTCCAGCCCCAGCACGTGCGCCATGGTGGGGCCGGCGAGCAGATACTCGGCCTCCATGCGCTTGAAGAATTCGACCATGTGCGGGTAGGTGTCGAACAGGCTGATCTCGACCCGCCTGCCGACGGTAGTGCCATAGGCCCAGGGCGGCCCCCAGGGGCCAAGCCGTCGTCCTTCGGGCCACATGGCGACGCCCGGATCGCCGCCGATGATCCCCATCGTCCGGGTGTAGTCCATGCCGTGCCACTCGAAGGCGCGGTACTCAGCGGCACGGCTGGCCAGCGTGGCAATGCCGTTGGCCCGCACGGTGATCGGCTTGCCTGATGATCCGGAGGTCGAGAAATCCCGCGCCACGCCGTGATGCGGCGGCACGTTGCTGGCCAGCATGGCATCGAAATTGGCGGCGAGATCGGCGCGCTTGAGGATGGGGATATCCCGCCAGCGAGCGAAATCGATCGATCCGTCGGGCCGGAACACCGCATCCAGCCGGCTGGTATAGAACGGGCTGTTGGCCCGCGCGTGAACCAGCAGATGCTCCAACTGTTCGTGCTGGTAATCGCGCAGCCTGTCCTCGGACCAGTACTGGCTTTCCATCAGCTGATCGTGGAACTGGTGCAGAAGCTCGGGGGTCGGCGCCATGCCTATGCCGCCTTCGGCAGGGGCGTTTTGGGGTCGAAACGGCACTGTTCGCGGATGACGCAGCGCCAGCATTCGGGCTTGCGGGCCTTGCACACATAGCGTCCGTGCAGGATCAGCCAGTGGTGGGCATGCAGCATGAAGCGGTCCGGGATCACCTCGAGCAGGCCCAGTTCCACCGCCAGCGGATCCTTGCCGGGCGCGAGGCCGGTGCGGTTGGCGACGCGGAAGATATGGGTATCGACCGCCATGGTCGGCTGACCGAAGGCGACGTTGAGGACGACATTGGCGGCCTT
>Ga0066256_1002470_pt1 | contig 19741 bp, 10 predicted proteins | sample ThiBio_1000_biof_FD_87107 | JGI IMG/M metagenome (GOLD analysis project Ga0066256, IMG submission 87107) | Wastewater bioreactor microbial communities from Cape Town, South Africa - Thiocy_expt_1000_biof (version 2) | ecosystem: Engineered > Bioreactor > Thiocyanate-remediating >... | reverse complement strand
CCGCCCCACTCCCCCGCGTGCAGGTGACGCTACGCTCCATGGCGGGCGGCAGCTCCTCGACACCGCCCGTCAAGCAGCATCTGCTGCTATCCATGACGGTGGGTTCTGTGAAGCAGCTGATGAAGCGCCTGTTCAATTGCGACGTTGCATTCCAGCGCCTGTCATTCTGCGACGCAGCGGCGCCATACCCCGCGCTCATGGAGGACGACCTGAAGCCGCTCTCGTACTACGCGGTGGCGGACGGCAGCGAGATCTATATGGAGGAGGTGGACCCCGCGGAGGCAGCGCGGCAGGCAGAGGAGGCGCGGCGGGTGCAGGAGGGTAGGTTAACTGTTGCAACCCCTCGTTGCGGCTGCCCTGGCGTACATTGCCCATCTGTGCGCACCACCCACCCCCCACCCACCGCCCCCGATCTGCAGCAAAGGCGGCGGAGCAGGCAGCAGCTGGCGACGCGCTCCGGCGGGCGCACGACCTGGCCGTCAGCGCCGACCGGCGCGCAGCCAGCGCAGTGGTGCAAGACTCGTAGGGTCACTAGTAAGTATATAGTGGCAATGGCCTGGCTCGAGTTGAAGTCGGTCCGCCCTAATCACTCTCAATAACTTGGTGCCAATGCCGGCGCCGGCGGCACGGCCAGCAGGCGCACCTCATTGCCTCCCGATGGCAGGCATGCAAGCCAACTGTCCGGCCGCGGCACCATCGCACGTACGGCGCCCGACAGGCGCGCAAACGCCACCCCGGGCGCACCACCTATGGGGTGGCCAGGGCGGGTGTCCCACAGCCACACGACGGAGTCGTCGTGGCCGGCCGCGGCAACCAGCCGGCCGTCAGGCAGCGCAGACAGAACATTCACGCAGTCTGTGTGCCCAGCAAGCACGCCCACACAGGCGCGGGCGCCCACGTCCCACAGCCGCACTGTGCGGTCAGCCGACCCGCTCGCCAGCCGGCCGCCAGGTAGCACCACCAGACAGTGTACCCCGGCGGTGTGCCCTGCCAGCTTCGCCGCACAAGCCTGCGCGTCCACATCCCACACCCGCACCGCCTTGTCGTACAAGTCACAGCTGGCCAGGCTGCCGTCCGGTAGCACTGCCAGCGCTTTCAAGCTGCCTGCAAACCCCGTCAGCACCGCTGTCACGGCGCCCGCATCCACGTCCACCCGCGCAATGCGGTCCATGCAACCGGCCGCAAGGCAGCCGCTTGGCAGCAGTACAAGCTCAAACACACCATTGCCGCATTCGATGGTCGCACAACACACGGGTGGCACACAAGCCGCGTCCCACACCTCGACGGCGCCTTCAACCAAGCCACCAAAACGTATCGAGCCGACTGCTAGGCGGTGGCCGTCGGGTAGCGCCACCAGTGCCATTGGGATCTTTCTCGGGGCAAACACCACCGGTGCCTCACCCCCACGCGCCGGATTCCACAGCAACAGCGTGTCGTCGTAATCGCGGCTTGCGACCCGGCCGTCGGGCAGCAGCGCCAGTGCCTCCTCGCCGTTCCCATGCTGCCCGCGCAACACGTGCACCGCTGACACTGTGCACCCGCGCGCGCGACACGCCGCCACCACGGCCGGTGCCAGGTCCGTGGTGTGGATGTGCAGCGCCTGCAGCGCGCGCACGTGGTCCAGCGTGGCGCCGGCTGTCACGTGGTCGCAGTCCAGCATTCGCAGCTCCCGGAGACCCGCCGGCAGGCTCGTAACCAGCGCGTCCCCGATGGCCGTGTGGCTCACACCTAGCACCTGCAGCGCCGGCAAGGGCGGCAACACGGCGGCAGGCGTGAGGCTACTGCACCCTGAAGCCTCCAGGTATGCCAGGCCCGGCAGCAAGCTCGCCAGCGACGCGTCGCTGATGGCGCAGCGCTGTACGTTCAGGGACTGCAGCGCGGGCAGGTGTGCAAATGACACCGCCCCCGTGAGGGCGCTGCAGCCTGCCACATCCAATTCGAGAAGGCACGGCGGCAGGGACGCCAACGTGGCGTCGTCTATCTCGCTACCGATTGCGCGGAACACCCGCAGCTGCCCCAGGTGCGCCAGCGACGCGCCGGCGGGCCATGGGCGCAACCCGGGAAGGTTGAGCTCCTGCAGCGACGGCTGCAGGCTGGCGATGGAACTGGCGTCCAGCTCCACCTCCTGGCTCCAGAAGACGTTGCGCTCGTACAGCAGCAGCCGTAGCACACTGAGGTGGCGGAAGTCAGCCACCGGGTGGTCACAGTTCATTATTCGAAGTACTTGCAACGACGGCGGCAGGCCGCACGTGTTCAGAAACGTTGCGTTGCATTCCAGCACCTCCAGCGACGTCAGGTGCTTCAAGTTGAAGCGAGAACGCGAACCCTGGCACTCCGCCACACGCAGCACACGCAGCGAGCGCGGCAGGTGTGGCAGCACCGCCGGCGGGCAGTTGCGCAGGTCGAGGTCAATGACGCCCACCAATGCCGCACCAACAGACTCCATCGGCGCCTCTCGCTGCGCCAGCCGTGCTACTCTCCCGCCCACCGCTGCTGGTAGCGCCGCGCGCCACCGCACGACGTCCATCACAGGCGTGTCCATGTCGGCCCATGGCACGCCCGCCACCACAGCCGCCACCGTTGGGTGCACCTGCCGCAGGGTGCTGGCATCAACCGTGTTGAGGCTGCTTAGCACCGCGGCGGAGGTGGCGGGGTTGCCAGCCAGCACGGTCACCAGTAGAGGTAACTCGGCTGCTGTTGCTGCCGCTGCTGCTGGCGCCGCGGCTGCTGCCGCTGCAGCTGCTGGTGACGCCGCCGCCGCTGAGGCGGCACTCGAGGTGGTCGCCGCCATGGTGCTGAAGGTGGCAAGTGCGCTCGTACCGGTACCAGCTGCAACAGTACGTTACGCAGCAGTGTGTTTGTATACCATCAACTACCAGCACTCCGCGCCATGTGCCAGCAGCCAATATCCAAGCGGCAGCGAGCCGTTGCACACTCCGCCACCTCTCCGCCACCTCTCCGCCACCGCCTCCGCCTCCGCCGGAGTGATGTGGCCAGCAGAGAGGTGCGAAAGATATCATAGCAGCGCAGTTGCAATTTTGACGTGCGCCGCACAGTAATCTTTGGCAAACGCCTCACACGACGGTATGTAGCGGGATGGGGTGGTTTATTTTGCGGGGGAAATTGCGTGGTATTTGTTTTTACATTGGTAGCTGCCACTGCCAGGCCAGCTGTCAGACTGATGCTCTCTCGCACGGTCGCACCCCACGCCGAGCAGGTTTGTTCGCCACCCTCGCCCGACGCGTGCGGGCGCGTGCATAGGGACACACTGCACGCCCTAGGGCTCTATTATTGTGTGTGGGGTTGGCGCGCTGGGCCAGTGCGGGCAGGGAGGGAGGTTGCAGGTCGCACCACGGCCATGCCAAGCCACGCTCCACGCCGTCAACACCACCCTACCCCCTTCCCGCCGTCACAGACATGGCGCACACGCGGCGGAACAAGACGGTTGTGGCGGTGGCTGCCGCTGCCGTGGCAGCGACGTGCGCTACTGGTGTTGCCGGCAGCGCCGTGCTGCGCGGCGGCGCGGCAAGCAGCACATACTATGGTGCGGCTAGCTGCCCATGATCGGACGTTGGCACGCGGCACGCCCCCACCCCCAACCCTCACCCTCCTCAACCCCCCTCGCAGCGCTGCTGGCGTCCAGCCCCAACTCGGTGGAGTGCACGTTTGCCGCCATCAGCAGCGCCGGCGCGGTGATGAGCCTGCTGGGCAACGTGACGCTGCGCGACGCGGCACCGATGGACGGCTCGCTGCGGTGCAGCGCCGCGCCGTACTGCGTGTTCTCCAGCCTGGGCCAGTCGTCCGTCTTTGGCGCCGTGTTTAATGTGAGCGCGGCGACGGGGACGCAGGCGTACAACCAGTCGCTGGGCCAGGTGGCGGTGATGGGCACGGCGGTGACGCCGTCGGGCGCGGTGGCGGTGGTGGCAGCGGACGGCGTGAAGGAGGTGTGGGCGGTGAATGCCACCTTCCGGGGCCCGGTGGCAAACTTCTCGTCGGCGTGGGGGTACGTGGTGCCGGGCGGCATGGCGTACCTGCCGGCCACCAACTCGCTGGCGGTGTTGGTGTCGCCGGGGCAGGCCACCACCGAGCTCGTCACCGTGCCGCTGTCGGGCGGCGGCGCGGCCGTCATCTCACCCACCTTTGCCACCGTGTACGCCATCGCGCCGTCCGCCAAGTATGGCCTCGTGGCGCTGATCACCGGGGCGGGCGGCAAGCCGGCCATCGCGGCGCTGGACGCCACCAGCGGCACCCTGACCACCCTGTTCACCGCGCCCGCCATGCCCGGCACGCTGTACAATGACAACAGCTTCCTGTGGGACGAGTCCACCACCACCGCCATCGCCTCCCTCATCAACGCCGCCGGCACGTCCAGCACCCTGTGGGCGGTCAACCTGGCCGCCAACACGTCGTCCTTCTCCCCCATGCCCAGCGGCCACCGCTACGTCTTTGGCCTCGCCATGGCTGCCGCCAGCACCTAAGTTTTGAGTGGCCTGGCCTGGCCGTTGGTACACACGCGTTTGAGGGTTTGGTGGCGCGACCCGTTTGGCTGCGTATCTATTTAAACTCCCCCCTAAGCGGCCCCTACGCCAGCGGCGGGCCACCGCCGCCGCGCGTGGTTGCACGCCCCGTGCCGCCAGACCGCGACGCTGCAGCAGACGCGGCGCCTGCCGGCCGGCGGTCACGGTCGTGCCGTGACGGCGGCGGCGCTGCCGGCCGCCCCCCCGCCTCTGCCGCACCAATGACGACGTCCACCTCTACCGCACCCGCCCCGTCACCCTCCTCATCCTCATCCACGCCGTCGTCCTCATCCTCATCCCCACCCGCCGCACCCGCTACCTCGCTGCCGCCGCCGCCGCGCGACTGCAGCAGCGTCGCCAGCACGGCCTTGGGCAGGGCAGGTGGCGCGCGAGGGTCACGGGCTTCACGACCACCCTCCGGCACACGCGCGCGCCGCCCGCCCTCTGACGGCGGTGCAGCGGACACGGCAGACGACGGCGGCGGCGGCAGCCGGCTGCCGGTGGTCAGCGCCGTCAGCGCCGCAACCTTTGCGGGGGAGTCGGGCAAGTGAGCAAGCAGCGCGGTGGCGCCACGTGGGCGAGCGGTTGCCAGCCAGGAGATGTACAGCTCCTGCAGGGGCGGCGCCATGATGGCGCCCAGCAGCACCTTCGTCACCTCCACCGCCTCCGTGGGCTCCAACACATTTTGTGCCAGCAGGTTGGTGATGAGCATGTGCACCGGCAGCGAGTCGTCAATGATGACGTCGTTCGCGGCCAGGTCGCTCTGCAGGTTGTGGGGAGGGAGGGGCGTGTTGATGTGGTGCGCGACCATGATAAACCAACATAAATAAACAAGCACGCACCGCCACCTGGAGTGCCGCCAGCACGCGGCCTGACTTGGCCAGCGACGCAAAGAGACGGACGGCAGAGGCGGGCGCCGGCGTGACACCCAAGCCCTTCAGGTGCAGGTAGGTGGCACAACAGAACCGGAGGTAGCGATTAAACTGCTCCGACTTGATGAGCAGACTGTCGTGGCGCCAGGAGGTGAGCGCCACCACGCCCTCCATGCCGCCGTACAGGTGCCCGCTGTACTCCGTCCGCGTGCGTTGCACGTACGCGCCAATGCGCTGCTGCAGCGCACGTAGCTGCTTGGCAGCCTTCACCGTCGCCTCGCCGCTGGCGCCACTGGGCGTTGGAGTGGTGGTAGCAGGCGCAGCGGCAGCGGCGCGCCGCGCATGCCGGCGCGTCGTCACCGACCCGCCCTCGTCGTCACTGCCCGACTCGCCGCCGCTACTGGCACCGGCGCCGCCGTCGCTACCGGCGCCGCGCCACGCGCGCTCCAGCCGGTATACCTCGTCCTCCTCGCCGCTAGTGGTGCCGCCGCCGCCACTGCTGCTGTCGCCTGCGGAATCCATGCTGGCAGCCGACGGCGCCGCTGCAGCAGCTGCCAGCGCCGCAGCGCGCTGCGCTGCCAGCGCTGCCTCCAGCCGCACCACGCCCGCCAGGGACGGCGGCGGCGGCGCGGTCGGCAGGATAAATGAAAACACGTGGCGGCGTGCAAGGTACGGCTCCAGCGTGGCGGGCACCGTGCCCGACGCCAGGTCCTCCAGCGTGTGCACGTGGTGCAGGTACGTGTTGCGGCCCTGCGATGTAAAGTAGGTGGGTGGGTTATGCGACAAGGCGCGGTGGTGTGGTGGGACAACGACGAGGAGCAGGGGAGGACGCACCATGTACCGCACTTGCTGCGCGGCAAGCAGGCTCTGCAGCGTGCGCTGCAGCACCTCCGGCTGCAGCGCGTCCGTCACCTTGCGGTGCGCCAGCAGCTCGGGCAGGAGGGAACGCAGCTGCAGGTCCTTGTGCAGCGGCGACGAGAAGGTGAGGCTGCGCACGAGCGTGTTCACCTCCGCCGGGAGCGGCGCGGGCGCAAGGAGGACGTAGTTCATGACGCTGCGGTACATGCCCTGCAGCAGCGGTCGCCGGCGCTCGGTGGGGCGTACCACCACGTGCGGGATGGCGGACACGATGAAAAACAGGATGCGGTCGGCGGGGCCGCCGGTGGCGCGGTACATGTCCACGATCTTGAACGCGCGGTCCAGGCAGCCGATGGTAAAGTACGCAAACGCGAGGCGCTCCAGCACGGGGTCGGACAGCTGTACCACCGAGTTGTGGATGCCCTTCACCAGCGCGTGCACGCCGCGCGAGCACCGCGTGGCGGCGTAGATCTCCAGCAGCGCCTTGATGACGCCCACGGAGCAGTCGTAGCCCCACTGCCGCAGGCTGGCGTGCAGCCGCAGCGCCGGCCCTGCGTCCCGCACGTGCCGCAGCGTCTCCACCGCCACCTCCCAGTACGCCGCCGGCGGCCGGATACCGCGGTCCGCCGCCTCCTCAATAACATCCAGCGCCGACGTGTAGTTGCCCGCCGCGCGCGCCGCCTGCAGCAGCGCATAGCCGGCGTCCGACCCGCGCTTCAGCGTTGCCAGCGCGTCCGTCCGCGTGATGCGCTCGCCGCGCGACACGGACAGGTCCGGGATGCCGGGCGGCCCGCCCCCACTGTTGCTACCACCGTTGCTACCGCCTATGTTTCCCTCCTCCGCCCCGCCCGGCGCCCCCGCCCGCCCCCCCCGCCCCCGCCGGTCCCCCCCCCCCCCCCCCCCGCCCCGGCCCCCCTCCCCCTCACCCGGCGCCCCCCCCCCCGGTGCCCCTGCCGCCGCGTCGTCTGCCTCGGCGGCCGCGCCCCCCGCGGCCCGCGTTCGTGGCCCCGCCGCTCGTGCAGATGGTGGCGGCGGCACTGGCGGCAGGCCTGCTGCCGCCCCCGCCCGGGCCGTCGTCGTCGTACTGTACATTGCAGCGTGCGGCGGCGCCGCGGGCGCGGCAGCCGCCAGCGGCGCCACTGTCGTTGTGCGGACGGCAATTGTTGTACTAGCAGTAGCATTGGCAGCCGCAGCAGCAGCAGCACCAGTCGCAGCAGCAGCACTTGTACTAACAAAAGCAGCAGCAGGAGCGCTACCCCCAATACCAATAGCACCACCAGCACTACAAACAGCACCGCTACCAACAGCACCACACCCAGCACAAGCACCACCAGTACCACAACCACCAATGGTGGTGGTGAGGGAGAGGCGAGGGGCAGAGACGGCGCGCGCCGCCATCCGACTGGCAACCCACGCCATCACACTGCTTCCACAGGCGAGCCGCCACTAGTGTACACACCACCGTACATCAATTACGTGCGGTGTCCATGTGCACAACGCAATATAATTAGAGCGTGGTGCGCACCCCTCCCATATCATACACACACATTTGGAAAAAATCTCCCTCTCTTGCCTTCTCCTCCCCTCTCCTCTCGCCGCCTGCTATCGATACCCACTAGGAGAGGAGAGGAGGGGAGAGGAGAGAGAGGGGGCGCGAAGGTGGGGGGAGGGGAGTGTGGGCGGGTGCGGCGGGCGCAGTTGTGGCACCAACAGATTGTTGCTACAGGGCGTGTACGTGGGAAGCGCGTTGTATTGCGTCGCGCTGCCGCTGCGTCCATTTGTTTTATGCGTCGCCGCGCACTCCACTCGTACTCGTGGGGAGGGGAGAGGGCAGAGAGAGAGGGGAGGAGGGGAGGAGCAGAGTGAGGGAGGGGGCGAGAGGTGGTAGTGAGTGGAAGGAGGCAATGAAGGGGAGTGCGTGGGCAGAGGAGAGGGTGGTTAGTGGACGGGAGAGGTGAAGGAGAGTGGTATGGGAGAGCGGGAATTGGAGGAGGTCACTTGCATCTTGCATGCAGCAGCCCCCCCCCGCCCCCCCCCCACACCCCCCCCCCTCCCCCCCCCCCCCCCCCCCCCCCCCCCAGGCACCCACCAGGGCGGCGGCGGCGGCGGTGGCGGCGGCCCCCGCCCCAGCGGCGGCGGCGGCGGCGGTGGAGCTGGACGAGAAGGAGAAGGCGCGGCGCGCCAAGTTTGAGCCGGTGTACGAGGCGCTGGACGCGCACAACTACTCGCGCGTGGTGCTGCTGTGCGACAAGAAGGAGGTGGCGGCGCAGCCGCTGGCCAAGGCACTGAAGGGCGTGGCATATGGGCGGAGCGGGTACCGCGACGAGGCGCTGCGGCTGGTGGAGGAGGTCATGCGTGGTCGGCCCACCGACATGCTCACCATCGCCGCCGTCGTCACCCTGCTGCGTGACGCCAAGGAGCAGGCCAAGCTCATTGGCTTCCTGGACGCCTCTGCCGCCGTCGTGACGGACGCCGCCGGGCAGGAGGAGCTGCACAAGGAGCTGTACCTGGCGCACCTGCGCGCGGAGGACTGGAAGGCCATGCAGTTGGTGCGTGCCACAATTGTTTGGCAGCGTCCGCCACAATTGCATTCCCCACCCCCCCCCCCCCCCCCCCCCCCCCCCCGCGACACCCCCCACCCCCCCCCCACCCCTTGCGGCACGCCATGAAGCTGGTGAGCCGGAGCGCCAGGCCGGAGTACACGGCGTGGGCGGCGGTGGCGCTGCACTGCGCACCGGGCGCTGCGGAGGCGGCGGGGCTGACGCGCCCCCTGCCTGCCAACGCGACGGGCGGCGGGCGCGGGTTTGGCCTGCGGCCGGTGGGCGCGGGCGAGGCGGCGGCGGCGGGCGGCCTGCGGCTGGCAGAGACGCTGCTGGAGCGCGTGCTGGACAAGATGGCGCCGGCGGAGCGGCACGGCGAGCTGCTGGGCCTCTACATCCACACGCTGGTGCGGCAGGGCAAGGCCAAGGCGGCGTACGACATCGTCATCGACGGCAAGTTCGCCTACGTGGCGTCGGAGGCGGAGCTGACGGCGGCGGCAGGCGCGGGTGGCGAGTCGGCAGCACCCAAGCGGCGAGGTACGTGGTGGCGTGCTAGCACTGTGTGTGTATGTGTGTGTGCGTGGGTGTAGGGTGTGGGGATTGCTCCCGAAGGATTACAACCACTTTCTCTTGGCTGTCTGAGCGCCGGCGCATAAGTGCGCTGCCGCTGTGAAGCCAACCATCGTGATTCGCTAGATAGTATATGACGGGTGGCGTGTGGCGTGGCGTTTAGGGCGCGTTGTTGTTGTGTTGCACCTGCTGCCGAAGGATTACAAACACTTTCTCTTGGCTGTCTGAGCGCCGGCGCATAAGTGCACCGCCGCTGTGAAGCCAACCATCGTGATTCGCTAGATAGTATATGACGGCTTCTTGCATGTTTTGTGTTGTCGTTGTCTGCCGCCGGAGGATTACAAACACTTTCTCTTGGCTGTCTGAGCGCCAGCGCATAAGTGCGCCGGCGCTGTGAAGCCAACTATCGTGATTCGCTAGATAGTATATGACGGTATTGTAGTGTGGTAGTACGGCACTCCCTGTTGTCGTGCGCGCGTATGGAGTCCACCCCTCCCACCCCCTACCTCCCACCCCCAAACCCCCAAACCACTCGCAGATGTGGCAATGGATGCCGTGCCGGCGGATGACGGGTCGGCAGGGTCTGACGGCGGCGGCGTGGGCGGCGGGAAGGTGCCGGCGCCGTTCAGCGAGGTGGAGGTGGCGCGGTACAAGGCGTACCTGCTGTCTGAGATGGGGTCGTGGGCCGCCGCGCGCGGCGTGTACGGCACCCTGCTGGCGCGCCACGACGTGGACGACTGGGCGTACGCGCAGGGCCTGGCTGTGGCGGAGGCGCACGTGGTGGCAGACGAGCTGGCGGCCGCCGCCTGCACGCCGGCGCGCGTTGCGGAGCTGCTGGCGCCCACCGCGCCGCTGTGTGGCGACGCACCGGCATGTGCCGCCCTGACGGCGGCGTCGCGCGGTGCGCAGGCGGCAGCTCTGCTGCTGCGTGCGACGCACCTGGAGCTGGCAAGCCGCGCTGGCGCTGCAGCCGCTGGCCTGCCGTCCGCGTTGGCTGCCGCCGCGCGTGACGCCTTTGCTGCCGGCGCGCCGGCCTTTGTGGGCGCGCTGCAGGCGTACGTGGCGCAGTGGGCGGACAAGCCCGCCACGTTTGCTGACCTCAAGTTCTTCCTGCACACCTTCCTGCCGCCGCTGCCCTCCGTGCTGGCGCCGTACAACGGCGAGGCGGCGGGCGCCACCGGCGCTGCTGCCCTCACTGGCTTCCTGTCGTCGTCTGGCCGCGTCCTCGCCATGCCGTACGTGCCTGCCGTCATTGCCGGCTCCGGTTCCGACGCTGCCGAGGTGGTGCCCCCGCTGCGCCTCTCATTTACCCTCGATGCCGCTGTGGCAGCGCCCTTCCTGGCGTGGCTGGCCAGCGAGGTGGCGGCATCCGCCTTCACGGCGGCCGATGGCGACGCGGTGAAGGCGGCCGTGGTGGTGGCGCGTGATGCTGGCATCGCCAAGGAGGCTGCTGACAGCACGCGCGCAGCTGCCGCCGCGGCGGCGGCGCGCAAGTCGGCGAGCGCGCCTGCGGGCGGCGGCAGCTCAGATGACGAGGCACCCTCCATCCTGGCGGGCGGCGGCGGCGGTGGCAAGTCGCGCAAGGACCGGCGGAAGGGGAAGGGTGGTAAGGGCGGTGCGGCGGCAGCGGCAGCAGCAGCACCGGCGGCAGCGCCGGCGGCTGCAGAGGGTGGGGCAGGAAGTAGTGAAAGCACGCCGGCGGCGCCGGAAGCGGAGGCGGAGGCCGACCCGCATGACGTGGCAGAGGCACTGAAGCCGCAGGTGGCCCTGGTGTGGGGCGCCGAGGGTGCGGCGGTGGTGGCGGCGGCGCGGAGCAAGCTGCGGCGGCACGCCACATTGCGGAAGGTGCAGCGGTATGTGCGCGCACTGGGCGTGAGCGCCGGCGGCGAGGCGGCGGCGCGGGCGGCGGCGGATGCGCTGGCAGACACGTGGCGTGTGGCGCAGGTGATGGCGGCGGCGCGCGACACGACGGTGCGCGAGGCACTGGAGGCGGACGACCTTGTGTTGCTGGCGGCGCACCTACTGTGGGAGCTGGCATTCACCGGCATTTCGGCGGCGGGCGCCGGGTCCGGCGCTGACGGCGTTGCCACGCTGGGTGACCTGCCGGCAGGCGCCGCGATTGCGGCGCGCGACCTGCTGCTGGAGTCAGCGGCGCTGCTGGAGATCGCGGCGGGCGTGTCGCCCCACAACGCCACGCTGCGCATGGCGCTGGTGCGCGTGCACGCGTGGCTGGGCGCCAACGCCTCCCTCATCACGCAGTCGGTGGAGGCCGCCACGCGGCTGAAGCACATCCAGCGCGACACGCTGACGCACGCCTTTGCGCCGCACTACGTGCGCATGTACTGGCCGGAGGCGCTGCGCGGCACGGTGGATGAGGTGGTGGCGTTCCACCGCAACACGGCGCGCGAGCAGTCCGAGTTTGTGTACACCGCGGTGCGCGGCGGCTTCTACTCCCGCGCGCTGGACCTCATGCGTCTGCGCTCGCGCCTGGCGGAGAGCGGCACGCTGGCGTCTTGCCGCTCGGTGTCCTTCATGATGGGCTTCTCCTCCCTGAGCCGCACGGCGGCAGACATGGGCGCACACCTGCGGCGCGTCACGGGCCTGGATACCCCAGAGGGGGGGGCATCTGCCCCGCCCGCCACGCTGGCGGGCCTGCGTGACAACGACGACCGCGACGCGTTTGTGGCGTGGGACCCGCCCGCCCTGCCGCTCCTGCAGCAGCTGCGCTTTGGGTTGAACCTGGAGGGCGCGGGTGCCAGTGCGGGTGCCGGCGCGGGCGCGGGTGCGAGCACCTCGACGGCGGTGGTGCCTGCTGGCCCGCCTGCAACCGGTGCGGCGTGGGTGGCGCGGTGGGTAGACGCGACGGCGGCGTACACGACGGCGGTGCTGGCGGCCGCCGGGTGCCCTGCCAACGTGGCGGGTATTGCCGGCCTGATGGGCACCATGGCGCCCGGCAACAATGGTGGGCAGTATGAGCGCGTGCTGCGGCGCGTGCTGCGTGACGGCACGCTGGTGCGGCGCGCCGCCGTGCTGCGCGGCCTGGCAGCAGCCGCTGAGGGTCGCGGCGAGGCGGCGGCGGCGGCAGCGGCGGAGCTGGCGGCGCTGGATGGCGCCACGCGCGTGAGCGGCGACGTCGGCAGCGGGGCGGCGGGTGACGCCGCGGTGCGCACTGGCCTGCTGGGCGACATGTCAGTGGGCTGCGTGCCGCTGCTGGACACCGGCGTGACGGCGGAGCGGGTGGCGGTGCGGCGCGCGTGCGGCGAGGCGCTGGCGGCGGCGGTGGGCTTGGCGGCGGCGGCGGCCAGTGGCGCGTGGGCAGGCGTGAAGCCGGCGGCGGAGGCTGTGGCAAGCGCGGTGACGCGGGCGGCGGACGCAGTGGTTGCAGGCCGGTGCCTGCCGCCCGGCAGCGTGCCGTCATTTGTGCCGACGGTGACCACCGGCGGTAGCAAGAAGGCGGCGGGTGAGGGCCCGGCGCTGCCGCTGCCGCAGCCGCTCAACATTGCGGCGCTGGCGGAGGCCAACCTGCTGGCGCAGCACACGCTGCCGCTCGTGCAGCTGGCCATTGCCACGGCGCAGCGCGCGGCGGGCGCCAAGCGGGGGGGCGGCGGGCCGCGGGCGGGGGCGGGGGCAGCGGCGGCTGCGGCTGTTGCGGCGGCGGCGGGGGCGGGCGAGGGTGGCGGCGGTGCGGCGGGCGCGAGTGAGGCGCTGGCAGAGTGCGTGGCGGCGGTGTTGGCGGCGGTGGACAACCTGGCAGCCATGGCGCGCGGCATCAACCGGCAGCTGCAGGTGAACTCAGACAAGGCGACGCCGGTGGTGGTGGGCGGTTGGGAGCCGGCGGGGTGCGCCACCAGCTTTGTGGCGGCGGCGCTGCAGCGCAACCGCGACGACATTGCGCGCAAGGCGAGCGGGAAGCGCGACGAGGTGGTGGACCGCGACTTTGCCGCTGCCAAGACGGGCGCCGCGTACGTGGACCGCTCCGCTGACGCCGCTGCCTTCAAGCAGCGCGAGCGCGTGCACAACACCGTCATCCACATTGGCGCCTCCTTCACCAACACCGCTGCGCGCCTCTCCACCGAGCTGGAGCACCGCACCTCCTTCCTGGCGCGCGCGTAGCGTCGTAGCGGCGTTTGGTGGCGCATCATGCAACAAGATACGAGTGTGTGTGTCAGCCGCTAGGGCTGGTGGGTCGGATATTGGCTGCTCGGCGCGCCCAACACGGCCAGTTGTTGTAATTGTGGAGGCGCGCCCGGCCGCGTATGTGTGCATTGTCGTGTGCCTGGCCCTGCTTCTGCGTGTGTGGCGTGTTTATAATTTATTTCCCATTCACATGACAACATCCCCACCAACAATAGCTAGCAACACCAGGTGGAGGCAGGAACATGGAGGTGGCGGCAGAAGAAACACACATCGATGATGGCGGCGGCAGACGGTGTCGCCGGTATGTTATTGTCAAACTGGGCGGCGCTGCGGTGACAGACAAGACGCGGCACCGATGCCTGCGCGAGGAAGCGCTGGCGGCTGCGGCGCGCGGCGTGGCAGACGCGCTGGCGGGCGGTGCCACGGATGTGGTGGTGGTGCATGGTGCGGGGTCGTTTGGGCACTATGAGGCGCGTGCTGGTCGGCTGACATCCAGCGCCCCCGGCGACGCCGTGTACAAGACGCGGCTGGCGGTGGCAGCCACGTGTGCCGCGACGGCGGCGCTGTGCTCCGCGGTACTGGATGCGCTGGTGGCGGCGGGCGTGCCTGCCGTATCTGTACCCATCTTCCCGCGCCCACCCGCCTACCTGCCAGCGGCGCTGGAGGCGCTAGATGGCGGGTTTGTGCCCCTCTTGCACGGCGACGCCATCTGCGCTGACCTGCGCGACCCCGCCGCCACCGCCGGCGTGCAGTCTGGCGACGTCATTGCATTGCAGCTCACCGCTGCGCTGCTGGCGCGACCAGACACGGCGTCCGTGCGCATTGTGTTTGTGACTGGCGCGGACGGCGTGTTTACAGCACACCCCGCCTCCCCCGGCGCGGGCCTTGTTGCTCGTATCCTTGTTGCAGCCGACGGCGATGACGGCGGCGGCGGCGGTCGTGGTGGCAGTGGCGACGCGTCTAGCACCCGCACCCGCAGTGGCATCATGGCGTTGCTGGAATCGTCGCCCCGCGTGGTGGGCCTGGTGACGCAACGCAGCAGCGACGAGGGCGCTGCACCTGCCAGCGCAGGCGAGGAGGCGGGCGCAGGTGGCGTGGATGTGACGGGCGGCATGGTGGAGAAGGTGACCACCGCGCTGCGCCTGGCTGCCACAGCATCGCAGGTACCAGTAACGGTGCACATTGTGGGGGTACTGCCGCCGCCTGCCATGGCGCCCCTGCTTGACGGTCGCACACCCACCCCTGCCGTGCTGGCGGTGCGGGGCACGCACATCCTGCAGCCGCGTTGGGCCTCTGCCGGCGCGCCGGCGTGATCCTGTTGGTTGTATTTGTCAACTTGTCATACTCGCCAGGCATAAACGGTTGAATCAAGAGTTTGATGACCATTGCAAACACGCACACAAACAGGGAGGCGCCTCCAAACGTCTCACGCAAGAAGCTTCGCGACAGGGATGGGGGTGGGAGCAGGTGCCGGCGGCGGATCCGGTGAGGCTGCTGCCGCCGCCGCCGCAGCAGCAGCAACAGTAGCGGCCGCCGCAGCAGGCGCGCGTGCTGGCGCTGGCACTGGTGCCGCTCGAGTAGCTGGCGCTGGTGCTGCTGCCGCTCGCGCTGGCGCTGGCGAGGCTGCCGCTGCCGCCGCTGGCGTTGACACTGGCGCTGCTGCCGCTCGAGCTGCTGGCGCTGGCGCAGCTGGCGCTGGCGCGGCAGCCGCTGGCGCACCCGCCGGTCGAGTCGTCGCCGCTGGCGCGGCTGCCGGCCGAGCTGTCGTGGCTGGCGCAGGGGAAGGACGGGCTGCAGCTGCGCCGCCGCTGCGTGCCGCAGGTGCCGCACCACCAGCGGCGCCGCTGCGTGCGGCGGGTGCTGCACCACCAGTGGCGCCGCTGCGTGCGGCGGGTGCCGCACCCCGAGCGGGTGCGGTGCGCGGCGGCGGGCGTGGCGGCGGGCAGCGGCAGCCACGGCGGGCGCACTGGATGCACAGGGTGGCGGCCCTGTACGGCAGCCACAGCAGCACGTAGGCAATCCCGTAGAGGAAGAAGCCAAGCAGTATGAAGGGCAGGGCAACCAGCCACACAACGGAGTTGATGACGGACAACCAGAGCTCGTGGAACACGGCATACGTGCCGCGGCGTGAGCGCATCAGCATCAGGATGGTGCACGGAAAGAAAGCCAGGGCGAGGGCAGCAACAACGACGGCTGCGGGCGGGCCCAGCACCACCAGCGTGGCCACGCCGAAGGTTCGCTGGAACGTGTGGTAGATGGCCGAATTGGGTCGGTCCGCCGCCAGCATCTGCTTGCCGGCGCACGGCGACGACAGGTTGAAGTACGCGTAGTGCACCGGCAGCTCGCCCGGCAGGATGGATTGACCGCAGTGCCAGCACCACGTGGCGCCGCACCGGCATGTCATGGTGGCGCAGCCGCCCAGTCGCATGGTGGGCGTGCGGCACTTGGGGCAGTTGCGAATGGCGGGCGCCGCGGCGGCAGCAGCAGCACCACCGCCACGGGCCGCCGCGCCACCGACGCCAGCACCCCGCGCGCTGGCTGTGCGGGTTGCCAGCGTGGTGGCGCGCTCGTACGCGGCGCAGGTGCTGCCCACGTGCGCGTTGGCGTGGTTGAAGCAGTACGGCCGGTGGCAGGTGGCACAGGTCATGGCGGGCCGCGCCGGGTTGCCCGCTTGCACATGGCCACACCCCGTGTATGGGCAGGTGCGCTGGTTGGGGTGCTCCACCGCCTGCCGGAACCGGCGGTACCGGGCCAGTATGGCGGGGTTCCCCGCCCCTGCCCCCTCCCCGGCCGCGGCCGCCCCCCCCCCGCCCCCCACGGGCGCTGCCCCCGGCGGCACGCGCAGCAGCTGCCGCCGCCTTGCGGCCCGCCGCCGCACCAATGCGTGCCAGGTTGCGCTTGGCGGCGGCAGACACGGCAGGCAGCTCCGCAGCAAAGTCGCCGGTAAGGGCGGGGTCACCCAGCAGGTCCTCCAGCAAGGCCGCCGCCGCTGCCAGCGCTGCCGGCGGCAGTGCGACCGCACCGCCATCACCCCCGCCCCCGCGCGCCAGCGCGTCCACCACCTCCGCCGCCGGCTGCGGCAGCACAGTGGCTTCCTCATTCACCGCCACCGCGGCGTCCGCCGCAATGGGGCGGGTGCCGACACCACGGCCCGCCGCCGCCGGGTCGTACCCCGCCACACGCGCGTCCTTCAGGTCGTACGCGCGCTTCAGGTACGCCTTGGCGCGCAGCAGGTAGATGAGGCCCCACGCCGTGTGCATGCTGCTGGCGCTCGCCGCCACGGTGGCTGAGCCACCGGCGCCGGCGCCTTCGACGGCGGCATGCAGCGCCGACAGCACGGAGTCCGCTTGCAGCGCCACCACGCGGTTGATGGCGGCAATGGCACCCAGCGGCTCGTCGTCGTGGGTGTACGGCAGGAACATGAGCGTCTGCGCCAGGTAGCGCGCCAGCCGCAGGTCGCCGCCACCCACAGCGCCGCCTGACCCGCCGCCACCAATGGTGGCAACAACGCTCACCCCAGCCCCAGCCCCTGCCCCAGCGCCAGCGCCAGCGCTGATGCCACCCTCCATGCCCAGCAGCCAGCTGGCTGCGTCCGGCACAATGCGCGCCACGAGCTGGCGCAGGAACGTGCTGCGCGCGCGCAGCCGCACGCCAATGGCGGCGGCATAAAAGTAGCCCAGCACCGCCGTCACGCCGCCACCGCCACCGGCGTCAGAGTTCACCATGCGCGCGCTTGCCTGCCCAAACAGCCGCATCTGGTACGCGTACGACTCCAGCAGCGCCGGCAGCGCCGCCACCTCCACGCGCGTCGGGTACTTGGCCACTGCACAGGGGATAGTGGTGGGGGAGGGGTGACAAGGGGGTGGTAAGTAATTAATACTCGCGCGCCGCCGCCGGCGCAATTCGTACCTAGCGACTCTGTGTGCCGCCGCGCGGGCACCGCCACGGCGGCGTGCCAGTCGGTGGTGGCAGCCACCAGCGGCACAAGGCAGGAGTCGGGGTCCACCACGCCGTGCCGCACAATGAGGCCCAGCAGGCGCACGGCGCCAGCGCGCACGCGGGCGCCGTGCGGCAGGGCGGCGTCATCGTCGCCGCCGCCGTCGGCGCTGGTGAGCGCATCCACCGCGCCGGGCGGCGCATCATAGATGGCGACGGCAGCGTCGTCACCGCCCGCCTCCGCCAGCGTGTCGCCCGTGCCGGTCAGCAGCGCCACCGCGGCGCTGAATTGCACCTGCACCACACCTGTCAGGATGGCAGCCTCCGCGTCGCGGTCGCCCAGCACATCCAGCGCCGCCGTCACGCGGCTGCCGTCCAGCCCGGCCACTTCTACCACGCCGCCGCCGCCACGCGACCGCCGCGCACCCACCATACCGCCCTCGCCACCCTCGCTATCCGTGCTGCCGCCTTCGCCACCGCCAGCGGCGGCGCGTGCCGCGTGCGCCCGCGCCGCGCGCGCCTCCTGCGCCTGCAGCACGTCCGTCAGCACCACCACCAGCGCCTCGCGCACGCGCGGCAGCACGTGACCCGCCACGGTCGCCAGCAGCGCACTCACGCTGCCATCCAGCAGCAGAGTGGGGTGGCGGCAGCCATGCAGCATGACGGCACGCACGCCTGCCACCGCCACGCCCTCAAACGCGCGCACCAGCGCCAAGCTGGCGGGCGGCACCTCCACGGTGCCGCTTGTACTACTCGGCGACGCTCCTGCAGCAGCAGCAGGAGCAGTGGCCTCTGCCGCCGCCGCGCGCCGGCGTAGCAGCAGCTTGTGCGCCACCGTCGCTGCCGTGGCCGCGTTGGCCAGCGCTGCGGCTGCCCAGGCACACAGCTGTGCACTCAGCAGGGCGCTGCTGCTTCCACTACTGCCGCCGCTGGAGCCATCCACCCCCAGGTCACGCGACAGCAACCCAAGTGCCAGCAGGTGGGCGGCGGCATGCGCTGCAGGTAACACGGGTGTCGCCGCACCGCCACCTGCCGCCGACGCAACAATGGCACCCCGCATCCATGTGGCGTCACTACTGGCCGCGGCGGCGGGCGCAGGCACGCGGCGGCAACCAGCCTCGCGTGCCGCAGCCAGCCGCGCCACCAAGTCGGTGGCGGCTGTCGCGGCAGCGGTCGCGGCACTGCGCGACCCGCCTGCTGCCAGCGCACCCAGCGCGGCGGACGCCGCGGCCATAACGCCCGGCGTACCCGCGCCGTCAATCAGCAGCGCCAGCAGGTCACCCTCCACCACGCCGCGCAGCGCCAGTGACGCGTCCGCCGCCACCGGCACGCACACCGCCAGGATGCCGGCGGCGTGCTGCTGCATGGCGGTGACGCCGCGCGCGCTCAGCGCCAGGCTGTCTGGCCGCAGGTACGGCGCCACGTGCGCCACATGCGGTGCCACGGACGCCGGCGCAGCAGCGGCAAGGCAGGCAAGGGTGGCGGCAGCTGCCACACCCTCCTGCTCCCACGCCCGCCGCACCGCCTCCACGCCGCCACTGCCCGCCCCCGCCGCTGCAGCGGCTGGGGAGGCCGCTAAGGCAGCCACCAGCGGCGCGCGGCGCAGCGCCAGTGCAGACAGCACGCCAACCAGCGCGGTGGCCACCGCGCCACACACACCGGTGGTGGTAGCAGCGGCAGCGCCGTTGCTGCCAACCAGCCGCGTCAGCGCGTCCCGCAGCCACTCGGCGCCGCGCCCACTACGCAGCGCGGCGTCTGCCACCGCCATCATGGTGGCCGCCCGCGACCGTGCGCTGCCGCCGCCAGCGTCGGTTGCAGCTGCTGCCGCCCGGCTCGCGCTGCTGCCACCGGCCGCGGCGCGAGGTCGTCCACGGCCGCCGCCGCCAGTTGTGGCGGCAGCACCTGCTGCTGTTGTGGTGGCAGGCGCTGGCAGCGCGCCAAACCACACCACGCGCAGCGTGTCGTCGATGGCGTCGCGCACCGCTTCCTCCTCACCGGCATCTGCCGCCTGCGCCAGCAGCGCACGCAGTGCACGCACCTGCGCACTGGCGGGCGCCGGCAGCAGCAGGGTGGTGCACAGCGGCAGCAGCGCCTGCAGGTGGGGCGGCGCGGCCAGCGGCGGTGACCACGCCACGCCGCCGGGCACGAGCGGCAGGGCGTCGCGTGCCAGCAGGTCGCGCACGATGCCCACCGCCTTCTTGCGCACCGACACGCCGCCGTCTGACAACGAGTCCAGCACCACGTCCAGGTAGCGCGCCACCAGCGCCGCCGACGTGGTAATGTACCGGCCCACCAGGTCCAGCGCCTCGGC